>ENA-OWOZ01000977-OWOZ01000977.1-bioreactor-metagenome-genome-assembly--contig:-NODE-977-length-29665-cov-8.566851_pt1 | contig 29665 bp, 36 predicted proteins | sample MGYA00238140_ERZ651804 | MGnify/ENA primary metagenome ERZ651804 (study PRJEB26910, sample SAMN07631232) | bioreactor metagenome | isolation source: Switchgrass digestor | place: USA: Dartmouth... | reverse complement strand
ATAAGAAGGAGGATTTCGGATGCCTTATCGCAACCTGATGGTATTATATATAGATTTGCTTTTTTGTTAAGTAAGTTTTATACTTTTATATTTTTTTCACCCCCGTGGGAGTGAGCCTATTAAACTTGTAAACTCTTAAAAGCGAAGCAACCCATGACGGGTGGTGAGCAGGAACACGGCTCACTCCCCCCCCCTGTAAGTACAAGGCATCAAATAGCCTTATACTCACAAAGGGGGATTTATGACGTAATGGAGCCGCAGGTATCCGTTTCATCATCAAATCCCGTGCATCCTCATGCACCACTCTTATCGCTCATTTAAGCGCCGTGTCCAGGTCTGCTCTTACCACGGAGACTCATCAGGTCTATTCGAGTGCCCCCCTATGGCTTTCGCCAAGCAGGACAGTCGCACCGAGCTGGACTTATACTCCCATCTGTATTGCTACAAATAGGAGTCACACGCCCTCTAACGGTTCATACATCCGGGGATGAGCCGGAGTGCTTTTTTTAGCGTGGATTAAGCAAAACCACGAAAGACGATATAAAATTGCGTTAATTTAGGAAATCAAGCATTGTAATTATGCTGAAGCGACAGAACAATCATCTGTGCTGTTTCTGGATATTATTATGTATAAACTTTTAATTTTGTTAAAAGAAAATGTGTTACAGTTTTGTTACAAATAATTAAAGCAAAAGCAGTATCCTCAAGAAAATGTAACAAAGCCGTAACAAAGGTATTGACAAAAGTTTTGAAAAGAGGGTGTAAAAAAATGGACACGCCTATACATATATATATAATATATATTATATAAGCCCTTATCCTATAAGTTCTGACCTATAAGCTCTATACAATAAGAGATGTCCTAATAAAGAAAAGGAAGAATATTTCTTAATAGAACATCTGCCCTTAACGAAGGCAGCCGTTAAATAAAAAAACAGCTCCCGAAGGAACTGATTCGTATATTAGATTTGAGAACTAAAAGGAAGCGATTTTATATAATTCTCCATAAACTCCCAATCAGGCGTCCCATCGCTTTTAGCTGGGAGTTTAATAACCGAATTTTTCATGCGTTCAACGTGCCATTTTCTGCCATAGTTAAACCTATATTTTTCGTTTCTAATAATTGTTGTTAAAAATAAAGCTATATATGGATTAAGTTTGAACTTTGGATAAAGCACATTACAATCATCACATGCCCAATAAGGTTCAGGCTGGTAAAAAGCTTCCGCAACTGAACCATTATAATTGACAGTGATGGTGTTACCATTATGTATAGCAGGTTGTCCTACGTATGCAGAAACGCCATTGTTTTTATCAATTGAACCAATAAAAGGTAATTTACCTGGCAACATATTTGCTTTTGTAAGTCTTTTTCCCTTTTTAATGTCAAATAATTCATCAAATCTGTATTCAACCCAATCCGATGTGTTTAAACTTGGAGTAGGCGTTTGAGTTACTGGTTGATTTGCATTAGAAAAACTATTTAAATCAATTTCATTAATCCAATCTGGAATATCATCAGGAGAAGGAATTAAAATATCTTTTAGCGTTCTATTTGCCTGCCTCCCGTAATTATATCTGTATTTATTAGCTTTTAAGCATTCGCAATAATATAATTTTTGCAAATCTGTCATTGGAATCTTAGGTTCTAAAAGAAATACATGAAAAGCAGTATAAAACGGTTCTGGTTGTAAGAAACATTCCATAGGATTTCCACTTACAGCTACCGTTATAAGTCCTGCTTTGGCAGGTTCAATATCTGGAATCCGTTTTATTCTTGCTGAAACCCCATTGTTTTGTGACGTTCTGGAAACAAAATTTATACCATCAGTCCGTGCTATTGTTAATCTATTCAATTCCAGACTATGTCCATATGAAACATCGAATAAGTCACTTACTTTCATCATCGTCATCCAAGGTGTCCTCCTCATCTGTGTCAGAAAGTGATTTTAAATTTGTTCCTAATAATTTAAAAATAGCATATTTTTTTACCGTATCTTCGAACATGTCTTTGGTTATTTTAGAATAATCTGTTTCCATATAAGCTTCAGCACACCACTCGTCCTCATGTGTTACATACTGTGTGACACATTCACCTGGATGCACCTCACGATTCCGATACTGCTCAACCCATCTATCTCTTATCTGTGGCCATCTGTTATATAAGTCTATTCTACCTTTGTGTTTAGTCTTCACAAAACCATCATCTTTCCAATACCCAAACCAAGTCTTTTTGTTACTTACTTTGTGTGGTATACCTGCGGTAAATACCATAATGCAGGTGACTACCCCTACTGGGTAGAATAAGTCATCGGGCATAGACATAACCGCTTCCAAAGTGTGATGTTTTAATATTTCTTCTCTCATGGGGTGTGGGGATATAGCACACGACATAGGTACTATAACAATACCAGTTCCGCCTTCAACTATGCAATCTAATGCATGTTTTACAAAAACAAGCTCATGAAGGTCTGCGTCACCTTGTGAATATGGAGGATTTAGCATTGCAACATTGCACTTATGTGCTTTAATCGCTTTAGTAATAGCTTTATCAAAACATGAACCCTGATATAGGTTTGCTTTTCCGTCGCCTCTTAAAATCATGTTACTTGCAGCCAGTGCGTACATATTAGGTTGTTGCTCAACGCCTACCAAACATTCTTGTTTGATGTAGTTTCTTTCCTCTTCTGTGACAGCTTGTCTTATCATGTGTTGCATCGCTGAAATCAGAAAACCACCTGTACCAGCACATATGTCCAGTACTTTTGAAGCTTTTATCTGTTTCTTACCAGTACCGTCTACAACTGTATTTACAGATAAATTAGCAATGAGCGAAAATAGTTCAGTAATATGTCGAGGGGTCAAGACAATCCCTAATGCTTTCTTATCTCCACCAGTATACTTCAGGAACTCTCCATAAAATTGCCCTACTACATCAAAATCGTGATAAACGCTAACAAAAGGCCATACCTTTTCATTTAACATACGTATAAGTTCATTCAGCACACCCTTAGGATATTTTTTTGTTGCTTTACCAAGCTCTGGGTGTACAGCTATAGTGGAATAAGGCTGTGTCATGCTTGTTTTTTTTGAATTAGGAATTTTAGCTTTTTGAATTTCTTCTCCTATAATGCGCATCCACTCAGATTGTAGCTCTTCTGGTGAGTACATGTCATAAGTTTTAGCAAAAACTTGATTTCGGAGTGCAATAAGTGTACCACTAACCAACAATGGCTTTTCACTCTCAGTTAACTTTGCATGGTCTCTCATAAAATCATGCAGTTCCCTGGAAAATGCCATCAAATCATCGTGTCTATTTTTAGCAACTAATGGGTCAAAAGAACCATGACGTATATAATCATCAAATGGAATAATCTTATCAATAGGTTTTCCATGTTCATTGGTTAATTCCCTGTACTTTGTAGTACCTTTTGGGAACAAAAATGTTGATATTTTAAGTCCTGAAGCAGTCTGACCACTTGCGGCTATTGCAATAACATTAAATGACCTTGCTAAATGCATAGCATAATGTATTACGCCATCAACGGCATATTCTGCGGGTCGGTCTCTGTGAGGGCTTTCATGTTGTCTTTTTAATGCTTTGCACTCTATGATAATAAGAAAGTCTGGAAACATGCGAGAACTTATAATAAATTCTGGTGCCCCTTTACCACCGCCGCCAGTTTTACTTGCTCCTTTGAGCAGCCGTTTTACTTCTTCAATTTGGCTTTTCTGTTCTTCTACTATTGTATCAGCGTCAGTATCATAATATCCTAAATCTCGCAATGCGTTACGAATTAAATTTTCGGTTATTCTTTCGTTGGCTTCTGCCATCAGTTTTCATCCCTCTCCTAAATACACTTTTCGAAAAAATTATACCAAAAATAACAGAGTTACGCCAATCAAATTTACATGGTTTTGTATCATAACAGTAGGAAGTTATGTTACATAACCAAGTATATTATAAGCATGATTTTGTATTACAATATCAATTTGTTTTGATATACAACCATGTATGTTATGGTCTGTATGGCATTTCATCAGCAAACTCAGAGTACTCAATAATTTTAGGCAAATACACTTTAATCTTTTTATACGCCTCATACAGCGCATTCACCATAGAACCTGCATCTGGTGAACTCTTAATTTCGTTCCAATCTGCTGACACATATCCTGATGGAATAATATTCCCATCAGACTGTACGATAAACTCATCATAAAAGTTAAGTACATCTTCTTTTGTATATGTATCTTTATACTTAAAATTAACAACTGCTGAAATCTCTGCATTTATACTCTCTATTTTTTCTAATGCAATTGCTAATGCGTTCTCAAGTTCTTTTTTTTGTATACTGAGTTTATCTATTTCAGCCAATTTTTTATCTATCATCTTATTAATCATATTTAGTTCTCGTTCATTTCCTGCGTTAATGCGGTTCATAATCAGCTTTTCTGTTTCAGCTTCTGTTTTTTCAATTAGACTCTGAATATGTATAATTTCTGCTTTATTATCTTCATCCAATTTCAAACTTTCTGCTATTAAGTTGCAATATGAATAATAAAGCTTAATTTTGTTTTCAACCAGAACAGTTTCTTTAAGCCGAATTGCTTCTTCATCCAGCCATCTCTCAAACTTAGTAACGGAAACATTCGGATTATTGCAAAATTTAGTTCCTTTGCTTTTTTTAAGTTTGCAGTTAAAGAAGCGACGACCTCGGTCTTGATTGCTTATATAAATGGACCCACAACAGCCACAAATAAGCCTTTGTGAGTATATACTGTTACCTTTATACACTCCGAGCTCATTATTATTACGCTCTTTCGTTTTTACCTGTGCTGCCTCAAACATTTCAAGGCTTATAATTGGCTGAATGTTTTCGTTTTTAGCTATTGAATACTCACCAAATCTTTTCTCTTTTGGACTGTGTTTGTTAAAAACTACACCACTGTCCCAACGTTTCTCAATGTTGTTATAGCCTGCATATTTGGGGTTTGAAAGTATGCGTCTTAGTGTTGTTTTTGCAAAAGGCTTGCCGTCTGGAGTCAATATCTTTTCCTCGTTAAGTGCATTTAGAACACGACGTATTCCAAAGTCTTTATTAACATACAAGTCAAAAATCTTTTTTACTACTGCAGCTTCTTCCTCTTTGATAATGAGCCTTTTGTTTACTTTATCATAATAGTATCCATATAATGTTTTGCCTCGCAGGTTGTTATTTTTAAATGACTGTTCATATCCCCAACGGACTTTACTGCTCTTATCTTGACTCTCTTGTTGGTCAAATATTGCACAAATCTTTATCAATATATCTACACTGATTTGGTCCGTTCGGAAGCCCTGCTCTACAAAGTATACTACAATATGCTTATTTTTTAAAATATTTAGAATTTGTTCTGAGAAAAATAAGTTTCTAAATAAGCGGCTTGTATTTTTTACCCAAATTTCATCAAAAAGAGGTTCTCTTTCACTTTCAAAAAAAACAATTTGTCTCGCTCTACTACGCCTATCGACATTGCCATTTGGAAGTTTTTTATCCGTATAAACATAAGTATGGTCTATTCCAGCGTCGTGTAACAATCGCATAAAGTCAGGTCGGTTGTATACTTTGGTTGCCGTCTTACCATCATCCTTGTATACCCCTACTATCTCATGTCCTTCCCTGATAGCTCGTTCTCTTAACCCCTCGTCTTGATGTTCCAAGCTCGACTTTTGCTCTTCTTTTCCAGTGGATACACGCACATATAGAGCAATCCTCTTTTTTTCGCTCAAATACATCTGCCTCCTTGGTTATGAATTTTTAATTATTATACTACATAACCTGGTTTTTGCGCAGTGCTTTATTTAACAGATTTTAGTGTTTCTTATATAATAACAACATTAAATTTAAATTTTGATTTATTTTATAAGTTAGCATCTGGGATGCCCAGGTGCTTTTCTATTTTAAAAATTCTAAAAAAGAAAGGAGTAAGAATTTGATTAACACAAAGATAAACAACTCTGAGGAGATTTTATATGAACTAATGCTGCCAAAACATACCGCATACAGGCTCGAAAAGCGACTGAATGGAATAGTAGCGATTGTAAAAGGATTTAAGAGTGATATTTTATATTTTACTGATAAAAATCCCAGTAAAGTGGCGGATAAAATAAAGAAATTATGCGGGGGCATTAGATATACCTGCGTAGCAATACCAATACAGAAAGGAGTAAACTAAATATAGGGGCTGCCTTTTTAGACAGCCCCTTTTATTTCTATAAAATCCCAAACCTTTCCGCTGGGCGTTTGGAATCCATATATACCCTGATTGATAAGTCCACATATAAACTCTTTTACGTAACACCTGAAGTATGATACTATAATATCGAAAAAATTTATTGATGAGGTGTCGAAAAAAATGCCGAGACAAAAAAGCTTTGAATATGTCCCCGATGGCTATGAAGTGATAAGAACTGAGTTTGGACCGGAGATTATGAAGAGAGTAACAATTTATATGACTCCACTGCAAGTTGAGTTTTTTAGAATTTTGGCTTTTGAATTAAACTGTCGAAAAAATATAATAATGCAAAGCGTAATTAATGAATACATGAAGGCATTTCCAGACATAGTAAAACAGGCCGAAGAGAACTTGAAACCGAAGAAAAATACGAATAAAAAGAAGTGAATTTTGCATTAAAAAGTATCGAAAAAAATGACAATTTTCAAAACAATTTTTTTCGACACACTAAAGTATATCGAAAAATTTGCAATTATTAACCTTAAAAGCGTTATGCGAAGCCAATTTTGAGGTTTTTCTTGTTTTTTGAAATAAAGCTATATCTAAGTGGGCTTTTTCGTCTTGGGCTAAGGCTGTATATGAAAAATTTTAACAAGTGCATGCCTTAGCCATGCAGCGGAATGGAACGTAAGTGGAATGGAGCTGCATCATATTAGAATGTTTTTTATAGGATAAAAAGGACAACTCTGGCGAGCCATCTCCTTCGTGAAAATTTAACCCAGGATAGCCCTAAGATGGCGAGCGATATATGAAAATAGGATAGTATATGATATGCGTTTAAAAGCGATTTAAGAAGGCCAAAAGATATTGTTTTTATATAGTTCCGCATAGTAAATTATCGGGAATATTGAGAGTAATGGGATTTATGAAATATTTCGTTAGTATTCTGAATGAAATTTCTCTACCTTTTTAAACCTCTTTTGAGCTCAATGATAAAGAGAAGTTCTATGAAAAAGATTTAAGCCCCGCACGGTAAAAAATCGGCTATTTTATAAGATATATTTCTTGTACTCCTTAATACGCATAGACAAAAATTATACGCATTAATACGGTATTAAATCCAGTATCAATGCGTATTAGTGCGTATTAAGCTATTTATGTGATATATTTATGCGTATTAGTACGCTTAAAGGATGTGGTCCATGCAGACGCACATCGAACAGCCCTCGTTGAGGTATATGGAAACATTATCTCCATCAGCAGACGCAAACTCAGCTCCTACAGGGAACTCATGTCCGACAATAGATAGGCTTGGGATATAGTATTTCAGGTTGTTGTAGCGCATAGTAAGATAAAGGTTGCTACTTTTTAGCCCAAAATGCGAAAATATTTCTACTGCATCATAGTTGGCCTCGCTGTAATATCCGATAAAAAGAATTCCGTTACCATAAAATAGCGCGTTGGTATAAAAAATATTAGCTCCATAAATTTCTTTTGCCTTAATGTTGAGTAGTATCTGGTTATCAAAAAGATGTATACCGTTTTTGCTATGTATAACGACTCTTCGTGCAGTGCTTCCAAATCCCGCACTTAACCCATTATAGCTGGATGCGACCTCTTCTCCGTCATCGTACGCAAGATAGAAACGGACCGAACCGCTTCTGCTCTCAATCCATATCTTTCCCTTTGATGTGTTGCCTACTACGCAATAGTACTCAGTCGAGTCGTCTGTTACCAGCCTTGTGTTAACTGCTACGCTCATCCCGCAGTGGTTGACAAGAGCGTTTTTTACCCAATCCACTCTCTCTTGTGGCGTAGAATATCCAGGATAATATAGATACGTTTTAGATATCATGTTATTCACCATCCTTTATATAGTAGCATATTTTGCCGCTTTCTATCTGCCGCCAATAACTACCGTTGTAAAGCATCTTTTTCAGTACCCCAAAGTTTACAAACGTACCGAGTACGTTTTTCCACATCCACTCATGACCACTTTGGATTGTTGTAAAAAGATACGGGAAAAAAATTGGCGGGCGTACTGCTAAGGAGTCGTCCGTACCTCTGGTTATGAGCATATCTACTCTGTGGTATACATCGGCTATGTAAAGGTTGCCCGATACCATATACCCTGTGTAGTCTATCCCAGTCGTAAGGTTGCGCAACCTGAGGTTTAAAAAGCTTGTGATATCCGAGGACAAATAGCTCGTGATGCCGACCTCGCCACCACTGAACTTGATAAAATACAGAATCTGACTAGAGGTACTTTCAAATGAGTATATATATGCGCCACTGCTGCTGTTAAGCTCAACGACGACATAATAGGAGGGGTCTGTGCCAGATACTCTGATGCGGAGGTAGTTTGCAGAACCGATTATGTTAAACCATAAATTGCTTTCATCTTCGTTAGCAAAACTTAGTATACCGTTCATACTGGTGGTTATGGTGTTTTTGGCATTTATGAGAAACTCATCTTTTGTAGCCCCTGTTATAGCATAAATATTCATTTTAAAAGCCTCCTTTGCCTTGTTGGTATATAGCATAGCTTGTTCCAGCCGTGATAAGCAGCTCATCCCCAACTCGCATGTATACGGGGAAGCTGGGAGTAAACACCCCTGTTAAACTAAATATGTTTTTCAGGACTGTATCAATTTGCGTATTGTAAATAGCCCCAAGCCTCGTTTTTTGCCCCATGCTAAGTCCACTGTCTTTTGTAACCGAAGAATATGGATGCTCATGATAAATAAAAGTCGTGCCAGTCAGGATGCCTGAAGAGCCGTCATTAAACTTGACCGTCATCAAAACTGGTGTATAATCCGACACAAGAGCTATCTGGCCATCAAAGTTGACGGCTTGATATGTGCTGCCCTTTATGCTTATACTTGTAGTATATATAAGTTGTCCAGATGTGTTAAATATGCGAAGTTGGTTTTGTGTTACTCCAAAAATCATGCCAGTTTCTTTGATTTTGAATTTAATTTCTCTATCCGCTCCTGTACCATAATCGCCGTGAAACTCAATCAGGTCAGCAAAATTTCTAAAAATGAAAAGTTGAAAACTTTGCAGTGCAGTGTCCTCTGTGGGGTAGTTGAACGTCATGTGTTCTACTCTCATAGTTATCGTCCTCCTTTCTATTCGGCTGCAACATCAATAGAAACTTCAACCGAACCATTAAGCGAATCTATCGTGTATTGGGATTTGGAGACAACAGTGGTTACGCTTGACCCAGGAGCCGTTATTTCAACACTGTCGATGATGTATCCTGTTTCTGGAAGTATGTCTATGGTCACAGATGACCCGTCTGCCAAATAGATAGCATCAGGGAAGTTTACAATTATACCATTTATTTTTAAAATGCTGTGCGGATACGTTACACTGTACTCCTTAAAAATAGGATATGATATGCCCCAATAGTCTTCAGACGTTATTACAGTTTCCGCCGCATCTGGGTAGCCCGACATAGCATAAAAGGTGTACTCATCGAGCCCATCGACCGCTGTGATTTCTCCACCGATTACCATGGGCTCATAAGTGTAATCGGTAAAACTAAAAGGGTTATAACCGCCACCTCCAGTAGGGTCTGGGGGAACTGTATCTCTGTTTATCGCAAAACATCTGTTTATGCTACCATGGCAGCCGTCAGCTATGCCAGAACTAAACACATTGATGTAAAAATTGTATTTGCCACTTTCTGCGTCGTAAATCTCCTCTTTGAAAGAGAAATGTATTGCCCCCACTGCAGTGCCGCTACTAATGACAATCATGCGGAGTTTTGGGATATCCTCGGTTATTATATTGTAAAGCTGCAATCTCTGAGCATTGGTGAGAATAAACCTCATCATAGTTATAGGATTATCGCCAGTCGTTATGTTAATCCCAAAATTAAATTCCACATTATCCGCATTTTGAACGAGAAAATATGACGAAGCGTATCCGTTTTCAAAATCCTCTATTGGACCATCATTTCCGTACATGATACCAGTTATGATGTCAAAGGCAGTCGTTTTTCCCTCTCCAAGAGGTTGCTTGGTACTGGTTTCAGGCTCTTCGCCTTCTTCTTCCTCTATCTGCTCCTCTGGAGGCGGTTCAGGAGCAAGCTCTAGATTACCAATCTCAATCGTCATGGACTCACCAGTCTCTGGAGCATATGAGTAAACAACACCTAAAACACGGGAGGTATAGGAGACGTTTATTTTTGAATTGCTTATGGTTACAATATCGCTTATGGTGAAGTGTGTGCCTATTTCATAGCCAAACATTGCAATATCGCTCTCTGCGACCTCTGATATCTCTCTCTTTTTAAGCTCCTCAACTCCCGCTGCTTTAAGTTGTTCAATATAAGCTGCATATTCAAGCTTGCCATTGCTGTCGGTTAGGTTGCTCTTATCAACGAAAACTTCTTTACGTCCAAGTCCAATAGTGTCCTCTGTCGAGTAATCGGGGTATTGCACAATAGTTTGGTCAACTCCGTCGCCACCACCACCTACAATGGCGTGAGTTGCTGCATTAGAGACGTTTTTAGCGTAGTGGAAACTACTGACGTTTTCTCTAATATCATCAAAAATGACTTTTTCGCTCAAATCCGTTCCTTTAACAAGCCTCAAAGAGAATCCTGTAAATTTTCCGTCCTCATTTTGCACCAGCCTGAAGCGATAAGAACATCCCGCCTGCAGGCAAAGACCTTTTAGGGCATTAGCGACTGTGTTTCCGTTCAGCATAAGGTTTACAAGTTCCCTAAAGTTATCATCGCTTTCACTTTCGTAATTGAAATTTTCTATTTTTCTATTGATATTTTTAGGGGCAATAAAATTCTCTTTTAAAATATCGCTTACAACACTTCGTATCCATCCGTGGTACTGTTGTTGCGGATATATAACACGTCTGGAAAGAACATCGCCGCCCATGACGCCGCTGATTTTTACAAGAACGCCGTCCTCGTCATCTCGCTTTTCCACAGCTTTGACCACACCAAACCAGTCTGGAGTCTCGCTGTTATAAACAAAATAGTCAGCTTCAACCTCATCATACAGTCCCGTAGGCAGTTCAAACTCAAAATCGCCACCAAGCTCATCACTGACGGGGTCCATGATGTGCCAAATGATACTCTTATATTGAGTTATCTCGCAAATCCTTTCTAAATGCTTATTTAAAAAAACTATCATTTATGGCACCTCCTTATAGACCAGCCTTGTGGTCATGATACTTAATAGTTGCAATTATGTCAGGAGTAGGGGTAGTTATTATGTTTGTTCCTTTTTTTATTTTTAAGGCATCCCAATCTCCGCTGCAGCTGTCGTAGATATTGACGCCGTTTTGTGTACAATGCTTTTTGTCGAGGTCAATAATAATCTCATCTCCAGCCGACATTGGTTTTGTAACTCTGAATTCTTTTGTCCCATTTCTAAGGATGAAAATATTTATATCATCCGTCGGTATAACTGTGATTTCAGGGCTAAAAACACCATTAAAACTGCTAACAATTGTTGCAGGCGTATCCCTCATTAATGTTATGTTTTTTTCTGAACCTTTAAAATACGGATACGGGCAAGTCACTGAAACAAGCTGAAACACTTCGTTTGAGAACCTGTTGCGTTCAGATTTTTCGACATACCCATCTATTGTCCAGGTGTCATTAAAAATAAGCTGAACACTGTCTCCCGTGAAAAAATATGTATCCATTAAATCAACCATCTGCGACACATTTCCAAGTATCAGGATTTTAAGCACTATATGTCGCTCATCTATTGAAGAAGAGGAGAAGACAGTTCCTATGCGCTGAAATTTATTAGTTATTATTTCAGCATCAGGCGGGTTCAAGCCGTCAATATTATCAATCACAAGTTCGGGATAATCGGATAGGTTTAATTCCTCTCCGAAAGAGTTTTTAACTTTTAAGTCAATCATCTATATCACCCCGCAAAGTTGTTAATTAAGGTTTTTGACTGCCTGTAGATTGTCTTGGCATCCAGAGCCTTTGGAGACGTGATGTACTGGTTGTATGTCACATTGGTACTGTTGTTTACAATACTCTGATTGCTAAGACTTGTAGGCAAATTAGATGCAGGTAGTGCAAGACCTTTGTCAGTGACGCCTATCTCAATATCGCTTTTGCCCCCAAAAAGCCCCTTAATCGCATCAACAACGCCCCTACCCAAAGATTTGACGCCATTAATCATGCCGTCAAAAATACTTTTTATAATTTCCCAGCCTACTCCGAGCCAGTCTATTTCGAAAATCGCCTCGATTAAGCTCGCCATTATTTCTGGGATTGCTGCTATAATAGCTGGTACTGCCTGGTAAAAGCCTTTTATAATAGCCATTATAAGCTGTATAGCTGCATTGATGAGCTGCTTAAGGTTATTTTTGTTTAGTAGCGTATCAACAATTATAGGTATAAGCGTCACGTATATAAAATCAATTAAAATGGGTATCGCCTGGATTAGACCATCTATAAGTGACATAAGCACCTGAAAACCAGTTTGGAGTATGGTAGGTGCGGCTGCGATTAAAGCATCGGCAATGGTCTGTATAATCATGGGTAGTTGTGCAAGTAGAGGCGGGATAACAAGCCCGATTGCATCTACAAGCCCCATAAGAAGTTGAAGAGCTGCATCTACAACCAGCGGAACCATCGTTGGGAGTGCTTCTGTGAGCGTAGTAACAAGGCTTACGGCTGCGCTCAAAACTGCTGGGATAACGCTGTCTCTAAGATTGTTAATTAGCAGTGGAAGAGAAGTTATAAGCATCTGAATGAGGTTTACAAACCCGTCCAGCATCGGCTGCCCAAGAGCACTCATGAACGCTGGGATATTGCGGGCTCCAGCGTAAAAGAGAGAAGACAGAATTTCATTGAGGCCGTTCAGAAGTTTTGGAGCACTTTTTTCTATTTTAGAAAGAAGTGTGTTTCCGAGCTGTGTAACAGCAACATCCAATTCGACTCCTACATCTTCTCCAGAGAAGAGCTTTGCGACGAGTCCACCGAGAGATGGGAGAGCATCGGAGATAGTAGTTGTAAGGTCTGTTAAATCTCCAGCAAAAACTCCAGCAATAACCCTGCCTGTGGATGCAGCTTTGGCTTTAAAGATATCCATACTATCTCCGAAGCTGTTAAGGTGGTCTAAAGCATCCTGAGAAAGAATCAGTCCCAGCCTGTCTGCTTCGTCTCCAAGTTCTTTTAGTTTATCTATACCACCCAAAATAAGCGGATTAAGCTCCTGTGCTGACTTTCCAAAGAGCTGCATTGCCATGGCATCTCTCTCGGTTTCGTTATCTATTTTGCCGAGCGCCCTGATTGCCTCCTCAAAAACTGTGTTGCTGTCGCGCAGATTGCCGTTTGCGTCTGTTACGGAAACACCCAGCTTAGCAAAAGCTTCGGCAGTTGCCCCAGTTCCCGTTCTGGCGCTGTTCATGTTGCGTATCATACGAGCCATACTGGAAGAAACTGTTTCAAACGACACGTCTATCACATCAGCGGCGTATTTCAGCTTCTGAATTTGCTCCGTGGACATACCAGTGATTGCAGCCTGAGTATTGACCTCGTCAGCGTACTCAGCTGCACTTTTTGTAAGAGCAACTGTAGCAGTAGCAGCCGCTCCAGCCGCAGCTGTATATGCTGTAAAGCCCTTGATGGCTTGGTCTATACCAGTTTTAATCGCACTAACACCAACAGTTGCAGCTTTAGATGCAAAAGCTCCAAGAGCAGCTACACCTTTTTGTATCGCGCCGTTGAGGCTTTTTTGCTGTTGTTCTAATTTTTTTTCATCCTTCTCAAGGTTTTTTGTTTCCTTGCCAGCACCCTTTGCCTCATCAGCGTTTTTGTCCATACTTTTCGAGAGGTCGTTCATGTTCTTTGTTGCTTTATAAACCTCTGCCTGAGCGGAGTTCATGCTAATCTTAAGCTTATCAATCTCTTTGTCGTTACCATTTATTGTCTTTTCGAGAGCGGACATTTCTTTCACGAGTTTCTTTGCAACCTCGGAAGACTCGCCCTGTTCGGCTACTACCTTTTCATATGTGTCTGCAAGTTCTTTCAGCTTCGCACGATTTTTTTCGTTCGCATCGTTGAGGGCAGCAATTTGACCTTTATACGCCGAAACTTTATCAGCAGCGGCATTAAGCTGTGCCTTGAATAAGTTCATCTGGGCACCAAGCGCAGCCGTTTTGTCGTCCATGAGGGCAGCTTTAGCACTTGCAGCCTCAAACTCGGCTTTTGCAGTCTTAAGTGAAGCGTTAGCTTCAGAAATCGCATTTTTAAATTGGCTTATATCCGCTTTAAATACTGTTGTTTGGGTCGTTTTATTGTCAGCCACTTTCATGCCCTCCTTTCATCATCGTGATTAGTAACACCAGTCTGTGGTAGCAGGTCTGCGGACTACTCCGCTCTGGCCTTGGGTTATGTTCTGTTGTTGTGCAGGGAGTTTTTTGTCCATGATATTGATGTAGTCCCAGATGAGCTCCATGACCTCCTCATAAGGTCGCTCGATGAGCTCAAAATAGCTGACGTTCAGCTGTTTTGAAAGGTCGAGTGCCAACGAAAACATAACTTCATGGAGCTCAAGGTCTGGTTCAGTTGAGGATTTTTTCTCTTTTAACTTTTTTTTTGGGGATTTTCAGTCTTGCTGTAAACGAACATGAGCATATCAAAGATAACTTTGACAACATCTGCCATATTGCAGTTATCTATCTCTTCCTGGGTGAGTCTTTGCTCACGGAATGTCGCTTTCAAAATTTTCGATACCTCATCTATACTTTGTGCAACTACGGATGTAAGCACATCGATGAGCTCATCAGTCGTGGAAGCGTCAGTAATCTCTCCCTTTGTGGCTTTTTTAATCAGTGTGCTGATGTTTTTAATATCTATCGCCTTAACCAAGGCTACTGCAGACTTCCAGGGAATAAAAGCACTGTCAGCCTCTACAGTTCTAACTTTCTCAATTACTCCTTTTTCGTTTTCAGCATATATATCAAGTTTAAGTTTCATTTTAAATCCCTCCAATTTTCTTAATTAACAAATAGGGGACGGAAACACCCGTCCCCGTGTGTTACGGTGTCGTTAGAGGATATACGATGTCTGGCGTCTGCACTGCGTCAAACCAGCCTTCAGTTTTTGGACCGGTCTCTGCTACAAGACCCTTAAAGGAAGACTTTTGGGCTACTTCACCCATCTTGTAGTCAAAGGCGTGAGTAGTTTCTATAGCCGTGCAAGTAAGTGTCTGTCCAGTAGAGTCAGTTCCTGCGTCTGCGGTTTTACTGGACTCATCTGGGTACGCAAATGAACATTTGTAAAGCCATACAAAACGCTCACTTCCGTCTGTCATCCCGACTGCATAACCAATAGCAAAATACTTGGTGCCTATGACGGACTTATCAAGTAAAACTTTATTCTCCTCGTCATACTCTTTCCCCGTCAATTTGGCAACTATATCCAAACCGAGTGCATCTACAGTTATGTCCAGTGTGGTTGCACCCTCGGATGCGAGGGACAAAGCAGGCTTATTATCGTAGTACTTTGTTGCGCTGCTTGTTTCCACCTTTTTTGCTATTTCCGCTAAAGCTGCGACATTAAACGGTGTGCCGACTTCATACTCTGTCAAAGTGTCTTTTAGTACCTCTGCAGCAACAAGGTTTCTAACACCCCTAAACTCAATAACTGTCCCGTTTTTCATATCTGTTTACCTCCGTTTTCTCTTTTAAAATTTTTTATAAGTGACCACGAACATCTGACCAATATGGGTTTTTTCATCCGATAGTGCATCCAGCGGGGCTGTGGTCAAGAACCCCTCTGCTTCAAGCTCTTGTCTTTTGTTTTCTACAATTTCATCTGTTGTGGATGGGTCGTTAGAGTAAAAACAAACTGTAAATCGAACATCTGAATAAGCAATTTTATTGTCATATCTGACCTCATCATTGGCATTTGTCCAGTAGGTAAAGAACTTCGGCGGATATTCCTGGGTTTCAAGCAGACTCCCCTGTAAATAACATGGGAACCCGTTACTTTCCAATGTTGTTATGAGTTTGTTTTTAAGCTCATACATCGTCATATCATCCACCTCCGTTCAGAATCTTGTTAAGCTCTTCTTGAAAAATCATCTTTTGTGTTTCAGAAATTTGCTCATTTATTTTCTTTCCGTAAACTGCTTCCCATAAGGCTCGATTTGGCTTCATGCGTGGGGTTCCGTGCATGAGGAAGACAGAGGGGAGACCGCCTGCCTTAAAGTTAAATCCGACTGGTTTGTACGCCATTGTGCTGGTTTCCCAGACAGTTAAGTATTTCTCCTCCAGACTGGCTGCTGTTCTCCCAGTTCTGTCCCAGTTTACAGGCTTACCGTTTACGGTCGCTTTTGCCATAGCCTCTTTTATGGCACTATAAACTATGTCCGCACTAGCATCCAAGGCTTTTTCAACTGTTTTTTTCAATGCGTCATCTTTTTCTATTTTGGAAAAAGTGGCAATTACTTCGTCAAGTCCGCTAAAGTCAAGTCCGATGCGTCCGGCCCTTCTAATACTTGCCATCAAGTATCACCTGCCACTCTGCGAACTTTAAACCTAAGCGTTTTGTGTTGCATTCCTATGTCCTCTGGAGTTCCTAAAATTTCGTAAACCTGATTATTAGTTAAGATTTTTATGCGGCATCCAGACGTGATGCTGGGGTCGTAGTAGCACTCAACAACTGCTGTGTCTTCAACAACTGTAAGGCCTTTCTCTGTGCGTTCTGTTCCGCCAAACGACTTAAAACTGCAAAACATCAGTGGACCTTCTTCGTAAGCTTTTGTTGGAACTCCGTTTACACGACTGTCAGCAACAGGATATAGAGGGCGGAAAGGTGTAATATACATGGTTTCAGGTTTATATGCCATGGTTTACACACCTCCCTGAGATGCATTAAAAGCCGATACCAGTGCAAGTTGTGTTATAGCAGACTGGAGAAGAGGAGGCATGTCCCCGCCGTTCTGAACTGCATTGATATACATACAGATTAACGTTACGGTATACTCTTGATAGATTTCATTGTCCGCAACTCCTGCATGTCTCATGTAGGCTATTAGAGAGTCCACATGTGCCTGCAGTATTGGCAGCTGATATTCACTTGTCAGCCCAGTTGGGATTTTTGCTTTTTCTATGAGCTCTTCATAAGCCAACATCGTTTCTCCTCCTCTCTGCCTCTTTTTAGAAGAGGGGCAGAGTGGCTACTGCCCCTTATTGTTGATTAGCCCTGAGGCAAGATTTTGCGTACGACCACGAGAGAATTGTTGTCTACCACCTTGCCGTCGCCAAGCAGCACCGCTTTCATTTCTTTATCCTCGGTGTCCCAATTGGTACGTTTTTCCACTGTGATGTCATACGCTGTATTGAACACATAGTCGTTGAAGTTGAAAATGAAAGCGTAAGGTTGCCCTGGTTGTGCCTGCTGAATGCTTGGTAGATAGCTGTCTGCAAAAACAACTTCTCTGCCGAGCAGATATGGTACAGGCTTACCGTCTAATCCAACACTGGTGCGGGCTATAGGCTGTTTGTTGGAGTCTACCATGCCCTGTATAGCCATAAAGGTCTTTTTAGTCATGCACCACTTAGCAGTAGCATCATAGCCACTGGGAACGTCTGCCTCAACATTGCAGAGGTCCTTATAGGTGAGTTCATCAAGCCCGTGTTCATAATAGCGCTCAGTATTCAAGATGCCATGAGGTTCGCCATCGCCAGTGCCGTATATAATACTTTGCTCGATAGCTCTCACCATAGCCTTGCTCACAGTGTCGACAAAGTGAGCTTCAAAAGCTGGAATAGCCTGTACACTAACCTCAAAGGAGGTTGCAAGCTCGCAGCGTAACTTTTTGTTGATGAAGGATACCTTACCATATGTGCCTCTTTGCTTATCGCTGCTTTCGCCCTCTCTCACCCATGTAGCTGCGGCCATGAAGTTTGCCTTCGGTATCTCTACTCCAGACCTATAACTGGTATGGTTTACCAGTTTGTAAATTGTTCCGACAGTCTCAATCTTTTCTACAATCCTGTTAACAAGTATGGTCGGGACAACTGCTCCGTCCTGTGCTGCTCTGTTCTCCAGCTGCGGAACGACATTGCTCTTTCCAGTTACATAGGCCATAAAAGCACTTCTGTACTCTACGGTACTGGTCGGGTCATTATCCACTTCAGGATTGCCGCTTCTTTGTTGTGCACCATATGTAGCGATGGGGTTAAACCCTCCAGTAGGGGTATCGAGCTTAGCAAGCTGCGCTCTTGCTTCGGCTATTTCATTGGCAATAACTTCTGCATCTGCTGTAAGTTTTCTTACTTCGTCAGCAGTCTGTGCTGTATCAATGGCTGTCCTAATTTCAGCCAGCTTAGCTTCCTTTGAGGATATAAGTTTGTTTAAAAAATCTTTCATAGCAATAATCTCCTTTCTAATCAAAGAAATTTTAGTTTAAAAAGTGCTTTTGCTTTCTCAAGCTCAAGCTCGGCTTTTGCCCTTTCCTCGGTCTCCACCGACTGACTTCTGGCGTTCTCCAACTCCAGTCTTGCGCTCTCCAGCGCAAGTTCGTCACTACGGGCAACTTCGATGCTTGTGTCTGAGTAAGCTGGGAAGTTAACGACCGATACCTCATGGATTTTTGCTATTTTTGTGATTCTGCGTAGTGGCATATCAGTGTCTAAATCTTCCCAAACTGCCTCGCCGATTTTGAATGCGAAGCTCATGCCGTCCATGTCTCCACGTTCTATGGCAGAGTAAAGGGCGGATGCTTCGCTATTTCTTTCAACATCGAGGTCAGCATCTATAACCAGACCATGCTGGGTGTTGATTGACAACCTCATGGTCGAGTTAACGTTGTTTCTACGACTGCGTGCTAAAGGTATCTTTTTTTCGTCGTGATTGATAGATAGAAGAACATCTGTAAGGTCACAACCATCAAGGGCTCCTGGTTCAATCCGTTCCCTGAACATCCCACCAATTATGGTTTCGCTTCCGTAGACTACGGGGACGCCCTGTATGGTATATTTTTTTTGTTCGCCCGCATCAACATCATCTGATGTTGCGGCTCTTATTTCTGCTTTATAACAACGTTGGGCACGATTTATGTCGATTTTTTTGGTATCAAGCTTGTTCGTCATCTTTGTTTCCCTCCTCCGTTTTTACGAGTTTTGTATCTGAACTGCGGGTGTCATCCACAGCGTTAACCCAGTTGAGTGATACCATCCGAACTCCTTCTAACTCTTTTAGCGGCTGTAATCCCATCAGAACTCGTATCTCGTTCGCCATAAGAATACCTGCAGGCATTAGGATGTTGACCATCTCTGTTTTTTGGTGTGGACTCATCAGAGCTCCGTCTGTAAGAGTAAAAGTAATCGACTGCCCAGAATAAAAGGCTTCTTCTGTCAAAAGAGTTTTTGTGAAAGCATCTCCGAACGTTATCATCAAGGGCTCTATTGTCCTATCGTAGAAGCTCTGTTTTTGTTCTGTTGTTGCTGTGCCATTTAGCATCTCGACTGAAACGCCGATGTTGCGAAGGACCTTGTAGTCGCTGAATTTGAGGGTTTCGGCGTCGACCATGGCAACCTGTCTGGTTACGGGGATATACTCTGTTGTACCACTCAGACCCAGAATCCCCGATTTTCCGCTTTGCAAGTTCTGTTCAAACTTTTTCACGTTTTCATCTAAGAGTTTTTGGTCTGCGATTGTGCCGTATTTCACAATTCCGTTGACGCTTGTCCTGCTATTTTTCAAAACACTTTCAAGGAGCTGTTCATCTAACTGGACTGGCTTATAAATGTCCATAGGTGTACCCTCAAGACCAGATATATATCTACGTTTGATGTGGATGATGCTGTCATACTTAGTAAGCAAGTCCGAACCGTCTGCAAATCTCATATATATGTAAACGTCTGGGCTATTTGCGTACTGCCTGTACTCTGTCATTATCGGATATATGGGATACAATGCTGTAAGCTTAAGTCCGTCCCAGACTGGGTACACGAAAACGTTGGAGTTTTTGTAGTAATCAAAGACCATACGCTCTATAAAATCGCTCGTTGTCATGAGTGGATTGGGTCTCTTTAAAACCCTGTTTATCGAAGAGGCCATCACTTTTATGTCCGACTGTGTTGACTGTATATGTACGGGCTTCGCTTTTTTCATCTCGCCCGCTATGAGTTCTACGGCCTGCGTTACGATGTTTGCCTCGTAAATATTGTCTCTGTATGCATTGCTGTAAATAGGGAGTTGTCCGCCAGTTAGCTCTGTTGCGTAGCTATATCCGTTATTTTGTTGTCCTGTTTGTTGTGTCTCTTTTTTGAATAAGCTTTTGAGAAAACCCACTGGCAGTGCACCTCCTTCAAAAAATGTTTTAATGTTTGAATGTTTACAATATCTATATAAAAGCTGTTAAGCTTAATTTAGGAATTTTAAATTAGGGGTTTTTTCTGAAATTGTGAAGATATAATTATGCCAGAAAACTTATTCTCTGATAGTATATATAAAAATTAAAAAGTGTTAAGTAAAATTTGGACTTTTTTGTTACAAATACATTACATAATTGTTACATTTTTGTTACAGAATCAAATTCCGATTTGTGCTGGGAATAAATCCACGTCGTAATAATCGTCGCAACAGCAAGGTCTATTTTTCGTGCCTTATTATCGTCTTTTTTTACTATAAGACTCAACTTACTACCATTGCTGTCAAACAACCTAACAGCACAATTGCTGAGGCACCAACGGACAACCTCATTATTATCAAGTATTTCAAACTGGTCCAACCTAAAACTATTTTCTGTGATTACATTGGCTTGATGTAGTGATTTAGCGTTCTGCGGAACGTTTTCTATTTCAAATAGCCCAACGGATGCATTCTTAAACTGCTGGGAAAATTTGTCATCGTAGCCGACGATGAGTGGGACGATGCCATACTCTGCGTTAAGTACTGCTATGTGCTGTGCTACAAGTGCTGTGTCTACTGTAGTGTCCGGCACAACCGTTATCCATCCCTGTTCTGCCCACTCCTTGTACCTCGCTCCTTCTGCCTCATCAGCATCGTTATCAAGTTTATCTTGTGTTATCCAAGCATGTCCATATAAATAGTACTTGCCGTTACGATGGAAGCGCAGGATAAGGGCACAGAGGTCTGTGGTCATGGCAAGGTCGGCACCGCCAATGCAAAACTCACCTGCAAAGTCCTTGATAGTAAGGTCGCATGGCTTTGAGTACCATTCGGACTTAAGCCACTCAACAGCAGAACTGGTTTTGATGCCAAAATCTTTGCAAAGTACCCACGCACGAGTGATATTATTTTGCTGAGCCGCTTCTAATTGCTCTCTTATGTAACTTATTTTTTTAACGCCACTTGCAAGTGAAGGATTAGCCTTAAGCCAGATTTTCCAGCCGTCTTTGTGTGTCAAGCCGTCAAAAACTTCTCTTTCGCTGTCACATTTATATATCCATGGGAGGAAGCGTTTCGAAGCAGTGTCGTCAAATTCTCTTTTAGAAATTTTTCTCGATTTTTTCATTAGGTTGTCTAAATAGCCGTCTACTACAAAGCCCTCCGACGTAAGGTAAACTATAAGCACATCTCCTGCGGGTTGGATACTGGTACTCTGCTTAATAGCATTTACAACAACAGACTCTGCGGGCATCATGTTAACCTCATCAATATATGCCCTGGTGATATTACGACCTTCCAAATTCTTCATTTTCTCCGACAAACGATAGAGGTCGCTTTTATTGTATTTACAAAATATCAAACGATTGGTACGCTTAAAATCACGCTGTTTTGGGTCCAAAATCGCCCTCATGTTATCTATAGTTCCATAAAGCAACATAGACTGGTTATCATCATTGCTCGCAACTGCTATACTGCTGCCAGCTTTACCAAGGGCTAAATCAGACAAAGCTAAGGCCGCACAAAAAGCGGTTTTTCCGTTTTTTCGCTGGATTAAAAGCAAGGATTCATTAAACCTATTTACCCATGCATAAACTTCTTGTTGCTCAGCATTTATGCCGACTGGCAAGTAAATCTTAAAACTGAAAAGTACCGTTATGTAAGCTTTTTGCCACAGGTCTAACAAAAATGGTTTGCCATAATAGGGAGCTTTGACATGGTAACAGCAGGACTCGATAAAGCTTATTCTTAAGTCAGCTTCACGAGTATCAAATATATATTCGTCTGAATCAATCTCTTTGATTAAGTTTTCTATTTCGCTATATAGCTCAGCACAAACTGGAATTTCGCCTGAGCGGATTTTATCCCAATATTCTTGCAAGTAGTTATTATTCTTGTATGTTGTTAAGTCCATTGTTCTCAACCCACTTTCTAAGGGGCGATTCTTCTTCTACATTGTTGTTTTTTAAGACTGATAGTAAAAGCTTAATGCCTGCAATATAAGAGTTATATGTATCCTTATATAAACGCCCTGCTGGAGTAATTTTTTGTATAGTTGGCATTGTAGGATGCACCTTTATATGGGGTACAGCCTTTAATGCTCTTAATTGCTCTTCAAGATAGACGACTTGCTGTATAGTTGGCTCGATAATTGCCATTTGTGTTGCATCAAGATTAGAAAAGCAATCTCTGAGCTGTCGCTCTCTTTTTTTAGCAGTCATTTTAATCACCTCTCTGTGCTATTATGTAAATTTCTTGGAATTTGTTAAATTTAAACTGATTTTTTGGAAAATGATTTGAGTTTTGAAAAATTTGAAAAATTTCCGTGGTGAAAAAGCGGAGACCCCTCGGCAGTTGCCCTACTCAGCTCTTTTCATTGAAGAGGGGGGGGGTAAAAAAACTGACTATGCTTACTCACAAATATAAAACTCAAAAAAAAGAACAACTCTTATAAGAGTAGTCCTTGTATAAAGAATATAAATAGATATATATAAAGAGTATTCTTATAAAGAATTGTCCTTATAAAGAAAAGGGAGCACTTAAAATAAAGTCACCAAAACATCCAGCACAAAAATCGTGATAAAGAACTCTATTAGTTTTGAAATAAGCCTCCCATCAAGCTCAACCCCTAAGAGCTTTAACCCAACAACTAAAATGATTACCATAATAACAGCAACTACCATAAGTATGCCTACCTCCTATTCATCTGGCGTGAAACGCTCAAACCACTCGTCGATGTACCTAAGATACTCCTGAACGTTTATATAGCTGTTTTTTTCCGCAGCCCTATGTAGACGCTCTATGCAAGTTTCCCTAGGCGTATCCATAAACAATAGCGTAGCTCCCAGCTCTTCCGCTAAACGCTCACGTTCTCCTGCAAATGGAAATCCGCCGATTATATAAGCCGTAACCCATTTGCCAGCCCTGTATTTTACTTTTTCTAAAAGTAAATCCCAAATATTAAATGCTATAGATTTAAGCTGTCCATGTTTATCATATGGGTTCCCTGTTAGCATCTCCCAAATTTTATCCATGGATATGACTAAGTCTCCGACCTGACGATGTTCCTCAGTGAAACTTTCAGCATCAGAGAAAGGCGGTCCATAAACAATAAAAACCTCTTTCTCAAAACTACCAAAACGCTTATGCTCAGCATTGTGACACTTGAGACAAATTAGTACAATGTTTGCTGGGTTCATAGAGATATTCCAGTCATTGACATTGGCAGGCGTCAAAGGTATCTTGTGATGCCCAATACAATCCCCAGGTCTAAACAGAGGTTTGCCGCAACGCTCGCAACGCAGGTTGTTCTGAGCCATCCGCTCCAATCTAATTTGTTTCAACAATGCCCGCCATTGCTTACTGTAATAAAAGCTGTTCAAATCAAACATCATCAATCCCATCCTTTATCCTTTCAGCCGTGAATAATTATTTATTTCCACTCAAAATACAACTTAATAGCAAATAACAATAAATACAATTTGAGAGAAAAATACTTGTATTTGCGAATATCAAAATCTACTTCAATTCCAACTCTCCAAAAATTCCATGCCCATTGCCACCATATCTCTTTATTAAAGTATGTGATTTTCATATTATTCACTCCTTTAAAATACCAATTTTAAATTTTTGTTTTTGCACTCTTTTATACATTGTTTCCGTTAAAATGCAATCGTAAAAAGAAAAACCTATTTTTCCTCAGTCTCTTCCTCATCAAGCTTGACCTCCTCCGCTATTTCAGTTTCCAGCCGTCTCCTTTTCAACTCAAGTTCTTTTTTCTTAAGTGCCTTTTCTGCTTTCTTGTTCTCTATGCAATACTGGTCGCTATTTGCCCAAGCATCTTCTCTGCCAGTAATGTGCGGTCTGTCATAGTTTCGCAATAGTGCACAAATAGCTGCAACTTCCGCAGGAACGTGCTTTACCACTTCTTGCTCTTGTATGACCTCATCTCTAATAAAGTTTCCATTTTTGTCGTAGACTTTTCCGATGACTCTTTTCCGCTCAGTGTACTCATATCCAAGTGCCCTTTTAATAAGAGAGTTCGTCACATCTGAAACAAGAGAAGCTCTTCCATCGCGGATTACCTCCTTGAGTTCTGGGTGCTTATTCTTATAGTCGTTCCAAGCGTTATGAGAGACTCCCAAACGCTTCGCTATATCTGCCTCTGTTACGCCTTCTCTACACCACTGCTCCACTTTTTCAAGGTAAGGCTTGACGTATGCATCATACTTACTTTTGCGAGCTTTCCCGCCTTTTACTGCCATGTAAACCTCACCTCCTAATCCGTTGTATATTTATTCATCATCTTTCGCTTTTTATAAGGTTGTAGAAGCGTTCCAGTATAACCAGCATGTCCTGTCTCGTGATAGGACTATGTAGCATAAGGTCGCCCTTGTCGTTTCCCCTCATGATGCCGTTTTTTACCGCCCAGTCGACGGCCACTTGGGCATACTTGTCCGGCTTATTATCCAACAAGTCGTTTGCAGGCGTAGTTGTTTCTGCCTTCAGCCGTCTGTTTACCTCTGCGGCTATCTCTCCGTGTCTTTCATATAAAAAGTCGCCTGGGCAAGCCTTCGCAGCAAACCACCTGTGAACCGTCATGTTTTGCAAGTCTGGCTGGCCAATAAGATTTTTATCTGCTTTCCATCTGAGCTCTGGGATGACGTTTCTTTTGCATATGTCTACAAGCAGCTTTATGAGCGACTGATAGGCTGCATCCGTGACCTTATATGGATGTACAGACTCAGAGCTCACCTCTATCGTGATAGCCCTGTGGTCGTTGGCGGCGTTGCTGGAGCACCAAGAGCGGTCTTTTTCTTCAACATAGAGTCCAATACGACCGTCTGGCCCAATGCCGTAACTGCTTGATGCTTTCCTGTTCGGGTCTGCAAACATCTCTCCCAAGCGTTCAACGCTGACTTGTCCTGCTGTACAGTGGATGGTGATGGTGTCGATTGCGTGGTTGCGAGGACTTGTCCTGTTGGGACTTATTTTTATATAGTCAACAAGCGGGCTATTTGTATAGAGCATCATATCGCCTCCTCGCCAGCTTCAACTTCAGTTTTCTTCTTTAAGATGTCTTTTATCTTTTCCAGGGCCGACTCGATGGCGTCATCAACAACTCTTTCGAGCTCATCTCTGCTGATTAAATTCTGCAGCTCTGGGAAAGTGGTGTAAATTTTGTCGAAGACATAAGACCTCTTAATCTCTCCAGTTTTAGAGCCATACAGGTTTTCAGCTTCAGCGACAAGGTGTAAAACCATGTTTGATATCTGTGTCGTTACAAAAGCTTTTTTCTGTTCTTTGCTAAGCCTGAAAAACTGAACCGTTTTCCCTGTAATGGCAACGATAAGTCCAACGATGGCTATAATCGTCGCCCAATTGTCATTGATAAAATTTAATGCGTTTAGAATACCTTTCATAATAAATCCCTCCAATTAATCTTTTTTTTCCAAATTTGAAATTCGTTTTTCATGGTCCTGTATCTTTAGTTCATGCTGTGTGGTCTTTATGTCCAGTGCGTGGATAGAGTCCTCATTACTATCAGTTTTCGCTGATATGCCTTTAATTGTCTCTGTCATAGTGATGATGTTAATGTTAAGCTTTGCAATGTTTGCAGACAGTTTAATGATAGGTGCCACCAGCCCAACCAAGGCTCCCACGGCTGCAAGCAACCCCACAAAAATCTCCCATGTCATATAGGAGCCGCCTCCTTCCTTTTGTTCTTTTGTGTTGAAAATAAAAAAACTGTTTACAATTAAACAGTTATAGTTCATTGGTATTATATAAATTTTTTTTGATTTGTTAAGTCCAAGACGTGCTAATAGTAAAAATTTTTGAGCATAAAAAAACCTCCACAGTTTCGGGGAGGAAAATAGAGAAAAGAGGTTTTATATAAATGCATAAAAAAGGAGAGAAAAAACGGAAAGCAAATTTAAACGTGAAAAATACGGTTTATTTCATGGCTATGAAGTTCTGTTAATAGCCCATAACACACTGCTGCGAGCCTTCGAAAATCGACGTTTTTATGCTCCATCGGCCCTGGATTATAAATAAAATTTGGTATATTTCCTTTTTTTACAATATTAAGTACAATCATTTGATGTACTATAGCTCGAAGTTTAGCTATTAGTTCTTTCAATACGGGAAAAGCTTCCCGCTTTATAAACTCTGAATCACGGCAATAGTAAACCTCATAATACTTGTCATATGCGTTTAAAAGTATTTCATTGATTTGGCTTGCGAGCTTTTTATATTCAAGTTCCTCGCCAAAAGCCAGAATTTTGGCGACTGTTTTTTGACCTTCTGTGTAACTAAAAAAGAGGTCTTTTTCGTCTTCATTCCACATCTCCTGCGAAGCACTGTCCGTTAAGTATAACTTCAAGCCTCACCCTCCGAAACATTATATTTGTTTTATTGTTTTACTGTTTACAATTATATCACAAAAACTGTCTTTTTGTCAATACTTTGCGATGTCAAAGATGGATAGTTGGACAGGCTTAGACTCAATTTTTTCACTCTTGAAATTTTCTGTTATAATATTTTCTCTTTTAAAAATTTTTATATTAATATCATTTTCTATTTTAGAATTTTTAGTTTCAGGCTTTTCAGACTTATAACTCGGTACAAAATCCTTGTCGTTTTCTTCTTCGTCATCTTCGACTTTTATGTAGCAATAATAAAAGTTCCTATACTCGTCCCCTACAGGAACCTTTTTTAGTTCTTCAACCAGCTCTCCCTTGGGAGGTATAAGCATGTCCTTAGGCTTAAGATAGCCTCCGAGTATCCAGTCTGCTACAAGCTCCTCAGATGCAGTATGTATGCCCCCGACGAGCAGACTTTTTCCAGTCATATCGTCATGTATTTTTATCCTGGTATGATAATAACGCATAATAAAATCCTCCTCATAAAAGTGAGTGGAAGAGGGATTATCCCTCTTCCACATATTCTTTTACCTCCTCAAAGAGCTGAACAAATCGCCTGAAAAGTGCACTTTTTTCTGTCTTGACCCAAGGACCCGTAGTCTCCATGTGTGCTATGTAGTCCAGTCTGTGTTGATAACGTGCCTGTCCTGCTCTTTTAACGCTGGCTGGCAGTACAAAGATATTGAAAAGATGTGCACTACGAGTGTTGTTAAAATAAACCTCAACTTTTAAATCGTGTTCTTCTAAGTACTTGGTAAACTCTGAAAAAAAGCTTTTTACAAAAGCGTTTCCCTCGTTGTAAATATAAAGTTTTCTCAGCTGAGTGTCGTTATAATCTCTTAATTCAATGGTTTTAGTAGATATAGTCATAAAACATCCTCCTTCGGCTTTTTCGGGAGCCGGCCCGATATTTTTTTTAATTTTTCTATTCAGAGATTTTTGTATTTGAGAATTTTGATTTAGAAGTGAAGCTTTTTATTTTTGTGATAATAATTTTTTGAAATGCTCTTCGATAATCTGGTTCAGCTTTAAGTCTTTTGAAATAGCGTAAATTTTTATTTGCTTTAAAATATCTGCATCTATGGTAGTGGTCAACTTTGCTTTCATCGTCTTTAAACTCCTCCTTTCTGTTTCTTTGTTTTATTGTTTAACTGTTTACATCTTTATTATATACGTTTATACGTAAATGTAAAGTGACCTCCTAAAAATGTAACAATCTTGTAACAAAGGTGTTGACAAAGTTTTTGGTATAATCAAAACTTAAAAGTATTGACTATGATTGACGGCTGCGCTAAAATAGACACATAGAGCATGGTCAAAACTTATGGTCAAAACTATTATCATGGAGAGGAGTTGTTTAGCATAAAAATTATTGGTTACGCACGGGTATCAACCAAAGGGCAAGCTACAAATGGGAACAGTCTGGAGGAACAGGAGAGAGCATTAAAGGAAGCTGGCTGTTCCATTATATATAAAGATGCATTTACAGGAACAAAAACGGATAGACCTGAATTTAATAAAGCAATTGAATCACTTGAAGCTGGAGATACTCTTATTGTTACTAAGCTGGACAGAATAGCAAGAAGCTTGACGCAGGGAAGTGAGCTGGTTTCCGACCTTATAAATAAAGGTATTAAGGTACATATTTTAAACATAGGCATTATGGACGATACGCCTGCAAGTAAGCTAATACGAAACATTTTTTTCGCATTTGCCGAATTTGAAAGAGATATGATTGTAGAAAGAACGACTGAAGGCAAGGCTATTGCCAAAACAAAACCTGGCTTCAGAGAGGGCCGGCCAAAATCGTTTACTGAAACACAGATAAATATGGCTCTGGACTTGCTTGATAAATATTCTTATACTCAGGTAGAGAAAATGACCAAGATTTCAAAATCTACTCTTGTAAGGGAAATGCGGAAAAGAAAAATAAAAACGACATAAAAAAGGGACTCATTTTTGAGTCCTTTCTCTTTTAGCTTTTTTTCTTGTTTTTCTGCCTGCCTTTATAACACTGTGTGGCACCCATCCGCCGTCGATTTTGGAATAACCAATCAGGCGGAAATCTATTTCAGGATATTTGTGTAATAGAATTTTATGTTTTAGAATATCTATCGGCTTCAACATCCCTTTAACATCTACCGTTATATGCTCTCCAGATGCCATATAAAGCTCAAAGTCACTTATGTACGCTATTTCACGTACTTTTTTACCGTCTTTAGTGACATATGCAGGCTGTAAAATATATTTGTGCTGTAGCTCGTACTTAACGATATCTCCGCTTTTCACACCTGGAAGGACGACGTCCACAAAATACCTCTTTTCCAACTCACTATCGAAAACAATTTCTTTTCCATCTATTTCAAGAGTTCTCTTTATCTTACTTTTTTCGACATTATATTTAGTTCTATTTTTTATTCTCATTTTAATGACCCCCTCAAGTTTAAAAAGGCGCCCAGTGCGGGACTCTCACATAGATATAGGTTCTGTTTCAAACCTTAGCCTGGTCAACATAGGGCTATCAAGCCCACGACTTTAGTCGTTGGGTAGTTGATTCCACGCACCGAGCAAAATAAGATGAAATAAGAAGGAGGATTTCGGATGCCTTATCGCAACCTGATGGTATTATATATAGATTTGCTTTTTTGTTAAGTAAGTT
>ENA-OWOZ01000973-OWOZ01000973.1-bioreactor-metagenome-genome-assembly--contig:-NODE-973-length-29722-cov-4.429381_pt1 | contig 29722 bp, 25 predicted proteins | sample MGYA00238140_ERZ651804 | MGnify/ENA primary metagenome ERZ651804 (study PRJEB26910, sample SAMN07631232) | bioreactor metagenome | isolation source: Switchgrass digestor | place: USA: Dartmouth... | reverse complement strand
TAGGTTTCAAAGTACAGTTTAAAGACGATAATATTCTAGACTATGAATTCCTAAAATATTTAAATGAAAATTTCGGAGAAAATAATGATAATAGAAAGATTTATATTTTATTAAAAGGATTTCTTAATTTAATTGATCATCTGGCTTCGAGTCAAGAAAAGAATATAGAATACTATCTGCCTATAACTTCAAAAGAACTCGATAACATGTTGATTTCGTCGCTATATTCAAAATGTCAAAGAAATGGGAAAAAGATAGATAAAATAGAATTCAATCAATTACAAAAACGTATAAAAGATTTGGAACATAGCAATATAATTACTATAGCTTTTACCGGTGCCGGGAAAACTATTGCTGATTATAGATGGTACGGCAGGAGAAAAATTTTCCTGGTACCAAACAAAATATCCGGAGAGAGTTTCTTTTTTGATGCAGTTGAAATATTAGGCAGTGAAGATTATGTAGGATTGCTGCATGGGGATATTTCACTTTATGTTGAAAGTTATCGCCAAAGCATTAAAGGAGAGGATATACTAATCACTTCTCGTGATAAAACGTTAGCTAAGAACTTTGCTAAGCCGTATATAATTTCTACTGTTGACCAAATACTGCTTGCAATCTTTAAATATCCAGGATATGAAAAAGTATTTGCTAATATTTATGGAAGCCATATAACGGTAGATGAAGTTCATTTGCTAACTCCTCGTATGTTTTTAATATTAATGTATTTTATAGAGTTTGCAGCTAAACATATAAATGCAAAATTTCATTTGATGACTGCAACTATGCCTGATGTTTATATTGAAAGGCTTAATAGTATTTCTGTACCTTTTGAAAGAAGTAATGAAAATGAAGTCATTGAAGAAAACAAAAAAATTAAGCTTATGTTTTGCAAAGATAAAGATTGGGTTGAAATAGTATCTTCAAGTATAAATACAGGGAAAAAAGTTTTGATAGTAAAAAATACAATTGACGAAGCGATAAAAACATATAAACAATTAAGTTTCTTGCAAGACTGCGGTTTTGAAATTAATCTAATACACAGTAGGTTTAAATTTGAGCATAAAAGGGATAAATACAGAGGAATTTTAAACCAAAAAGGCAATGTGTGGATAGCTACCCAAATGGTTGAAATATCTCTTGATCTTGATTTTGGAGTTATTATAAGTGATCTTGCACCTATGGACGCAATAATTCAACGTATGGGGAGATGTAATAGGCATGATCATCTTCAATACGGAGAGTTTTATATAATTGACCAAGAAAATAAGGATGTATACAAAGATGAACTGAAAACGGTTACAAAAAAAATACTGAGTCAATGTAAGGGAAAAATATTAACAATGAAAGACAGAAAACAATTGCTTGATGATTACTACAAAAATGACTTGGTAAAAAAAGATTATGAAAATGAGTTTATCCAAGCAGAAAAAGAGATTAAGGAAATATATGGCTTAGTTAATGAGTCAAAGCTTAATGGTGAAGATATTATGTTCAAGTTTGATCCATATCTAAATATTGTTGATTCTAAAATTGAAGCAAGTAAATTGTTCAGAAAAATTGATCAAGATGCAAAGGTACTTTTAGAAGAAGACTATTATAATGCCAAAGATAAACCTAATAAATATAAAGAGTACAATATGTGCAGTATACAGATTAGTAGAGGAATGTTTTATAAATTGCAGAATTTCAATGCACTTTACATAGAAGATGGTTTCTTAATTATAAAACAGGGTTTTTATGAGTATGACGAAAAAGTTGGATTGAGATTAAGTAGCAAACAAGAAATGGAAGATTTAAATATTGAAAATAGAATTCTTTAATGATGCTTTGAGCTACTGAAAGTACAAGGTGATAGTTATGAGCTTTGATTTTGAAAGCTTCAAAACCCAAGGTGTAAAAGTAAATTACTACTATGTATGTAAAAGAAAGCTATGGCTTTTTTCAAAAGGCATAACTATGGAGCACTTAAGCGACAGAGTATTAAGTGGGAAAGTGCTCCATGAGACTGCTTATTCCAGACAAAAAAACAGAGACATTGAAATTGATGACTTTATAAAACTAGATATTGTAGATGGTGAGTTTGTCAGAGAAATAAAGTTAAGCAGTAAAATGTCAAATTCGCATAAAATGCAACTTCTATATTATCTTTATTATTTATATATGAAAGGCATTGAGAAAAAAGGTATTATAAACTACGTTAAGGAAAAAAGACAGGAAATTGTTGAATTAAGTGATACTGATAAAAAAGAGATTGAAAGAGCACTAGTTGAAATAAAGACTATTTGCAACATGGAAAAACCTCCTCCGTTAGAAAAGAAGCCTATATGTAAAAAATGTGCTTATTATGAATTTTGTTTTGTAAAGGAGGTAGATGGTGATTTAGATGAATAGAGAGTACTATGTTTTGAATAATGGCAGGTTTAAGAGAAAGGAAAATACCATTTATTTTGTAGATAATACTGACTTAAGCAGAGCACTTCCGATTGAGCAAATTGACTGCCTTCATATTTTTGGTGAAGTAGATCTAAATACAAAATTCTTAAACTACATATCAGAGTATTCAATATTATTACATTTCTATAACTATTACGGCTTTTATATAGGCTCATTCTACCCTAGGAAAAAGAATATCTCCGGATTATTGACGGTAAAACAGTCTCAGCATTATCTCGATAAGGAAAAGCGATTGTATCTAGCTAAGTGCTTTGTTCAAAGTGCTAAATATCATATAATAAGAAACCTTAAGAATTATAAGGAAATTACAGATGATGTATATGAGAATCTTGAAAAAGAGATTGTTAATAATGCTGTGGAAATTGATGAGCTAATGGGCATAGAAGGAAGAATGAGAAATACTTACTATAAAGCATTTAATTTATTTCTAAAACATGGTTTTCAAATGAACAAAAGAGAAAAGCGGCCTCCTACCGATCCAATAAATGCCCTAATATCCTTTGGTAATAGTCTTATGTATACCACAGTTTTAGGACAAATTTATCATACGCAGTTAGATCCATCTATAAGTTATTTGCATGAACCATCAACTAAAAGATTCTCTCTCAGTTTGGATATATCTGAGATTTTTAAACCATTAATTGTTGATCCTGTAATATTTAATCTTATAAATAACAGAATTATAAACAAAGATGATTTTAGTATAAAAGATGGCATATGCATGTTGAATGACTCGGGTAAAAGGAAATTTATTACTGAATATGAAAAGAAGCTTGCTGTAACTATCCGGCATAGGAAGCTTAATAGGAATGTTTCTTATAAGAATTTTATCAGGCTCGAATGCTATAAGCTTATCAAATATTTTATTGATGATGAAATATATAAACCCTTGAAAGCGTGGTGGTAAATATTTTTGTTGTATTGACATATGATGTTGAAGTTAAGAAAGTTAACAAAGTAAGGAAACTATTAAAAAAGTATTTAATTTGGACACAAAATTCTGTTTTTGAGGGGGAGATTACAGAGGGCAAGTTGCAGAAATGTATTGGACAAATTGGTAAAATCATTGACAAAGATGAGGATTCAATATATATCTATGTAGTAGAAAATCCAAAAAATATTAATAAAATTAAAATTGGAAAGGAAAAAGCTTTAGATGAATTAATATTATAATTTTGCAGCAAACCGATTTTTTACTTTATTTGCTTGTAACACTTTAAAATCAGATGTTGGAACGTAATATTGATTTTTTATAAAAAACATTATTGGGGGTTTACTGCAGTTTTAATTAATTTGAAGGCTCATGAAAACCGTAAAAAGCGGATAAATAGAGCTATTTAAAATTTGCGCAAATTGGGTTATTCTTTAACTATGTGGGATGTAAATAGGAAAAACATCAAAAATGTGCCACATTTTATAAAGTTATTCTTTAACTATGTGGGATGTAAATTTCTATTCCTTTTTTATCTCTTATCTCTAAAACCTTTACCGTTATTCTTTAACTATGTGGGATGTAAATTACTAAAAATACAAGCAATATAGCTGCAAAGATATACAGTTATTCTTTAACTATGTGGGATGTAAATCGATTACAAGGAAGCAGCAAACCAAGAGCTTTTTCATGTTATTCTTTAACTATGTGGGATGTAAATCCTCTACCATACGTTCGCTAGGCAAATTCTTACAAGGTTATTCTTTAACTATGTGGGATGTAAATGTTAGAGATTACAGAAAAAGAGGCCGCATTGTATAGTTATTCTTTAACTATGTGGGATGTAAATTTTTTTAAATACTTATCTGCTAAATAAGCTGCATAGCGTTATTCTTTAACTATGTGGGATGTAAATATCCTGATCTTGAGAATAGAGATATACTTCTACAGCGTTATTCTTTAACTATGTGGGATGTAAATTCACTTCGTATTCTTCATCTGTTCCCTTGTATTTAGTTATTCTTTAACTATGTGGGATGTAAATTTAACGAGATCAATCAACAAACAGATATAATATTAAGTTATTCTTTAACTATGTGGGATGTAAATATTTTTTTTATATGTCAACATATTATTCCGATTTAAGTTATTCTTTAACTATGTGGGATGTAAATTTTATAAAAACACTTATAGAGAGGATTACAACGAAATGTTATTCTTTAACTATGTGGGATGTAAATGTTGAAGAATCAATTAAAAGAATTGTTAAACCAAAACGTTATTCTTTAACTATGTGGGATGTAAATAGGGATGAATAAAAAATCTGCTTATAGACAAATGGGTTATTCTTTAACTATGTGGGATGTAAATTCTTTTGAGTCGTTTCTCCTGCACGCTCTATTCCTGTTATTCTTTAACTATGTGGGATGTAAATTGATTTAAGTATTGGTATTCTTGCATCAAATCTCCGTTATTCTTTAACTATGTGGGATGTAAATTACAAAGTTAACGATGTAGTTTTTGCCGCATTACTTGAGTTATTCTTTAACTATGTGGGATGTAAATATATTTTAAGGGAATGATATTATAATATTCATCGTGTTATTCTTTAACTATGTGGGATGTAAATTTATGTACTGCCTTACCTTTCGTTAATGCCGATTTGGGTTATTCTTTAACTATGTGGGATGTAAATATAAAAAAGAAAAACAAGATATTCTTGACTATGTCGTTATTCTTTAACTATGTGGGATGTAAATACAAGTTGTTCAAAATCAGCATAAGATGACGTTGCGTTATTCTTTAACTATGTGGGATGTAAATGAAGGAGGGATTAATTTTGGCTAAAACAAGGAATCCGTTATTCTTTAACTATGTGGGATGTAAATTTTTTCGAGAAACCAAAAGATAACCCAAGAATCCAAGTTATTCTTTAACTATGTGGGATGTAAATTGGATTTCTGGTTTTATGATGTTTTGTACTGTTCTGTTATTCTTTAACTATGTGGGATGTAAATGACTTTATATTAAGCTTATTGCACAATTGATGCGCTGTTATTCTTTAACTATGTGGGATGTAAATATAATAAAAAGCAAACTAAAGGCTACAGACTGGTTTGTTATTCTTTAACTATGTGGGATGTAAATTATCGTATTTAGGTCGTATTGTGGCTTTGGTGCTGAAGTTATTCTTTAACTATGTGGGATGTAAATGGAATACGATGAACGTGTTCCAGGTAAAATTAATCGGTTATTCTTTAACTATGTGGGATGTAAATCCCATGATCTTCACGGATAAATCCAAGACTATCTCTTGTTATTCTTTAACTATGTGGGATGTAAATTTTCCTTTCGGTAAGCTAAAGCATAAGCTGACAATGTGTTATTCTTTAACTATGTGGGATGTAAATTTATGTACTGCCTTACCTTTCGTTAATGCCGATTTGGTTATTCTTTAACTATGTGGGATGTAAATAATTTACGTATAAAAAATTTGTTTATATTAATAAGTTATTCTTTAACTATGTGGGATGTAAATCTAATAATGTAACACTTTCTTTTTTTATCATTAAGGTTATTCTTTAACTATGTGGGATGTAAATGAAATTTGTGAAGCAAAATTTGAAATGTTAGAGGAAGTTATTCTTTAACTATGTGGGATGTAAATTTGAAAGAGCAACAGAATTGCGTTAACGAATTACGGTTATTCTTTAACTATGTGGGATGTAAATTACAAAAACGTCGAAAGGTTAAAGTTAAAACTCCGTCAAGTTATTCTTTAACTATGTGGGATGTAAATACGGGTTCAATTGCTAATATGCTAGGTGTAAGCAGGTTATTCTTTAACTATGTGGGATGTAAATAATTTAAACGCGTCCGCATTGGCTAAATCAAGAGCAATAGGTTATTCTTTAACTATGTGGGATGTAAATTTGAAAAATGCATTTCTAAAAATATCGGCTCCAGTAGTTATTCTTTAACTATGTGGGATGTAAATTTGCGGGCTTGGAATTTTATGAAATTACCTTTTGAGTTATTATTTAACTATGTAGGATGTAAATGGAGATGGTTAAATTAATATCATCTGCAGTAAGTCTAATTTATTACATAACTGTTATAAGTTTCTTTTGATAATTGTAGCATAATTATGCTCTATTTGATACCGGTTGATAAATTACTTTAGGGGATTTTAATGTTATTTCAGCTAAAGCGGCCGATTAATTTGTCTCTATAATTACCTTCAACCAGCTGATTATGTCCTTTATAACTTCCGCTTTATTTATCTCATTGATTATTTCATGTCTTGCACCGGGATATAATTTGTACTGAACATTTTGGACACCGATACTTTTGAAAAGATTTGCCAGTTCGGGTACATCTTTACCCCAGTGCCCCACAGGGTCGCTATCCCCGGAAACAAGAAGTATGGGAATATTTTTGGGGATTCTTTTAATGTTGGTGGGATTTTGAATTGTCTTTAATCCTTTAAAAAGCTCAAGAAACAGATTGTTTGAGCAATTTATTCTGCATAGAGGATCGTTATAAAAGCTGTAAACAGCCTTTTCATCCCTGCTGAGCCAGTCAAAAAAAGATTTGGGCTTAGGAATGTTAGAGTTAAAAGCTTTAAAGGTAATTCTATTTATGTAATAACTTCTTTTATGCCCGCCCTTTCTTCTAACCATTGTTTTTGCAAGTAAAATACCGGCATTTAAGGCAATCCTCTCATAGCAGCCTGTACCGGCTAAAATTACTCCTTTTACGTCGGGGTGGCTGTTTTGAAGTACATTTCTTAAAATAAAACTTCCCATGCTGTGGCCGAAAAGGAAGAGAGGGAGGCTTGGATGGGTACCTTTTATAATATCTATAAGCATTAGAAGGTCTTTTTGCATGGAATTCCAGCCGCCTTCATCTATATGAGCAATATTATCATTACTTTTTGCAGTTTTTCCATGACCTCTTTGATCATGGGCATAAACCACATAACCGAAAGAATTCAATGCTGCAGCAAAGTTTGCATACCTTCCGGCATGCTCGGATAATCCATGGGTTATGTGGACAATCCCTTTTAGCTTTACATTTGTGGGGGACCACTTGTATGTAAATATTTCTTCACCATCATGGGCCTTAAAGGTAAAAGTTTCAGCTATCATAAGATCTCACCCTTTTGATTTTTAAAGGACTTTGCCAGTTTAATCAGGTCATCATAAGTATTTAACTCCGGTTTTTCCAATACGGCAGATAAAAGTTTTTCAAGCACATGCCCAATTTCTTTACCTTGCTGAAATCCTAATGCTATAAGATCTTTTCCGTTAATTTTTAGATCTTTAATTGATAAGCAATGCTTCTCAACTGTTATTTGAGTATAAATTTCTTTTATTTTATTTAAGTCTGCCAGTGAGGTGTTTAGAAATTCAGGATTTTGAGCCTTTTTATCCGCTTCCTGAACTTTTAAAAGATCGGTAAAATGCTCTTCTCCGATTTTGCTAACAGCTTTCCGTACAGACTTGATATCGGGCTGAATGCGTTTATCATGGTATTTAATAAGGTGACAGACTTTTGCTATGGTTTTATTATCGAATTTTAGCCTTTCCAACACGGTTTTTGCTATATGTACACTTTTTTCAGGGTGACCGTAGAAATGGTCTATTCCTTCTTCATCAGTGGATTTTGTAACGGCTTTTCCCGTGTCGTGAAGGAGCATGGCCCATCTTAAGCTTATTTCATTTTCAATTTCAGAAACTGCTTTTAAAGAGTGTATAGCAACATTGAAAACATGATAAGGGTGATTTTGACTAATATCAAAGCATACGTCAAATTCGGGCAGTATATGTTTTAATAAATGTAGTTCTCTTAAAATAGTTAATTTAAAAGGCTGATTTGATACAAGAATCTTTGTCAGTTCATCTCTTATGCGTTCCTGACTGACATTGTTAATAAGATGGCTGTTACTTTTAATTGCGTCAAGGGTGGACTTGTCAATATCAAAGCCTAATGTGGCACTAAAACGCACGGCACGAAGCATTCTTAACGGGTCTTCCATAAATCGGTCGGAAGGATTACCGACAGCCCGTATCACAGCATTTTTTATATCCTCAACCCCAAAATACGGATCAAACAAGCCTTCTTTCGGGTGATAGGCCATTGCATTTATTGTTAAATCTCTATGATAAAGATCGGTAAGTAAGGATTTACTTTCATTAGGGTCAAAAGTCCTAAAGGTTGTAACTTCTACAACTTTATCTCCAATAACTACCGAAACAGTTCCGTGCTTTATTCCGGTGTCAATTGTTTTATTAAAAATAGCCTTAATTTCATCGATGGTAGCGGAAGTTGAAATGTCCCAATCCTTAGGTTGTTTATTAAGGATGCTGTCTCGTACGCAACCTCCAACAATATAAGCCTTGTGGTTGTTATCATTAAGTATATTAATAATTTGCTCTACTTCATCGGGCAGTTTCAAATTGAAATTTCCAATCATTGTGTTTCCATCCTTTATATCGTTTCTAAAGATAACTTAGGGCATCTAAACTTAAAAATTAACTTGCTTGCAGCTATGGAAAAACTTCTATTATTGAAGCTTTATTTTTCAAACGAAAATTGAATAAAGCTGCTAAAAAGTTAATACGATGTTTTTATTTATTTCCATACCCTTTTAATATAATTATATACCAATTAACTTTGAAATCTTGATACGTTTTTTCGACATTTAAATTTAAAAAATATGAAAACGGAAATGGTAAAAAAAATTCCCGTGCATTCCAATGAAGAGAAGGGAGAATGCATCGGGATTTAGGGGAGTAACTTTTATAAAATTACCTGCTAATAATATACACTGGATTGTAGAATAATGTAACAATTCGCCGCAATATCGTGAAATTCGACAAATTCAATTAAACAAAGCAACATTTTGATATTCAAGTTTACTTTAAAGGAAACAGTTTGTTTATATCTTGAGCAAAATAATAGCTAAACCGTTAAACTTACTGCTCTAAAGAAAATGAAGAATTAGAAAGCTTAAAAGGTCAATGCATAACTTGGAGTTTTAGAAAGTCCTTCCCAAAATCTTTATGAGCATTTTGCTTATTACTATGTAAAAAAATTATTAATTCAAGATTAATTATAACATAAAAGGTATATGAATTACTACTGGAATTTCTACTTTTTTCTAAAAAAATTATATTAAAATTAAGGTTATATTTTATGATTAAAAATTACTTTAACAGTTGTAAAATTGTGTTAATTAATATTTGTAAATTAGCCTGGCAGGGCGAGATATATTAATTTGGGTGAATACCAAGTTTTATTGGATTCTTGACTGTTTTCAAAAAAGCTGATATTGTAGACTCTAGGAATAAAGATTTATGCATCCTTTTTTAAAACTTTACAACGTTTTTTCGAACGGGAGTTGGAATCAATGAATTCTAAACTGAAAGATGATATGACGGACAAATTATTTGAAGCAATATTGCTTTTGGAGAATATAGAAGAATGCTATAATTTTTTTGAAGATATTTGCACTATTGCTGAAATAAAAGCTCTAGCACAAAGACTTGAAGTTGCAAGTATGTTAAGAAAAGGCAAGACTTATACTGAAATTAGTGAGGCTACCGGTGCAAGTACAGCAACAATAAGCAGGGTTAACAGGGCTTTAAATTATGGAGCTGATGGTTATAAGATGATATTGGACCGATTGGAAAATAAAGAGGGTTAATAATAAATTCATAGCAATTCCTAATTAACTGTTGATTATATTAAGAAAATTAGATAAAATTGCTATGGGACAAATATGTTGTAGGGAAGGTACAAATGTTAAGAAAATTATTTATTAGTTTGCTGATTTTGTCGGCTTTGACTACAGAAGGTATAATAAATATAGCGGAAATATTGTGTGATCCTTCCATTTTGACTAAAGAAGTAATTGATATTGTTTTAGGTTATGAAGGGGAGTTCACTGCTAAGCAAGTTCAGTGTTTAAATAAAAATCATGGGCTGAAGGCTTCTTCTGCTTTTTTTTCCAGTATAAAAATTAGTGATGATTCAATTAAATCTCATTCAAATACTATAGATGAAAGATCTTGGTTTACAGTTAGCAGCAATTCAATAAAGCTTGTTTTATTTTTACCGTTTTTGTTTATTATTTTTATTGTTGTGCGTAAAATAATAAACAAAGGTATTATCTTTTATCAGTCAGATTTATCTCCTCCAGTTTGCAACAATTAAATAGCATGTTTCGCTCTGTTTAAATAAGGGGTGGTGATTTGCTTTATATTATTGTGATTTTGGCTGCTCTTATAATTGGAGTTGTTGTCAACCGCATTAACGGAAGTCGGCCCGATTTTAATAATATAAAGTTTGAAAAAGCATGGCTTCTGTTACCGGCTGTGGTTTTGCAAATTATATCCTCTGTTACAGAGGTGAAGGGATATAGATTTGGAACCATTACTACGCTGATAGTTAACGGTGCTGTATTTGTTTTTGTGTTTTTAATGATTTGGTTCAATAGAAAATATGCAGGACTGTGGTTTATTGGGGTAGGTGCTTTGCTTAATGCTTTGGTAATGATGTTCAACGGAGGCAGAATGCCGGTTGATGTCGGTAGATTGAGTACTAAAGCATATATGAACGAGGCTTTAGACTTAATATTGAAAGGAGCAGACAACAAACATGTAGCCATTGATGCGGCGACAAAGATTCCGGCTTTGGCAGATATATACAGTGTTCCCGGATTTCTTGGATTGGGAATGCCTTTAATAAGCATTGGAGATATTATTATAGCAGTAGGGTTGTTTTTGTTGTGTATACAGTTTGTAATAAGCCCAAGAAAGTTAAAAAATCCGGGTTGATATAAAAAAGATTTATATCAAGCATTGTGTTTTGTGAGAATTAATGCATGATTAAGAGCAAAATTTGAATTTTTTATATAGCTTTTTTGCGAAAATATTATAGTGACGTTTGTTAATAATAATTTGGAGGTTTTTTTAATGAAGAAACTGATTGAGAAAATAATCGGAAGTTATAGCGACAGAGAACTTAAAAGAATTATGCCAATTGTGGATAAAATAGAAAGTTTGGAAGATGAAATGAAGGCTTTAACTGATGAACAGTTAAAGGGGAAAACTCAAGAGTTTAAGAAGAGACTGGCAGAGGGCGAGACTCTTGACGATATTCTTCCGGAGGCTTTTGCCGTTATGAGGGAAGCTTCTTGGAGAGTTTTGGGAATGAGGCATTTCAGAGTTCAGTTAATTGGTGGTATTGTACTTCATCAGGGAAGAATAGCTGAAATGAAAACTGGTGAAGGAAAAACCCTCGTTGCAACGCTTCCGGTGTATTTAAATGCCCTTGAGGGTAAAGGTGTCCACGTAGTAACAGTAAATGACTATCTGGCAAAACGTGACAGTGAGTGGATGGGAAAAGTATATAATTTCTTGGGCTTGTCCGTTGGTCTTATTGTTCATGGCCTTACCAATGCCCAAAGAAGACAAGCCTATAACTGCGATATTACCTATGGTACCAATAACGAATTTGGATTTGACTACCTTAGGGATAACATGGTTATTTACAAAGAAGATATGGTGCAGAGGGATCTGCATTATGCCATAGTGGACGAGGTGGACAGTATCCTCATAGACGAAGCAAGAACACCTCTTATAATATCCGGACAAGGAGATAAATCCACCGAACTTTATAAGATTGCAGACTCTTTTGTAAGAAGACTTAAAGTAAAAGTATTTACTGAACTGGATGATAAGGAAGATAATGATGATATAGATGCCGATTATATTGTGGATGAAAAGGCTCATACTGCTACATTGACTGCACAAGGTGTTAAAAAGGCGGAGGCGTTCTTTGGAATCGAAAACCTTTCCGATTCGGAAAACCTTACAATTTCCCATCACATAAATCAGGCATTGAGAGCTCATGGTCTTATGAAAGCCGATAGGGATTATGTTGTTAAAGATGGAGAAATTATAATTGTTGACGAATTTACAGGACGTTTGATGTACGGAAGACGTTATAGTGACGGATTGCACCAGGCTATAGAGGCAAAAGAAGGAGTTAAAGTTGAAAGAGAAAGTAAGACTTTGGCTACTATTACATTCCAGAACTACTTCAGAATGTATAAAAAACTGTCAGGTATGACCGGTACGGCTCTTACCGAAGAACAGGAATTCCGGGATATCTATAAGCTGGACGTTATTGTTATTCCAACCAATAAACCTGTTGCTAGAGTGGATCTTAATGATGTGGTATATAAAAATGAAGCCGGCAAATTTAATGCTGTTATTAATGACATAGTTGAATGTCACCAAAAAGGGCAGCCTGTTCTTATAGGAACAATATCCATTGAAAAGTCGGAATTATTAAGTTCTATGCTTAAAAAGAGGGGAATTCCTCATCAGGTATTGAATGCCAAGTACCATGAGAAGGAAGCTGAAATTATTGCCCAGGCAGGAAAATATGGAGCTGTTACCATTGCAACCAACATGGCGGGCCGTGGTACCGACATAATGTTGGGAGGTAATGCGGAATATCTGGCAAAACAGGAAATGAGGAAGAAAGGATATAGTGACGAGCTTATAAATCAGGCTACCGGCTTTAATGACACCGATGACCAGGAGATACTGGCAGCAAGGGCGGTATTTAGGGAATTATTTGAAAAATTCAAGGAAATAACCAACAAGGAACGTGAGAAAGTTGTTGAAGCAGGCGGTCTGCATATAATCGGTACAGAAAGACACGAATCAAGACGTATTGATAACCAGTTGAGAGGTAGAGCAGGACGTCAGGGTGACCCGGGATCTTCAAGATTTTATATATCTTTGGAAGATGATTTGATGAGGCTTTTCGGCTCTGACAAATTATCAGGAATTGTTGAGAGGTTAGGTCTTGAGGATGATCAGCCCATTGAGGCAAAGATGCTTACAAACCAGATTGAAAATGCCCAGAGGAAAGTTGAAGGCAGAAACTTTTCTATAAGAAAAAATGTATTGCAGTACGATGATGTAATGAATAAGCAAAGAGAAGTTATATATGCTCAGAGAAGAAAAGTTTTAGATGGAGAGAACCTAAAGGATAGCTTCCTCAAGATGTTTGAAACTATTGCCGATTCTATTGTGAATTTGTACTGCAGTGAGAATCCTCATCCCGATTACTGGGATTGGGAAAGTATACGGGCCTTTGCTGAAGGAGCTTATGTTCCTGTAGGATCTCTGAATTTTTCAAAGGAAGAGATGGAAGGCTTAACAAAAGAGAGTTTGAGAGAAAAAATTCTTGAATTGATAACAAATAGATATGAAGAAAAAGAAGCAGAATTAGGTTCAGAGCTTATGAGAGAGCTTGAAAGAGTTGTACTCTTAAGAATAGTTGACCAGAAGTGGATGGACCACATTGACGCTATGGAACAGCTCAAACATGGAATTCATTTGAGATCATACGGTCAAAGAGATCCTGTTATCGAGTACAAGTTTGAAGGCTTTGAAATGTTTGAGGAAATGAACCGAAATATTCAGTTTGATACTGTAAAGGTAATCTTAAATACTCATATAAACCGTGAGCAAGAGGCACCGAAACGTGAAAAGGTGGCTGAACCGATAGAAGCATCGCATGGGGATGAGCCTAAAAAGCCGGTTGTCAAGAGTCAGAAGGATAAAGTAGGTAGAAATGACTTGTGTCCTTGCGGCAGCGGCAAAAAGTATAAAAAATGCTGTGGGGCAAATGAATAGCTGATTTATATAAAATTGTGATGGCCTTTACGGTCATCACAATTTTGTATTAATTTATAGTTTTGAATACAGCAAAGTGAAATTCTCTTGGAAAATGTTTTTAAAAGATATTATTGTGTTACAATATTATATGTCGAATTTTGTACTTAAGAAAATCAAAGGGGAAAACTATGGATTATAATGAAGCATTAAGCTATATTCACGGAAGATTGAAATTCGGAATAAAACTCGGCCTGGAAAGTATAAAGACTTTACTTGAATTGATGGGGAACCCCCAGGATAAGCTAAAATTTGTCCATGTTGCAGGAACTAACGGAAAAGGTTCAACGGTGGCATTTATCAGCAATGTGCTCATTGAAGCAGGGTTTAAAGTAGGTATATATACATCCCCAAGCCTTGAACGTTTTAATGAAAGGATTAAAGTGAACAATGAAGAGATAGATGGGGACGACCTTGCCAGAATAACTGCCTTTGTCAAAGAAAAGGTAGATACTATGACTTCACAATATAATATTTACCCTACAGAGTTTGAAATTGTCACGGCAATTGCCTTTGAATATTTTTATGAAATGAATTGCGATATTGTTGTTTTGGAAGTTGGTCTTGGCGGAAGGTTTGATGCTACAAACGTTATTAAAGAGGCTTTGGTTTCAGTTATTACTACCATTAGCTATGACCATATGGACAGACTTGGGGATACTCTTGAAAAGATTGCTTTTGAAAAGGCTGGAATAGTTAAAAATAGGGCTGATGTAGTTGTTTTTCCGCAAGAAGGAAATGTTTTAGAGGTAATTGGCAATGTGTGTAAAGAGAAAGAAGCTAAATTGCATATTGCTGATTTTGAAAGCATACGAATAAAACAATATTCAATAGATGGACAGAAATTTGAGTACAATGGGGACACCTTTGAAATAGCCCTTTTAGGAGAACATCAGGTGAAAAACGCTGTTGTAGCTTTGGCAGCTATTAATATACTGAAAAATAAGGGATATAAAATACCTAACGATAGTATTAAGAAAGGCCTTATAAATGCAAAATGGCCGGGAAGGCTTGAAGTTTTGAGTAAGCGGCCTATTTTTCTGATAGACGGTGCCCATAACAAAGAGGGTGCCCAGACGTTAGCAGAGGTTTTAAAGGCATATTTTCCGGAAAAGAAGATTATATTTATTATCGGTGCACTAAAAGATAAGGATGTTGACTCCATTATTCGACCTACTTTGCCTTTGGCTTCGGAGTATATAGCGGTAACACCGGACAGCAACAGAGCATTATCGGCAAAAGAGATGGCAGATTTTCTTCTTAGGTATTGTAAAAGAGTCTCAGTTAGTGATACAATTGAAGAAGCAATCAGAGCAGGTTTAAACCGAGTATATTCTAAGGATGATGTAATTTGTGCGTATGGTTCACTTTATTATATAGGTAAAATCAGAAGCTTTTTCAATAGCTAAATCTTTGGTTATCAAAAAAAAATAATGAGGTGGATGTATGACTGATTTTAAACAGGAGATAAAGAACTATTCACCAATAGATCTCGACAGATTGCTAAAAACCAATATAGATATGCCTGATAACTTGAAGAATTCCGTTTTACTATATAACAAAGCGTTGGATAACATACGCATAAAAAGTGAGGATATTGCAATAATCGAGCTTAAAAAAGCTATTTCCCTCAATCCGGATTTTTGTGAGGCAATAAATTTGCTTGGTTTATTATATGCCAGTATAAAGGAAACCCATTTGGCAATAGATTGCTTTGAAAGAGTTCTTAAGATTGATCCTGAAGACAAGAAAGCATTGGAATATTTAAAACTATTGGACCATAATTATATGCGTCCCGGTAATGTGAAGGTAAAGAATAAAGAAGTAAAAGAGAATAAAAAGTCAAACATAAAAAGCAAGAAAAAGGATACTCGAAAAGATTCCGGTTCTACAGAATTTATGTATTATGTTTCAAATATTCTTAAACTGGATGCTGCAAAGTATATAATTGGCTTTATTGCAGGACTGTTGGTGTTTTTTGCTATAAGTTCCATTGCTAATTCCGTTAATTCTAAAGAAACTTCATTGGATGTTTCTAAAGATACTTCTAGTGTTTCAGGTGATACATATAAAAATCAAAGTAGTGTAGATTATGAGTTGGAATACAATAAAGTGGTTGAGGAAAATAAAGTTTTGCAAAATAAAATAGAAGAATTGCAGAAAATAGCTCAAAACTACAATAATTTATCTCAGCTTTTATTGATAGACAAAAAAGTATCGGAAGAAGATTATGTCACTGCTGCTGACATGTTGGTTGCGTTTAATAAAGAAAGCCTTAATGAATTGGAAAAGGAAAAGTATGAAAGTTTGAAAAAACGGACTATGGAGAAAGCAGCTCAGCAGATGTTTAACGAAGGAAGAGATTTGTACAAAAAGAAGCAGTATGCTGAGGCCCTTGAGAAATTAAACAAAGTGGTTAGCTATGTCGATGAATGGAAAAACTCAAGTGCAACAATATACTATATAGGTGTGTGTCACCAGGAACTGAATAACAAAGATAAGGCATTGGAGGCTTTTAATAAAGTTATTGCTCAGTATCCTTCCAGCTCGTATGCAAAATATGCTAAAAGCAGATTGGACAGCATAAATTCCGGAACATAAAAGCTATTTTGACAAGCATTAGGCATATAAGAAGTTTTATATTAAAATAAAAATTACGAGAAGAAAATTATAAAAAAACACCGGCGCTTTATTTATAAGCTGCATAGGTGTTTATTTTATATAATAGTTAGAAATGGCTTTTAGCCGTATATCAGAGACGAGGTGATGGGGAGTCTTCATCGCTTAAAATAAGGGTTTGATGTACATTTTGACCGGGTAGTACTTTAATGTAATGAGATTCATATTTTAGGTTGGTACCACGCTGTGCGTGTATGATATAATATCCCGGAGGAATATTCTCTATGGCAAAGTTGCCATTGCAATCGGAAGTTGTTTCATAAACCGGAAGACCGCATTTGTGTCCGAAATATAGATATATATCTACATGTTGAAGAACTTCACCATCTTTTTTTCTGAGAGTAATTCCTGTAATTTTTCCGGAATAATCAATTTTTGGAGCGTCAACATAAACATTTACATTCTGAGTGTTTAATTGTACCGGATTTACGTCAACTTTTTGTTCTTGGTCAAGGTCTTGGCGATTGTACTGAAGACTGTCATTCTCAAAGCACTCATTGTTAACAGGGTAATTATGCTTGTTTGTCGTATCATCAAGCAACTTATTTTTTGTTTTCATGATTACACCTCTTTTCTATAACTTGATTGATTAAAAAATTTTATGTAAAAGTGGGGAGAGCATATCTCCCCTAATTTAAACTATTAATATTTCTTTTTGCCGCCTTCTGTTTCAACTTCGATTTCAGCTTCAGCATCAGCTTTTGCTTTATTGTCAGCGTATGCTTTGTTCTTTGCTTCTACTTCATTCTCATTTTCATTTTCGGCTCTTTGACCCTGAAGCTGTTTCTGTGTCAGAACATTGTAATTAATTTGCTTGTTGATTTGATTCTGGCTGTGGAATTCCTTTTCTTTTAATTCTACTTCCTGTTCATTTTCCTGTTTAGTTTTTTGCTCAGATTCAAGTTCAGCTTTGAGTTCGGATTTTAATTGAGCTTTTAATACGTTTAAATCGATGTCGAGCATATATTTACCCCTTTCTATTATTGGAATTTTATCTTTTAGTATATACTATGATTTATGTAAACAAAGGTGATTGCTTTTTGAATATTTTTTGTGTAAATTTATAAAAAATTTTTTCGAATTTTGTTGGTATGAAACCATCCATTGCAGCCAATTGCTTGATATGATATTATAAAAGCATTAAAAGTAGCTATTTAGTGGATTTATATAATTTTTTAGGGAGTGTTTGCATGAGATCAAAGGTACCTTTAGAAGAACTTGAATCCAGAATGACAAGACTTAGAAATAAAATGGATAGGTGCGATCCTCAATGGGAAGCGGTTGTGATTTTTAGTAAGGTTAACCTCTACTATTTTACGGGAACCATGCAGGATGGGATGCTTATAATTCCAAGGGATGACAATGCGGTTTTTTGGGTTCGAAGGAGCTTTGAAAGGGCTATAGATGAGTCCTTGTTTAAAAATATTAGGCCGATGAACACTTTTGCTGGTGCACAAGATACTTTTGGCAATGGAAAAATGCCAGCTAAAGTACATATGGAAACAGAAATTGTTCCATTAGCTTTATATCAGAGATTGCGAAAGTACTTTCCTTTTGAGGAAGTAAAATCGGCGGATAGATATATCTCTTCGGTAAGGTCTGTAAAAAGCCAATATGAAATATCGTTGATGGAGAAATCGGGAGAGATACATAGAAGGGTTCTGGAAGAAAGAATACCTGAGATACTGAGAGAAGGAATGAGCGAAGCCGAACTTGCGACACAGCTGTTTTCAGTGCTTATGGAAGAAGGTTATCATGGAATAACCCGATTTGGAATGTTTGACACCGAGGTAATGTTAGGGCAGATAGGATTTGGTGAGAGTTCCATATATCCTTCATATTTTAATGGGCCTGGAGGAAATTATGGATTAAGTATAGCAGTACCTATATTTGGAAGTCGCGAAAGGAAGCTTAAAAAAGGAGATTTGGTGTTTATTGATATAGGTTGTGGTGTGGAAGGATACCATACCGATAAAACAATGACTTATATGTTTGGTAAACCGCTTTGTGAAAAAGCTATTGATGCCCACAAGAGATGTGTTGAAATTCAGAATGAAATAGCTATGATGTTGAAACCTGGTGAAATACCTTCAAAAATATATGATACTATAATGAGTAAAATTAGTGATGATTTTTCCAAAAACTTTATGGGCTATGGCCAAAGGAAGGTAAAATTTTTAGGTCATGGTATAGGGCTTGTTGTAGACGAGTTGCCTGTAATCGCAAAGGGGTTTGATGAACCTATAGAAGAGGGTATGGCATTTGCTGTAGAACCGAAGAAAGGAATAGAAAATATCGGAATGGTAGGTATTGAGAACACTTTTTTGGTTACTCCTAATGGAGGACGTTCCATTACCGGTGATAATCCCGGACTTATTCCCGTTTGGTAGAGGAATATAAGGATATAGAATAGGTAAAAAGTCAATTTTAATGGAATTGTTGTATAAAATACCATTTATGCATAAATTTATTTATAAATTAGTTTGAAATTTATATTGTTTAGATTGAAAATTTCAAAAATATAATGTATTCTATTATTATAAAAAAATTAGGGGGTTAAAGGATTTATGAAAAAGTTGGGACTTTGCTTGACAGTATTCTTATTTGCTGTCATTGCCTTTGCATCGGTGGCTAATGCTGCTCAAAACATTACTGAAACTCCGGATGTAAAAATTATCATTGACGGAGAAAAGGGTACATATAGTGATGTTACAATAATTGCCGACGGAAGAACATTGCTTCCATTGCGTGAAGTACTTACAAAGCTGGGTGTGCAAAATGACGATGAGCATATCATTTGGGATGGTGCAAAAAGAAGTGTTACAGTAAAAAAAGATGACAAAGTAATATATCTTGAAGTGGGCAATACAGTTGCAACTGTTAACGGAAAAGAATTTACCATTGATGTGCCGCCAATTATTTATGCAAAGAATAACAGAACCTACATTCCAGCCAGGTTTGTGGCAGAAAGTCTTGGAAAAGAAGTAGTATGGGATGGTGATACCCGTTCGGTTTTAATTGCAGATAAAGAGACCTATAACCAAATAAAGGACATAGTTACAAAGTCAAATGAGGCTATGAAGAATGTTAAAAAGTATAAATTTGGAATGGACATTGGTGTAAAAGTATCTCAAAATGCGTTTTCAATGGAATACGGTTTTGATATAGATGGTGAAGTAGATCAGGTAAAAAAAGCTGTTCATATGACTTCCATTATTAATATGTTCGGTATAAAGATGGAGTCCGAATCCTATTTAAAAGATGGTTGTTCATATACTAAGAATATAGAGACAGGCGAATGGACAAAAGAAGAGTTGAGCGAAAGCCAATATGACCAATTGTTTGAAAGTAATAGTGAACTTGTCAACATTAGTGACGCAGATGTTGCTAAATTATCTGCAGGGATGGCAATTCAAAAAAGTGATAATCCCGATGAAATTGTTATAAAAGGAGCTATTGCTTTATCCGATTTCATGAAAGGTTTCAATAATGGTTTGAATCTAGCAGGAAATATCGATGATGGAATAAGCATGGATGAATTTTACATGGAAATGGTTTTTGATAAAAATACATACTACATGAAAGGAATAGAAATAAATCTTAATGGCAAAATTGAAGAAGAAACCGGAAAAGGTCAATACAGTGCGAAAATTGATCTTGACGTTTCTGACTTCAATGGAGATTTTGAAATTATAGTACCGCAGGAAGCATTGTAAGACAATAATATTAAACAAAAGCTTTATTATTTAATAAATTTCAGAAAGTCTGCAAATTAGAATAATGAACACATAAGGCTATTGCTAAGTTAACCGTAATATTAAAAAAGCATTTTTAATATTACTTAAGTTAAATGCAATAGCCTTTTATTTTGTCTAAATAATCAAATATAGTAAATTTTTATTGAATGGACACAAAATTTGAATAACACAGCGAAATAATATTTATACTTAAATGTTTTTGTTTTTACGAAAAATGGATAGATTGTGAATTTTGGTATAAATAATTCTTTCTGTTGTGAACTGTTGATGTTAACTTATAAAACGTCTTGATGTGAAAAAAAGTAGAAAATGGATAATTATACAAATTAAATTAAAATTATATTGCGGTTTTGCATAAAAATAGGATAATATATTTAATGGTATATTACAATTAGACTGGGATTTGGTAAAAAAGCAGTGATATTATATCATGCGGTTAAAATAGATCATGTACTTATGCGAGGTCATTTATTTAAGTAAGATTATACCACTATTAGCCGATTTAAGGGGGGTGCTCTATGCAAGAATCGTCTTCATTCAATAATATGCAGCAAGATTTTGCAATACATGATACCCTGACAGGAGCGTATTCACGTGCATTATTAAATGAGCAGTTTCCGGATGAAATAGAAAGATGTTCTAGATACGGAATACCATTATCGTTATGTTTAATAGATATTGACTATTTTAAAAGCATAAATGATGCTTACGGTCATATGCGCGGTGACCAGGTTCTGAAAACCTTTGTAAAACGTTTGAATTCAATAATGAGAAAATCAGATATTTTATTCAGATATGGTGGGGATGAATTTGTATTACTTATGATGAATACCCACAAAGAACAGGCCTTGTATCTTTCGAGTCGGCTGTTGGATAAAATACGAATGGTTCCTTTTTCAGGTGAACCTCCGCTTAATATTTCGTTAAGCATTGGTGTTGCCAGTTTTCCCGATGATGCATTAAATGCTGAAGATATGTTCAATATAGCAGACCGACGTTGTTATGAAGCTAAACGCAGAGGCCGTGGACAAGTGGTGGGTGAAACCTATAATTTTCATAATGATATAGTATTTAATAAGATGTCACGGCTGATTGAAAGAGATGAAGCTATATCTAAACTCAACTCTTTTTTGGAACTATTACCGGAAAGAGGTAGAGGTATTTTGAGTGTTATTGGTCCTAAAGGTTCAGGAAGAACAAGTTTTTTATCAAAAGTTGAATCGGCTGCTAAAATGAATAATTATGAAGTTTTATTTCTTACAGCTAAATATGAGCTGAGATCAAAAGCTTATGGACTTTTTACTGAAGTAGATACTGAAGAGTTTGATTTTTGCAAGTTTAATACCGAAGAATTTGAAGATTTAATAGAAAAAATAATTAAAGATAAAAATAAATCCGGATTTATAATTGTTCTTGATAATCTTGCTTTTGTTGACCATGCAACAATAAATCTGTTAAGAAGATGTATTATGGGTAGTAAAATTTCCTATTTTGGGTTGGTTTACTCTTCCGAACCGGATACAGCAAGAAATTTTGAGTATTTGGATGTACCCCTTGTAGATACTATTTATATAAAGCCTTTTTCTCCTAAAGGCGTAAATATATTTATCAGAAGTGTTTTGTCTTGGGATCCGCCAGCTGAATTTTTAGATTGGCTATATACTCAGACTATGGGATATCCCAAGCTTTTGAATGACAGTTTATCCTATTTGATAGATAAAAGAATAATTAAGAAAAATGGAGAGCATAAGTGGTCGGTTGAGCCCAATTACTCTACTATTAAACTGGATAAAAGGCTCAATAGATTCGGAAAAATGCCTCAAAACAACTTGCCGTCTTATTTAACCGATTTTATAGGAAGGGAAGATGAAATAAGCCAGATTAGCTTGCTGTTGGATAAAAGCAGGTTGGTCACTCTTGTTGGCCCCGGTGGAATCGGAAAAACGCGTTTGGCATTACAGGTAGCATCTATGCGACTGCATGATTTTGAAGATGGCGTGTTTTTCGTATCCCTCGCATCAGTTACAAAACCTGATTTGGTAATTTCGACTATTGCTAAGGCAATGGATATAGTAGAAACAGCCGGACAATCTATTTTAGAAGCAATGAAAAGTGCCCTTAAAGATAAGCATAGATTAATTATTTTAGATAATTTTGAGCAGGTTATTGCCGCTGCACCAATGATAGCAGAACTTCTTGCCTATGCAAGGCTGGTAACGGTTATGGTAACCAGCCGTGAGGCATTACATATTTCCGGGGAACATGTATTTAATGTACCGCCTTTAGCAATTCCAGAGCTTGAACAGAGAAATTGCCTGGAAAAAATGATGCAGCAATCTGCTATAGCTTTATTTGTTTCCCGTGCCCAAGCTGTTCAATATAACTTTGTTCTTACGAAGGAAAATATCGGGCAAGTTGCAGAATTGTGTGCCCGTTTGGATGGAATTCCCTTGGCAATAGAACTGGCAGCATCAAATGTGGGACGAATTTCATTGGCGGAAATGTTGGAGCAAAGTAGGAATCGTTTAAAGTGGCTGAATAATGGGCCGAGAGATATGCCATCAAGGCACCAGACTCTAAGGAGTACAATTGAGTGGGGATATAGTTTGTTAAGTGAAGATGAACAGCAGTTATTTATAGGATTAGGAGTGTTTGTGGGAAGTTTCACTAAGGATGCTGTTGAAAAGATTATGAGTGAAGAGATAAACTTAACTGTCAGTACTGAAAAATGTCTGTTTTCCCTTTTGGATAAGAGTTTAATAAAAAATGTAACCGAAAGCTTAAGTCAAGAAGAATATTGTTTTGAAATGCTTGAGACTATTCATGAATTTGCAATGGAACGTTTGCAATCAAGCGGTAAAAGGGCTGATTTACAGAGAAAGCATGCCTATTATTATAAATCCTTAGTTGATGAGGCTTCTGAAAATATGAGCGGACCGGAACAGTATATGCTTCTTAACAGGCTTGAGCGTTCATATTTAAATATTTTAGCAGCTATTGATTGGGCAAAGAAAAACGGGGAGATTGAGCTTGAAGTGGACTTAGCAGTTGGCCTTGGAGCATACTGGGAACTACGAGGTCGATGGAGTGAAGGCATATTGATAATGAATAGTATTGTAAGTAGATATGCCGGAAGTCTAAAATCAAAGAAATTTGCTATGATATATCATTGGCTTGGGTGATTGGTTCAATTGGAAGGTGACTGTGACAAATCTATTAAATTGCTGAACACAGGACTTGAAATTAGCAGAGAGAATAAAGACTGCATTGGGGAGGCTTATATTTTACATAAACTGGGTTGGGGGTATTACATTTACGGTGATCAAAGAAAAATTGATGATTTGTGGAATAGAAGCTTGTCTTTGTTTAGAGAGATGGATTATAAACAGGGAGTGGTTTTGATTTTACAAGACCTTTGCTTTGTAAAATATTATGAAGGAGATTTCAAGCTGGTTGAAAAGTATTCAAACGAAAGCCTGAAGATATGTAAACAATTGGGTGACAAAAGGGGAATTTCAACTGCACTTAACAGGCTGGGACGCTTAGCAAGGGGTAAAGGTAATTATGAACATGCGGAAAGGTTGTTCAAAGAGCAGCTTGCTGCCTGTGAAGAGCTTAAGGATAAGACAGGAAAGGTTGGAAGTCTAAAATGTCTTGCTGAGCTGGCACGCTCGCAGCGTAATTTTAGCTTGGCAACCGAATACTATAAAGAATGTTTAAAGCTTGCACAGGAAATAGGATATAAAAGCTTTGTGGCAGGTTCGTTAAATGGCTTGGGAGAAATAGCAAGATGTCAGGGTGAGTTTAAACTGGCAAAAGAATTGTATGATGAAAGCCTTTCTATATCCATTGAGGCAAATGATAACGGAGAAACAATGTGGATATACAGGTCTATGGCTGAATTGGAAATGTATCAAGGAAATTACGATAGAGCAAGGGAAATGTATAAAAAGAGCTTGGAAGTGTTTTGCAAGCATAACCAGAGAAATGCCTTATTTGCAATGCTTGCCTTAGGAGGAGTTGCTGGTTTTTCGGCATACTATGGCAAGCTAATTGAGGCTGCAAAACTTTTCGGAACTGCCGATAAATTATTTGAATCTATTGGGAAGCTTATTTCAAAGGATGATGCCGATGATTACAGGAGGCGTTTTGTAGAGGTTCAAGCCAAATTAGATATTGATGCCTTTAATTCGGCATGGAATGAAGGGCGCTACATGTCTTTAGAAGCTGCTATGGAATTTGCCATGCAGCATGTTTCTGATTAATGGTGTGGACATATATAATTTCCGGACATTTAGACCAATTTTTTTATGCCTCTTTCTTATTCTGTAGAAAGAGGCATAAAGTTTCTATAGCTATCTTCACCAATCTACTTAAAAAATAAGTAAAAGATTGCCAAAAGACAAAGTGATCTGATTCTATTAAGTCTTAGAAAAAATTTCCGATATAAATAAATAGATATAGGCTTTAAAGGGAGGAAGTTTTCTATGGAAAATGCCATTAAAGACAGGTTTACGTTTACTTATGAAAGTGGTGTTACAGGAAGCTTTTTAGTAGCCGGTATTTCTAAAGATGAAAGTATAATAGAGTTTCAAGTGAATATGTTGGCAAAAAACCCTAATAAGCATATTTTACCCCTTGATATACGGAGAAATAACGATAGGATTAATATATATTATAATATAACTTCAAAATTGTCCCTTTCCCAATATTTAAAGCGGAGTCAGCTTAGTAAAAATGAATTTCTGGACATTTTTTCGGGTATTGTAAAAACACTTTTAAACTCAAAAGAATACTTGCTTTCGGATAATTCCTTTTTATTAGACGAGGAATATATTTACATAAGTCCGGATACTATGTGTATTTCCATGGTGTATTTACCTATGAAGCTAAATATTGATATAACCAAATCTTTAAGGGATTTTGCAATAAATTTTGTGGTTTACAGTGCAAATATTTATGAAGAAGATAGCGATAGCTTTTTACAGCAATTTTTAAGTTTCTTAAAAAAAGATACCTTTAGCATAATAGAGTTTGATAAGCTTCTGAAGGAGATGAAAAGGCTTGTAAGAAAACAGGAAAAAGACTTAAATGAGTTTCCTGAAGTTCAAAAGAAAGAGCAAGCCTCTGATAATATTGATGTAGAGCAAAAGAAAGAGGATGATTTCAAAGAAAATAATTTAAAAATTGAAATACCCAAACCCAAAACTTCTGAAAGCAGGGAAACTAAAATAAATATCCCTTCAAATTATAAACAATCAAAGCTAGAATCGGAAAAAAATAAAGCCGATAAAGGAGAAAAAAGCAATAAAAACAGTTTTTGCGGTAATCCAAATATAATTTTAGGTGCAGTAATTCAAACTGCAATAGCAGTAATTATATTGTTCCTGTTTTTTTCGGGAAAACTGGATAACCTCGGCAATGATAAAATCAGCACTGCTGTTGGTCTTTTGTTAGTTGCTGCTGCAGCAAGTTATTTTATGTGGAAGAATATATTGAAGATAAAATTTCCCGAAAATAAAAATTTACAGAGCGAAGTCGAAAGAAACAATAAGACAGAAAATAACCCTAAAATTAATATACCTAATGCAAGACCCATTGAAAAAATGCCAAAAGCTAAAAGGATACAAGATGAAAAAGATATTTCCCATACTGGAGATGCTGATGATGAAAGGAAAATTTTGAAGGATTCTTTGCATACTCCCATTAAGATAATGGGTAATGTAAATGAAACTATCCTATTGGACAGTTCAGCTACAAAACGCCCTCGTCTTCAAGTTATTAAGGATGGTGGAGTTGAGGAAATTGTCATCAACAAGCCAAGTTTTATTATTGGGAGACTTGAAGGACAGGTTGATTATGTACATTCAAACAATGCAATAGGAAAAGTTCATGCCGAGATTATTACCAGGGATGGGTGCTATTATTTAAAAGATCTAAATTCAAAGAACGGCACTTATATAAACGGTAAAAGGATAGACAGCAATAAAGAGTACGAGATAAAAAACAATGACAAAATAACCTTGGCTAATAGTGAGTTTATATTTATAGTAATGTAAATGATAGGGTAGAAGGTGGTGGACAGGATAGTAATTAACTTTATTGAAGGTGCTGTTCTTTTAGTTTTAGCGCTGAAAAGTGATATCCAAAGCCGAAAAATAAAAAACAAAGTTACTTTACCATTTATAATTGCAGGCCTATTAACTAATTTGTTCTTTTCAGGATATGAAGGATTGATAAATTCACTTCTAGGAATTATTGTTCCCATAGTTTTTCTATTTGCATTGTATGCCTTAAGGATGCTTGGGGCAGGTGATATAAAACTATTAAGTGCTTTAGGTGCTGTCTTTGGAGTTGAAGGTATTTTTAAAATTATGGCATATTCATTTATTGCAGGTGGAATAATAGCATTTGCAATAGTATTAATCAGGAAGAATGCAAAGGAGAGATTTTTGCATCTGTTCAACTATTTGAAATCAGTATTTCTTGCACTACATATAATCCCTTATACAGATTTTAACGATAAGGAAGATGCAGGGAAATTTCCTTTTGCCTATGCAGTTTTTTGCGGTGGATTAGTTTTTATTTTTATCGAATTAATAAAAAGAATTAAGGTAGTAGCTTAATCGATTTAACCGGATTTTAAGGTTTTTGTGTGTCCGATTCTTCAATTGGAAATGTTGAAATATATGAAGCTATAAAGTAAAATAAAAGTAACAATGGATTTAGAGGATGGATTATATGGAAAAAAGTCCAAGCTATGATACAATACTTTCGCAAATCGGATGCAAAAGCACAAAATCAAGAAAATTAATTATAGAAGTTCTTACTAAAACAGAAATCCCTTTGTCTGCGGAGGAAATTTTTCTTATTGTCAAGGAATCCGGCTCAACAACAAATCTTTCTACTGTCTATAGGACCCTTGATCTTTTAGAAAGTAAAGGTCTGTTGGACAAGTCTGTAATGAGTGACGGCAAAGCAAGATATAAGCTGGCTTTAGAAGGTCATAAGCATCATATAACATGTATTAGCTGCTATAAATCCATACCGATAAGTATTTGTCCCCTTGAAGCCCTTGAAAAGGATTTGGTCAATACCACTGATTTTAATATAACAGGTCATAGATTAGAAGTATATGGCATTTGTCCGAAGTGTAAAAAAGGAGAATAACAGCGATAAATATAGGATTCTTTTTGTTTCCTGTACTTTGTACTTAATCTTAGATATTTAAATAAAGTAAATCCATATTATTAGCACTCGCGTTTAGTGAGTGCTAAAATTATCTTGACAAGTTTTTGCGGCTGAATGTAATATATAATTTAGAACATTGTCTCTGTTATTGATAATGCAAAATTTGGACAGGAGGGTGTTGCAATGAATCAACAAAGCGGAACAATATCTATAAATACAGAAAATATATTTCCAATAATAAAAAAATGGCTATATTCCGAAAAAGATATTTTTATCCGTGAGCTGGTTTCAAATGGAAGTGATGCTATAAGCAAGCTTAAAAAACTTGCAGCAATCGGAGAAGCTAAGATTAATGAGGATGAGAAATATTACATAAAAGTTGTTGTTGATAAAAGTAAAAAGACCATACAGATAATTGACAACGGCTTGGGTATGACTTTTGATGAGGTGCACAAATATATAAATCAGATTGCCTTTTCCGGAGCCAAGGACTTTGTTGAAAAGTATAAAGATAAGGCAGATGACAGCCAGATTATAGGACACTTCGGTTTAGGATTTTACTCTGCCTTTATGGTAGCTGACAAAGTGCAGATTGACACTCTTTCTTATCAGGAAGGAGCACAGGCAGTAAAATGGGTAAGTGATGGCGGTACTGAATTTGAGATGGGCCAATCGGACAGAAGCGAAAGGGGTACCACCGTAACTTTGTATATTTCCGATGACAGCAAAGAATTTCTTGACACATTCAAGGTAAGAGAAGTACTTATTAAGTATTTTTCCTTTTTGCCTTATGAGTTATATTTGGAAGATGCAAATGAGAAGAAGGACAAGAAGAAGGATGAGGAAAAGGACAAGGTTGAAGAACCGAAACCCCTTAACGATACAAATCCTTTGTGGCTTAAAAATCCAAAAGATTGTACCGATGAAGAGTATAAGGATTTTTACAGAAAGGTATTCTTTGACTTTAACGAGCCTTTATTCTGGATCCATTTAAATATGGACTATCCTTTCAGACTAAAGGGTATTTTATATTTCCCGAAATTGAAAAATGAGTTTGATACTTTGGAAGGCCAGATAAAGTTATATTATAATCAAGTATTTGTAGCTGACAACATCAAAGAAGTTATACCTGAATTTTTAATGCTGCTTAAAGGAACCATTGATTGCCCTGATTTACCTCTTAATGTGTCCAGAAGCTTTTTACAGAATGACGGGTATGTTTCAAAAATCGCTACCCACATAACAAAAAAAGTTGCCGATAAACTTACATCCTTATATAAAAAGGAAAGGGAAGCTTATAATAAATATTGGGATGACATAAATCCTTTTGTTAAGTTCGGATGTATCAAAGATAAGAAATTCTATGAAAAAGTCAAGGATACACTGATATTTAAGACTATCAACGGCGACTATGTTACCTTAAAGGAGTACCTTGAAAAGAATAAGGAAAAGCATGAGAACAAAGTGTTCTATTTTACCGATGAAAGGCAGCAGGCTCAATATATCAAACTGTTTAAAGAACAAGGCTTGGAAGTGGTTAATCTATCCACAATAATTGACTCTCATTTTATTCAATTCCTTGAGATGGAAGAGAAGGATGTAAAATTCCTTCGTATAGACTCGGACATAAGTGACAGCTTGAAAAATACTGAGGACAATAAGGATGATAAGGAAGTAAAAGAATTGTCCGAAAGCCTTGAAAAATTGTTTAAAAATAGTTTGAATAATGAGAAGTTGAAAGTGCAGGTTGAAGCATTAAAGTCAGAATCGGTACCGGCTATGATACTTTTATCAGAGCAATCGCGAAGAATGCAGGAAATGATGAGAAATTACGGCGGCCTTAATTTTGCCGGAATGTATGACAATAACGATGAGACTTTGGTATTAAATAGAAACAACAATTTAATACGTTCATTGATAAATTTGAAGGATAAAGATGAGAG
>ENA-OWOZ01000955-OWOZ01000955.1-bioreactor-metagenome-genome-assembly--contig:-NODE-955-length-30427-cov-6.094333_pt1 | contig 30427 bp, 29 predicted proteins | sample MGYA00238140_ERZ651804 | MGnify/ENA primary metagenome ERZ651804 (study PRJEB26910, sample SAMN07631232) | bioreactor metagenome | isolation source: Switchgrass digestor | place: USA: Dartmouth... | reverse complement strand
ACAATGACAACCTTTCGTAGTTATTTTGTGTTGTGGTGATTCAATTTTAACACGAAATTAGGGGGGCATTGTTTTTTATACAAAAAAACTCTCGAACTCTTGATATATAAATATTTTAAAAAGAAAATGGTGTAAAAAACTTTACACTAACCTTTTTTTAAAGGAGGTATAAATATGAAAAGGAAATCTATGCTTATTCTAGGAGCAATTGTTCTATTAATTTTTATTGCTTATGGCTTAATTAATTTTTTCAATGATAAGAATAATGTAACTTTTAATGCAGTAATTGTTGAAGTTAATGAAAACTCTATTTTAATTACCCCTGATGAAGGCATCAATGAATTAAATTCTTCAGATTTAATATTGGTTTCTATTAGGGAAGATACTAAAATCATAGATACAAATAAAAATAAATTAAATGTATCTGATCTTAAGGCAAATCAAAAAGTTGTAATTTATTATGATGGCCTAGTTGCAGAAAGCTATCCTGGACAAATATTTAATTGTCATAAGATAAAAGTTGTATTATAAAATTATATTTTATTTTTATAAAATTGTGATATAATAATTTTGGGAATGAAGTTCTCCCCTGGTTAAATAAAACCAAAACCGCATTTATGCTGATGACTTCTGTGAGTAATAATCACAGGAATTATCAGCTTTTTTTATTGCAAAAATATAAACATAGGAGGAGTAGGAATGTTAACAAGTTTAGCACTGATTTTTTTATTAGGATTATTATTAGGAAAGGTATTTAATAAATTAAAACTTCCAAGTTTATTAGGAATGATTATAACGGGAATTATATTAAGTCCTTATGCCTTGAATTTGCTTGATTCTTCTTTATTAAATATTTCAGCAGATTTAAGGCAGTTAGCCTTAGTTATAATTCTTACAAGAGCAGGATTATCCTTAGATATTTCAGATTTAAAAAGGGTAGGAAGGCCGGCAATTTTAATGTGTTTTGTCCCTGCCTGCTTTGAAATTTTAGGAGTAATTTTGATAGCTCCAAGAGTTTTTACTTTAAGTGTTTTAGAAGCAGCCATAATGGGATCAGTTCTTGCAGCAGTATCTCCAGCGGTTATTGTACCTAGAATGATAAAACTTATTGATGAGGGATATGGAAAGGAGCATAGCATTCCTCAATTAATATTGGCAGGAGCTTCTGTAGATGATGTATTTGTTATAGTTATGTTTACAGCTTTTACTTCTTTAGCTCTTGGAGGAAAAGTAAGTGCAATGAACTTTATTGAAATTCCAATTTCAATAATTTTAGGAATAGCTTTGGGAATTATAACTGGAATAATTCTAGTTAAGTTTTTTAAAACTTTCCATATGAGAGATTCTGTTAAATTGCTAATAATACTAAGTATATCCTTTTTGCTTATTGAATTGGAAAATCAGTTAAAGGGTTTTATTCCTTTATCGGGTCTTATTGGAATTATGGCTATGGGAATAGCAATAAAGCAGAAGTATGATATTCTTGGGAAAAGATTATCAGGAAAATATAATAAGTTATGGGTTGGAGCAGAAGTACTTTTATTTGTTCTTGTAGGAGCAACAGTTGATTTATCTTACGCTTTAAAAACAGGCTTCTCTGCAATAATTGTAGTCATTGGAGCTTTAATAATTAGAATGATAGGGGTATTTCTATGTTTATTAAAAACAAAGATAACTATTAAGGAAAGAATCTTTTGTATGTTAGCATATACCCCTAAAGCTACAGTTCAAGCAGCAATAGGAAGTATTCCACTATCAATGGGCTTAGCTTGTGGACATCAGGTGTTGACAGTTGCAGTTTTATCTATTCTTATTACAGCACCATTTGGAGCAATTTGTGTAGATAAGAGCTATAAAAGGCTGATGGCAGGAGATTAGTATTTTTTTAGTTGCAGATTATATAACAGATGATGTAGATAAAGACGGATTTTATAAGGCTTTTATAAATAGTATAAGCCTTGTAAATACTTAAAATTTTATATATAATTACTATTCAAAGGAGGAAGAGTCGTGATGCAGGAAAATGTAAATTTAGCAAAGGGTGAATCTTATTTTGATGGAGGCTTATTAGAATTTATTGGATGGAAGATACTAGGAATTATTATTACAACAGTTACCTTTGGTATTTGTTATCCTTGGGCACTTTGTATGGTATATGGCTGGAAGATTAATCATACTGTAATAAATGGAAGAAGATTAAGATTCAATGGAAAGGCAATTAATTTATTTGGGAACTGGATAAAATGGTTTTTCCTTTGTATTATAACATTTGGCATATATTCCTTTTGGCTAGGAATTGCATTAGAAAAATGGAAAGTAAAAAATACAAGTTTTGCAAATTAACTTTATTAATAAAAGGGCATCCTATGATAGCCCTTTTTATATCCAAGAAAGAAATAATAGAGCAGTATAGGAGAGACAAAATATGAATACACAAAAGATAACTATATATTTAATGATAATATCAGTCATGATTTTATTATTAATAGTAATAATGATTTTTAGAAGAAGAAAAATAGAAATTAACCAAGGTGAAATGGAAGTAAATGAAGTATTAGAGAAAATTAAGGGCTATAAACTTTTAAGTAACATAATGATAAAAAGGGAAAATGGGACAAGCCAAATAGATCATATTTTAATAGGAAAAAAAGGAGTTTTTGTTATAGAAACAAAGGATTTTAATGGAAAGATATATGGAGATCAATATGCAAAGTATTGGACACAGAAATTAAACGGCAGAAAGAATACTTTTTATAGTCCAATAAGACAAAATTATGGACATATAAAAGCCTTAAAGGAGATATTAGATAGGAAGGATATCTTTATATCTTTAATAGTATTTACAAACAAATCAAAAATAAAAAAAGTAAAAACTGAAGTTCCAGTAATTCAATTAAAAAAACTAAAAAGATTTATTAAAAAATATAAATCAGATATTTACTTATCAAAGGATGAAATATCTGAAATTTATAGTTCTATAAATAAGAAAAATATTATTAGTAATAGAACAATAAAAAAGCATGTGAAGCGATTAAATAAAATGGTATATTAAAGAAAGTGAGTTAAATTTTAAAGGCAAATATGATATAATAACAACATTATTTGTTAGAAGAAGAGGGAGATGAATTAATTGGATTTTTTGATTGGATTTATAATTATATTTGTATTATTACTAGGTTTAAATGAATATTTAATTTTTGAAGCACCTTTTTGGGCTACTATAATTACTGTAATTATAGTAGGTATTATATCTATTACATTTAATGGCTTCTCGAAAATTAAAAGAAAAATGAAAAGCTTTACTGGTGTTGCTATAGCTTTATTTATAATAATAGAATTAGAGAAGTTATATGAAGAATTATTTGGTTTATCAACTATTCATGCAGTAATAGGAACTGGACTTTGTGTTATTACAGCGGTATTTCTTCCGACGATAATTAACGATTATGATTTAAAGAAAGAACTTGCAGCTTATAATAGAAAGAAAGAAAAAGTTATAAATAAATTAGATGAAAAACTACAAATAGGTTCAATAAATGAAAATTACATAGAGAGTCTTAATGAAGATAAAACTTACATATATGATAAGAATCTTAACGTAAAAATTTCTGAACCTGATGTTCTATGGTTTGATAATAATGAAAAAGAAGAAGCTATATTAAAAATTATTAATAAGTTATCTGATAAATATATTATAATTATATAAATTATTGTTATAAAAGGAAAAATGAATTTATAAATTTAATAAATAAGAGAATTAAATATTATGATTTTCAATATAAAGCAGCAAAAGTTGGGAGTGAAGGTGAAGAACTAGTAAATAATTATCTAAAATTATTTGATAACTTCTATACTCTTCAAGGGATAAGGTTAGAAGTAGAAGATGAAAATGGACAAGTTCAAAGTATTGAAAGTGATAATATAATAGTATCAAAATACGGAGTATTTGTATTAGAAGTGAAGAATTTTAGTGCTTTAGGAAACTATAATATTATTGTTGAAAGAGATGGAAGATGGCTAAAAACATATCCAAATGGAAATGTAGAAGTTATGAAAAGTGCAACTGATCAAAATAACAGACATATTGTTTATTTAAATAAATTAATAAATGAGGCATTACATAGAGATATAGATAATTATATAGAAGCAGATGGAATAATAGTAATAGCCAATAATAAGATTAGCATAACTAATACAAGTCTTGATCAAAATATTTTTAGAATATCAGAATTATATTCATATATAAAAAAGCAAGATGTTGTTTTAACTAAAGATGAAATGGATAAGATAAGAGATTTATTAATATCAAGAAATTTACCACCACAAAAGTTCACTGTATATGATTATAGGAATGAATTAAAAACAAATTACGATAATTTCATAAGCTTTAAGAATGTAGCAGAACAAAATATAAATTTAATAAGTGAAGTTGCAGAGGAATATGCAAAAATACAAAAACTTACCTTTAACTAGGAAGTTTTTATTAAAAATTTATCTGTGTTAATTGAAATTTATTAATTAACAATAAGCTAGGTAGATAGCAGTATGTATAAGAATTTCTACCTAGCAAAAATAATTAACTACAAATTGATAATAAATTAGAGACAAGATTAATGTCAATAAAAATTAATTTATAAAAATCTACATTATTCTATAAAACCTTTCGATTTCATTCTATCAGAATCGATAAAATATCCCATTCCTGTTTTTAATTTTCCAAATCCAAGCTTTTCATAAAATCCTTCCTTACCTGGAGAAGCATATAAAATAAAGTTACAGTTAGGCAAGCTTTTTAATATAGTTTCAATAACTATTTTACCAAGACCCTTTCCTTGATAATTTTGATCTATAGCAACATCATATATTGCTCCATGCCTTACTTTATCGGATATTGCACGTCCCATCCCTACAAGAGAATCACCGTCAAATAAAAATACTACGGAAGAACTATTTAAAAAGGAAGCCTTATGAGTTTCAGGATCAAAATAGGACATTCCTGCAGATTTTAATAAGTTCCTAACTTCACACCAATCTATATTTTCACAATTATTTTTAATTCTGATATTCATAGTATAACCCGCTTTCTATATATTTTTTATTATATTATATATAAAATTAGATTATATTTTAAGATAATATTGGTATTAAGCATTATAAGAGATCTCAATAAATTAAGAGATTATGAAAATTAGTTTATTGTTTTAGCTATTTTATGGTGGTAAAATTTACTGAGATAGAATATAGAATTAGAAATGAAAGAAGGACAAAAATGGGGGGAGTTTTAAAAAAAGTATTAAGATTAACTTGTGGAATAAGCTTATGTGGAAGTGCAACTGTTTTTATGTTAAATTCTAATATTGGTTTATTGCCCTGGGATGTTTTTCATGAAGGAATATCAAAGGTTATGGGAATTACAATTGGACAAGCAAGTATAATTGTAAGCCTTATAGTATTTTTACTAAGCATAGCAGTTGGAGAGAAGGTTGGTATAGGTTCTATTGTTAATGTTTTTCTAGCTGGATGGGTTATTGATTTTTTAAATTATATTAATATAATTCCTAAGGCTGATGATATATTTAATGGAATAATTATGGTTATAATAGGATTATTACTGTTAGCTTATGGCTGTTATCTTTATATGGGTTGTGGTCTTGGATACGGTCCTAGAGATAGTCTTTTAGTAGGACTAAATAAAAAACTCAATAAATCTATAAATTTAATTAAAACAGCTATGGAAGTGACAGTTTTACTAATTGGAATTTTATTAGGAGGAAGCTTTGGAGTTGGAACGGTTATATCTGCTTTAGGAACTGGTTATGCTATGGAAATGATATTCAAATTAAAAAAATTTGATGTAGCAAAATTAAAGCAAAAGTCACTAATGGACAGCTTTCACGATTTTAAGGCGTTTTTTAGTTTATTATCCACTAAGAAGAGTAGTATTAATTAACTTTTTTGTTGGAATATAAGTAAGGTTGGTATATAATTCAATAGTGAAAAAGGTTTTTTAGATGTCGGGAGGAAATTAAGTTGAAGGAATTTTTTATTGTAGCTATATGTGGAATAACAGCCTTTGTTATATTTTCTAAAATATTTGAGAAATTAAACAATGATGTAAATTTATTTGACCCTATTAGAAAAATAACAAATAAGTTAAAAAAGAAAGAATCTTATGGAAGCTTTTTTCTTTTAATATCTATTGTTTTAGTAGTAGGAATCAGTAGATCTTTAAACTTAAATAATTTTATATATGGTATTTTATTAGGATTTGTTGGTGCCCTTCAAGAATTTATCTTTAGAAAATAAGATGAAAATAATAAAAATAAAGCAAATAATAAAAGAGTGACTACTAATAAGAAAGGCAATAATAAAAGGAATAAATAATAAAATACATAAAATTTAAGGAGCTATCGCTTAGAGGTGTTAATATCCTTTGGCGATAGCTCCTTTTTATTTTGTTTTTTATAAAAAGTTAAATTTTATCCAGACTCAGTCTATAAAATTTTATAAATTAAATTTTTTAAGTGATTTTTTGATAAAAATTTATTTTAATTGTATTTTTGCCAAAAACCATTGAATTAATTAAATTATCCTTGTGCTATAATATTATAAAATTAGACAAAAATATATTTTTATATATGCAGGTTATACCCTTAAAAGTCGTTATTATACGAAAAAAATAATTCAATAATTTTCCACTTGAATGAAAACTCTTGTATTAATTAAATTCCTTTAATAAGAAAAAGAAAGTATTAATTGTCAGTAAATTATGGGATATACTTTCATTAAAGAAAGGAGGAATTAATTATTAAAAATATCAAGACTAAAGAGAAGTATAGAATTATCTATTGACTTTCATGGGTATAAAATATTTGGTGTTTTCAAAGGAGGACATAATGAAATATTTTAATGACGAAAACCGTTCCTCGAGGATTTTAAGTATACTTGAACAAAAACATTCGGTTTCGTTAGAAACTTTAACTGAAAAATTAAATGTCAGTTCCAAAACAATAAAAAATGAGATAAAAAAGCTTAATGATCAATTAGATAATTCAGCCTTTGTTGATATTAAACATGGTGTATATAAGATATATATATTTGATAGATTTAAATTTGAGAGAGTTAAGCAGGAGATATATTCTCAAAGAGATTTTCTTAATTCTCCACAAAGAAGAATGGCATTTATTGTGTACAAGCTTATTAATAGTGAGAAGTCATACTTAATAGATGATCTTGCATATGAAATGAATGTTGCAAGAACAACAATAATAAATGATATGAAAAAAATTAAAGAAATTTTATCTGATTATAACTTAAGCATTATAGGAAGGCCTAATAATGGAATTATTCTTGAGGGTAATGAATTAGATATAAGGAACTTTATCCTTGAAAATATTTATGAAATTACTTATGAGGATTTTAAAATAGATGAAGATATTGTTCAGTTTGTAAAGGATACAATAAGTAAATATAAACTTGACAAAGAAACCTTTGAGGCCTTTATAAAATCATTAACAGTAAGCTTTGATAGGTTAATGAATGGACATTCTATAAAAACATTAAGCAATAAGTATGGAGAATTGCTAAGAAGCTGGGAATTTGAAGTGGTTACCTCTATTGTAGAAGAAATAGAAAGAAGACTGCAGATTAATTTTATCCTAGAAGAAAGATTGTTTTTAACTTTGCCAATTGTAGGAATGAGAACTCCTATAAATATAGAAGAAATTTCGCAGCGTGTACATATAACTGATGAAATACTAAAGCTTGTATCTGATATAATTGAAAGAATTCGATTTAAAATGGGCTTAAATATTACTAAAGATGACATTCTTGAAGATTTTGTTTACCATATAGCCTTTTTAGTTAATCGATTGAAGTATGGTGTACATCTTAATAATCCTCTAATTGATGATATAAAGGAAAATTATAAAGTTGCATATAAGATGGCGGAATTAGCTAAAGAAGTCATAGAGGAAAATATAAAGGTAAGCATGACACAAGATGAAGTTGGATTTATAGCCGCATATTTTGGATTATTTATATCAAAACAGCAGCTTGATAATCAAAAAGACTATAAAATTGCAGTTATATGTGGTACTGGCAGGGTAACGGCAAAGTTAGTTGAGAATCAATTAAGAAATATCTTTGATTCAAAGACTATAATCGACTTATATTCTGATGACAAGGTTATTGGACAAATACTAGACACTTATGATTTGGTTTTATCTACTGTTAAAACAAAGTATAACACCAGTACAAAAGTTTTATATTTAGATAAAATATTCGATAAAGAATCCCTTAAAAGAAAAATTAAAGACCTTTTATATGCTGAAAAGTTAGACATGCCCTTGGTACAGGGAATGGACTCTTTGTTATTAAGTATTTTAAAAGAAGAAAGATTTTTTATTCTAGATAGTCAATTAAGCTATCAAGAAAATATTGATCTAATGGTTGAGAACTTATATGCCAAGGGATATGTAGACGAAGGCTTTAAAGAAAGGATAAGGGAAAGAGAAAAGAAGTCTACAATGGCTATTAATGAATTTGTTGCCTTACCTCACACAATTAATTACAAAAGCAGGCAGATATTAATAAGTTTAGGCGTTAGTAAGGATGGAGTAAAAATTAATGCTCATGAAAGAATTAAATTGATATTTTTAATATGTCTTCCAGAACAAACAAATGATGATGCAGTTTTGGTAAAAGTATATGACGAAATTATAACTATTGCTAATAATGAAAAGGCTGTAGAGGATATTTCTACGATTGAAAATTTTAAGGATTTAATTTTATATTTTGTAAAAGAAAATGATATTTTTGATTAATAGTAGGGAGGGGTAAGATGAACTTCTGGTTTTTATTAATATGTGCAGGAATAGCATTTATGCTTCAGTATTTATTAACTTTTATTCAAATAAAGAGTTTCACTGAGCATTATAAAATGCTTAGGAAAAAAGGAAGGGTGGCAATAGGCAAATCTAGGGGAGCCTTTCGTGCTGGATGCATAGCAATGTTTGCAATAAATGAAGACGGAATAATACTTGAAGGAAGTTATATGCATGGAGTAACAGTATTTGCTAGAGCAAAAAAATTAACCGGCTTTGAAGGCAAAGATGTTGGAGCTTTAACTGAAGAAGACTGCAAGGGACTGCTTAAAACATTAAAAAAATCTATTCTAGAAGCCTCTTCTAACTATAATATCATAATGGCAGGAGGTGAGATTGTAGAACCGCCATCCCCATTACAAAGATTAACTAATTTTATCATTCCAAAAAATAAAAGTAAAAATTAAGGAGGAGAAATCTATATGGATACAATTGTTAAATTTGCCGAAGGCTTTATGGGATTATTTGATGTTGGAGCTGAAACTTTTGTTAGCTGGGTTACTGGAATAGTTCCAAAGGTAACACTATTATTAATTTTTATGAATGCTTTAATTGCTTTAATTGGACAAGATAAGATCAATAAATTTGCAAAGATTGCATCAAAAAATGTTATTTTAGCTTATGGAATTTTACCATTCTTATCAGCCTTTATGCTAGGAAATCCAATGGCTTTATCAATGGGGAAATTCTTACCGGAAAGAATGAAGCCAAGCTATTATGCATCTGCTTCTTATCATTGTCATACTAACAGTGGTATTTTCCCGCATATTAATGTTGGAGAAATATTTATATACTTAGGAATTGCAAATGGTATTGAAACTCTTGGATTAAGCACAACACCTTTAGCCCTTCGCTATTTATTAGTTGGGTTAGTAATGAATTTCTTTGCTGGATGGGTAACTGACTTTACTACAAAGTATGTTATGAAGCAACAAAATATTGAATTAAGCAATGAAATTATAGCGAAGTAATTTAGGAGGGAGTTTATATGGGAAAGTATAATGCAATTAAAATAGTAAAAGGTAATGGAGGTTTTGGAGGACCGCTTATAGTTAAGCCGGAAGAAGGAAGAGATACATTATTATATATAACTGGTGGCGGTGCTGAACCAGAAATAGTTCAAAAGATAGTTAAATTAACTGGATGTAAAGCTGTAAACGGATTCAAGACATCTGTTCCAGATAATGAAATATTTTTGGTTATCATAGATTGCGGTGGAACTTTAAGATGCGGAATATATCCACAAAAGAGAATACCTACTATAAATGTTATGCCTGTTGGTAAAAGTGGTCCTTTAGCTAAATTTATAACTGAAGATATATATGTTTCTGCAGTAGGACCAGAGCAAATATCTTTAGTAGAAGCAGAAGAGGCAGTTGCTGCTACTACAATAGAAGAAAAGAAAGAGGAAAAGAGAGAATTTAAATATAGTGCAGATAAGAAGGTATCACAAACTCTTGCTGAAACAAGTAATTCTAGCATAATTCAAAAAGTAGGTATGGGAGCAGGTAAAGTTGTAAATACCTTATACCAAGCTGGACGTGATGCTATTCAGTCCTTAATTACAACAATTCTGCCATTTATGGGTTTTGTTGCACTTCTAATAGGTATAGTTCAAGGAGCAGGCTTTGGCGACTGGTTTGCAAATAAATTAATACCACTAGCAGGAAATGGAATAGGTCTTGTAATACTTGGTTTTATTTGTTCTATACCAGTATTATCAGCTCTTTTAGGACCTGGAGCTGTTATAGCCCAAATAGTTGGTACTTTAATAGGGGTTGAAATAGGAAAGGGAAATATTGAGCCAAGCCTAGCATTACCAGCCTTGTTTGCAATAAATACTCAATGTGCTTGCGATTTTATACCAGTTGGTTTAGGTTTAGCTGAAGCAGAGCCAGAAACTGTTGAAGTTGGGGTTCCATCAGTACTATATTCACGTTTCTTGATAGGTGTACCAAGAGTTCTAGTTGCATGGCTTGCAAGTATAGGACTATATAACTAATTATTTAATAATAGTTGAGTAATTTAATAAATTACTCAACTATTCCTTAAAAAAATATTGGGGGAGAGGCTTATGAAGTTTCTTATTGATGATGTAAATATAGAAAAAATTAGAGATATATACGATAAATTTCCCATAGATGGTATAACAAGTAACCCAAGCATAATATCAAGATATGGTAAGAATCCATATGTAATATTAAAAGAAATTCGTGAATTTATAGGAGAAGAAGCAGAATTACATGTACAAGTTATTTCTGACAAGGCAGAAGGAATGATAGTAGAGGCCTATAAAATTATTCACACAAATGCAGGGATATTTAGCAGGAAAGGCAGGGGCAAAATATGCAGCTCCTTATGTTAATCGTATAGATAATTTAGGAGCTGATGGAATTAAGACAGCTAAGGAAATTCATGATATTTATAAAAATAATAATTTAAATACTGAAGTGCTTGCAGCCAGCTTTAAGAATTCACAGCAAGTATTAGAGTTATGCAAGTATGGAATAGGGGCAGCCACAATTTCGCCAGATGTTATAGAAGGATTAATAAAAAATCCAACAGTAGATATGGCTGTAAAAGCTTTTCAAGATGATTTTGAGAAACTATGTGGACAAGGAAAGAGTATGTTAAATTGCAAATAAAATTTAATTTATTATTAATTGACAGAAAGTATAGGAAGGTGAAAGCATGAATAACAAAGCAATATATCAAAGTAAAATAAAAGCACTAGGACCTTTAGTAGAAACTTTTAAAGATGAAGGAATGATAATACTATTTGGAGAAAACGCACCAGATACCTTAGCAGATTATTGTTACTCTATAGAGGTTAATCCGGTAAAAGAACATATCAAGACTGGTCAAACTTTTCTATTAGATGGGATTCCATATAAAATTACAGCGGTTGGAGATGTGGCTGAAAGGAATTTAGAAAGTTTGGGACATATAACTCTTGCCTTTACTGGAGCAACACAAGCACCCTTACCAGGAACAATTTGTGTAGAAAAAAAAGAAATTCCAAATTTGAAAGCTGGAAGTGAAATTTATATTTTAGAATAACTTGATAAGAAAATAATTAGAACTTTATATAAATTTAAAGGAGATTATAAAGAATAATAATAGTAGGAGGGTTTCAATGGGAAAAACATGGTTAGAATTAGAAGGAAAAACTGTAATAGTAACTGGGGGAGCATCTGGAATAGGAAAAGCAGTTGCACAGGAATTTTTAAATCATGGTTCAAATGTAGTTGTTTGTGATATGAATCCTAATATGCCTAAATTTAATGAAGAAAATGGAAAAGTTGAATACATTATTACAAATGTTGTGGATAGAAAAAGCGTAAATGCAATGATATCAAAGACAAAAGAAGTTTTTGGAACTATAGATATTATTGTAAATAATGCAGGAATTAATATTCCTAGATTATTAGTAGATCCTAAAGAAGAACACGGAAAGTATGAGTTAGATGAAGAAGTTTGGGATAAGGTCATGAATGTAAATGTAAAGGGAGTATTCAACTGTGCCCAAGCAGCTGCAAGGGAAATGATTAAACAAGGAAAAGGAGTTATAGTAAATATGTCCTCTGAATGTGGTCTTGAAGGTTCAGAAGGCCAAAGTGTTTATGCAGCTAGCAAGAATGCTGTAAATTCATTAACCAGATCTTGGGCAAAGGAGTTAGGAAAATTGGGAATAAGAGTGGTGGGGGTTGCACCAGGAATATTAGAGGCAACTGGTCTTAGAACGGATGAATATGAAACTGCTTTAGCTTATACTAGAGGAATAACTGTAGATGATTTAAGAGCGGGATATAACAAAACTTCTGTAACACCATTAGGCAGAGCAGGAAAACTTACTGAAGTAGCAGATCTAGTATGTTATTTGGCAAGTAATAGGGCAAGCTATATTCATGGAGTAACATATAACATAGCCGGCGGAAAAACTAGAGGATAAAATTTTAAGAATTTTAAGGGGAAATTATGGGGAAGCTATATTGTGATGATAACTAAAAATGCAATTATTGCTGAATTTGTATGCGAAAGTTTTATTCAGTATGTTATAATATAAACGAACAATATCAAATATAAATTCAAATAATGCCGGAGGTATGAAGATGAAAAAAGGTTTAAGATTAGACTTATCTAAAGTGGAACCATACGCAAAAGTTACAGAACTAGAAAAAATGGCGGCAATGGTAAAGGGAGCTCATGAAACTCTTCATAATGGAACAGGTGCAGGAAATGACTTTTTAGGATGGATAGACTTACCTGTAGACTATGATAAAGAGGAATTTGCTAGAATAAAGAAAGCTGCTGAAAAGATAAAGGGAAATTCAGATGCATTAATAGTTATAGGAATTGGTGGATCATATCTAGGTGCAAGAGCGGCTATAGAAATGTTAAATAGCAATTTCTATAATTTACTTGGCAAGGACAAGAGAAAGAACCCACAAATATTCTTTGTTGGTAATAATATAAGTTCGACTTACATAGCTGATCTTTTAGAAGCAATAGAAGGTTTAGATATTAGCATAAATGTTATTTCAAAATCAGGTACTACTACAGAACCTGCAATAGCATTTAGAATATTTAAAGATTATTTAGAAAAGAAATACGGAGTAGAAGGTTCAAAGGAAAGAATCTTTGTAACTACTGATAAAGAAAAGGGAGCTTTAAAATCATTAGCTGATGAAGTTGGATATGAAACTTTCGTAGTTCCAGACAATGTTGGAGGTAGATTCTCAGTTTTAACAGCAGTAGGTTTATTACCAATAGCAGCAGCTGGAATTGATATAGATGAAATGATGCAAGGAGCTAGAGATGCTAGAGAAGCATATGCTGATCCAGATCTTGAAAACAATGATTGCTACAAATATGCAGCAATGAGAAATATTCTATACAATAAGGGTAAGGATATAGAAGTTTTAGTTAACTATGAACCAAACCTACATTACTTCAATGAATGGTGGAAGCAATTATACGGTGAATCAGAAGGAAAAGATCAAAAGGGTATATTCCCAGCAGCAGTTGACTTCTCAACTGATTTACACTCTCTTGGACAATTCATCCAAGATGGAAAGAGAAATATGTTTGAAACAGTTCTTAATGTAGAAAAAGCTAAAAAGGAAATAACTATTGGAGAAGTAGAAGGTAACTTAGATGGATTAAACTTCTTAGCTGGAAAGACTGTAGATTTTGTTAATAAGCAAGCTTTCAGAGGAACATTATTAGCTCACAATGATGGCGGAGTTCCTAATATGGTATTAAATATTCCAGAAATTAGTGCTTACTACTTTGGATATATGGTTTACTTCTTTGAAAAAGCTTGTGGTATAAGCGGATACTTATTAGGAGTTAACCCATTTGATCAACCAGGTGTTGAAGCATACAAGAAGAATATGTTTGCATTACTTGGAAAGCCAGGATTTGAAGATTTAAAGGCTGAATTAGAAGCAAAATTAAAATAATGAGAATTATAGTTGATGGAGATGCCTGCCCAGGTATCTCCATTATTAAAAATGTAGCAAAAAAATATAAACTTCCCTTGATAGTCTATTGTGATATTAATCATTATATCCAACTGGACTATGGCGAAGTAAAAGTTGTGGACAGCGGCTTTCAAAGTGTTGATATGTATGTTGTAAATACCTGTAAGTCAAAGGATATAGTAATCAGTCAAGATTATGGAGTGGCAGCCCTATGTTTAGGAAAGGGAGCATTTTTATTGAGTCCAAAGGGACATTTATATACAGAAAAAAACATAGATTTACTTTTGGAGCAAAGACATATTTCCCAGAAAATAAGAAGGGCTGGAGGGAAAAGCTCAAATCCCAAAAAAAGAACAAAAGAAGATGATTTACGATTGGAGAAAAATTTAATAAGTATAATAGAATGTAATTTAAAAGGATAAACTGTAGAAAAATAGATAATAGTTTATCTCTTTTTTTTTATCTCAATGACAAATTTCTATTAAATATTTATTATGTGAACTGTATAATATAATTATGGTAAAAATGAGATAAATAGGGTGTGAGTGTATGAGTGAATTATTAATAAGCTTTGATAAAGAAAGTCCATCATTAATTGATGAAAAAATAAAAATTAAAGCAATAACCGATAATAAAGAAGCTTTAGAATATAAATTTTTAGAGGGCACCCCTGGAGAGGGAAATTTGGTCTGGAAGCCTATTCAAGATTTTTCTTCTAAAAATGAATGTGAATGGAAGCCTATGAAACCAGGCGAATATATGATAATGGTTCAAACTAAGGATAAAAAATCAAATACATTAAAAAATGCTAAGGCACGATATAAGATAAAGACTTCTAAGGAGGAACTTTCCAGCATTAAGGAAAATAAAGATAAGTTAATAAGAAAAGTAATTACAGAAAAAGATACCTTAGTATTAGGAGAAAAAATTAATATAGAAGTTATAGGTAAAGAAGGAGAAGAACTTCTATATAGATTTTTAAAAATGGGTGCTTATGATTGGGAGACTATTAAGGACTACAGTACAGATAATAAGTTAACTTATACAACCATAGAAAATGGAACAGTAGAAATATTAATTGAATGCAAAAGGCTGGCTTCTGAAGAAAATGTAGAAGATTTTGAAAGGTTAAACTTTAAGGTTTTAAATCAGCCAAAGATTGAAATTGAAAGCTTTGAATGTTTATCGGAAAACATCCTAGTAGGCGAAGAACTTATTTTTAAAGTTGGGGTAAATTGTGATAAAACAAGAACAATATTATATAAATTTATAAAAATAGACAGCAAGGGAAGGGCTGCCTGCATTCAAGATTATTCTACTAATAATATAATTACTTTTACTGAGAGTATAAAGGGAGAATACAAGCTTTTATGCTATGTGAAGGATCTGTTCTCTAATAAAAGGTTTGATGACAGGGCTTATATTTTGTATAAGGTAAAGCCTTATAATGAAATAAGAATAAGAAAGTTTAGTTCAGATTTAAATGAGCCTCAAGTAGTTGGAACTAAAATAGATTTTAGGGCTTCCGTTTGTGGAGGGAGAGAAGTTTTATATAGATATATAGTTGAAGGTCCAGTAGCTGAAGATACAGGATTTATAAGGTCTAAGTTATTTACTTGGGAGCCAAAGGCTGAAGGAGAATATAAGATAATTTTAAAAGTAAAGGATATATCTTTTGAGGATAATGGAGAAAAGGATTATGAAGATATTAAGGAAATATCCTTTAAAATTGAGAAAAAGGCAGAAAAGCCAGTAAGAATAGTTGATATTATTACAAGTAAGTTCGGTGGTTATGTAAAAAATGAACCGATAAATATTAAAATAAAAGCAGAAGGAGGAACAGAACTTAAATATGCTTTTATAGTTTATAAAGATGGAGTTGAAAAGGAAAGAACTGATTATGGTTTAACTAATTGGATAAATTTTACTCCAGAGGAAAGTGGAGAATACGAGCTTGAAGTAAGGGTTCTAGATAAATATTCAGATAAGGAGTTTGATGTTCATAATTTTCTTTACTTTAAAGTAAGGGATTATCAAGTTGCAGAAATAGATTATGTTCTTTTATCTCAAAAGGATATATATTTAGTAGGAGATATAATAGATATTGAGACAATTGTTCAAAATACGAAAAATGTTTTTGTAAGATATGTTACTAAGATTAATGGTCATGAGATAGAAGATACTGGATTTATTGAAAATAAAAGATTTAGATTAAAACCAAAGACTTTAGGCAAATATACCTTTGAAATTTATGCTAAAAATATATTATGTACTGAGGACTATGATGTAAAGAAGGAAGTATCAGTTTATGTCCATGATGCAATTCCAGTTACAAATACTAAAATTAATATAAAGGAAAAAGAAATTAAGGTTAATAAGGAAATTACCTTTGAAGTTACAAGTGAAGGCGGTAAAGATGTCTGCTATGAGTTTTATATTATGGAAAGGGGAACCTGGGTTAGAGTTCAAAGTTATAGTAAAAAAAGTTATTATACTTTCCTGCCATTTACAGTTGGAAAATATAGAATTCTAGTTTTAAGCAAAAGCTATTATAAAAAGGTAAACTATGAAGATTATACTAGCTTAGAATTTGAAGTTATGCCTTAAGTTATAAAAAAATCTCCGATAATAATAAAAATAGAGTTTTTTGGGAGGGCATAAGGTGAAAATTCAAAGTGTTGAAAAATACCTAGGAAGTGTAATGACTAATAAGGTATTAAAGGAAGCTCTAGGAGATGGATATGAATTTGAATTAGTTTATGAATCTCTTATAAATAGCGACAGTTATAAAGATATGTTGACTGAAGCTGAAAGTGAGCAAACTTATACTCCAGTATCTTCTGGACAAAAATTAGAAGATATTCCATTAAGATATAGACAAGCTCCTATAGTTACAGGAGAATTATATTTAGATGATATAAATAAGATAACAAGTTCAATAGATATAAATAAAGAAAGTCCTTTAAGTGATGTAAGCTATATAAGTGAAGGATCTTATAATATGGACACAATTTTTAAAGCTGTTGATAAGTATGCTTCAAAGTATGGGGTAGATAGAAATTTAATTCTTGCAATTATTAAGCAAGAATCAAATTTTAATCCAAATGCGACTTCCCATGCAGGGGCTAAGGGACTTATGCAGCTTATGGATTTTAATTCGGAAGCTTATGGGGTGACAAATCCTTATGATATAGAACAAAATATTGAGGCTGGAGTTAGACATATAAAAAGTTATTTAAATATGTATAATGGAAATTTAGAAATGGCATTAATGGCTTATAATGGTGGCCCTGGAACAATGGAAAGAAGAGGAGTAAAAAGTTCAGGGGACTTATATAAAATGCCTCAAGAAACACAGAATTATGTACCAAAGGTATTAGCTTATTATAATCAATATAAGAACAGTTAGAAGTTAGTAGTTAGGAGTTGTTAGTAATGGGGTGCTTGTCCAAGTTATCCCCAACTCCACACTGTTTATATAGTATTAAGTTTTTAATGAATTTTTATTTATAAAATATTACTGGAAATTTTGATTTTCAGTAATATTTTTTTGTTATGAATAAATACTATTTTTATGATAGTTTTATAATTAGCTTGTTTACCCAACTGCCCACTCCCCATTCCACACTCCTAACTCCACATTTCTAACTCCAAACTGTTTTGCTCCAAACTGTTTATTTGAAATAAGCTTTCCTTGTGTTAAAATGAATTAGGTTAAGATGAATATAATTAGAAAGCAGGTGCAAATAGATGGAACGTTTAGATAAGATACTATCAAACTTAGGATATGGGACGAGAAAAGAAATAAAACAGGTAGTCAGAAAGGGCTTTGTTGAAGTAAATGGAGAAATAGTTAAAGACAGTGGAATGCAGGTTGATCCGGAGAAAGATAAAATAAGTATAAATGGTGAAGAAGTTTATTACAGAAAATATATATATTTAATGATGAATAAGCCGGCAGGTGTTGTTTCTGCAACTTTTGATAATAGGGATGAAACTGTTATTGATTTACTAGAAATTGAACATCAAGTTTTTAATCCTTTCCCAGTTGGGAGATTAGATAAGGATACTGTTGGATTATTATTTTTAACTAATGATGGGGAATTAAATCATAGATTAATTTCACCAAAATGGAAGGTAGATAAGGTTTATTATGCTAAGATAAATGCTAGGGTTACAGATAGAGATGTAAAAAGATTTAAAGATAGAATTACTTTAGATGACGGATATGTTTGTAAGGAAGCGATACTTGAAATATTGAGTGCCTCTGATGAAGAATCAGAAGTTAAGATTACCATTCAGGAAGGAAAATTCCATCAAGTAAAAAGAATGTTTGAAGCTGTTGATAAAAAGGTTACATATTTAAAAAGAATTGAATTTGGCGGTATAAAATTAGATGATGATTTAGAAGAGGGAGAATATAGGGAATTAACAGAAGAAGAAATTGAAAGATTGAGAGGATTTTAACGAATATTAAAGAAAAATGAAGGAATAACATTCACGAAATGCAAGTTTGCAAGGATTTTTTTTAAAATTGCTTGCATTTTCATGCAAGATACCCTATAATATTTTTGCAAGGATAAATAAAAGGAATAAATAGCCCCCTTTTTATTTATTGCTTATTGCTAATGCGCAACCTAGCCCCAAGGGTTGCGTTTTTTCTTTGCCTAAAATCAGGGGTTAAATGTTTACATTAGTTAAATGTTCATTTTATTTATATATATTTAAAATAAAATTTTTATAAATGTAAAAGTTTAGAAATAAAAATCAAAAAATTGTTAAAAATTAAATAATAATGGACAAATAAACATAATTTACAGAAGAGGATGGAAAGTGTGATAGATTTCCTTCAAAATATTTGATAAATGAAGGATATAAATCATTAAGCTTGATTATAAGAATAAAATGTAAAAAATTAACTTTGACTGATATAATAAAATTATTGAAAAGACCTAGGATTTTAGAAAAGAAGATGTAAATGAGTAGATAATATAAATTAATAAATATATAAATGAATTATGATATAATATGTTAATAATACGAAAGGAGGCTGGGTGATGGATTTAAAATCATTACTTAATAAGGAGCAGTATGAAGGAGCTACTACTGTTGAAGGTCAGCTTTTAATACTAGCTGGTGCTGGCTCAGGTAAAACTAGAGTTTTGACCTATAGAATAGCTCATATGATAAAGGATTTAGGAATTTTACCTTATAAAATTTTAGCTATTACTTTTACTAATAAGGCAGCAAAGGAAATGAAAGACAGGGTAAAGGCTTTAATAGGTGATACTGCTGATGATATGTGGATATCAACCTTCCACTCAACTTGTGTAAGAATTTTAAGAAGAGAAATAGAAAAGTTAGGATATAATAAAAACTTTACTATATATGATACCCAAGATCAAAAGACCTTGATTAAGGAGTGCATGAAGGCCCTAAATATTAATGATAAGGACCTTACTGATAGGGAAATATTAAGCAAAATTGGTACAGCTAAAGACAATATGATAAGTCCAAATGCCTTTATGAGAGAAAATGAAAATGACTTTAAAGGAAAGAAGATAGCCCAAGTTTATGAAATGTATCAAAAAAGGCTAAAGGAAAATAACGCCTTAGATTTTGATGACTTAATCTTTAAAACTGTTGAATTATTTAAGAAGGATAAGGAAACACTAGAATTTTATCAAAGAAAGTTCCAATATATTATGGTAGACGAATATCAGGATACAAACAGGATTCAATATGAATTAGTAAGATTACTTGCTGATAAATATAAGAATATCTGCGTCGTGGGCGATGATGATCAATGTTTAATAGAAGGAACTTTAGTTGAAACTGAAAATGGTAAGGTTAAGATAGAAGATTTACAAGGAAATGAAAAAGTAAATGTAGCAGCTGGTAATGGTTGGACTAATTTTATGCCTATAAAAGATATTTCCAAGAGAGAATATAATGGTGAAGTAATAAAAGTAACAACTGAAAGCGGAAAAGTTATTATAGGAACACCAAATCATATTACTTTTGCAAGATTAATGGTATTAGATGATAAATATTATGTGTATTTAATGTATAAGAATGGATTTGGATATAGAATTGGGCAAACTTCATCAATTAAAAGCAGAAAAGGTACTAGTGCAAGTGGATTAACAGTTAGATTAAATGGTGAACAGGCTGACAAGATGTGGATACTTAAAGTATGTGATAGTAAATCAGAAGCTACATATTATGAAGAGTATTTTTCAGTTAAATATGGAATTCCTAAGCTAGTATTTAATAGCAGGGGAAGGCATTTAACATTAACTCAAGAGCAAATAAACAAACTGTTTAATGAAATAGATACTTATTCAGCAGCAGATAAATTAATGGAGGATGAGTATTTATACAATAATTATCCGCATCATTTAAGTTCAGCTGTAATTAGAGGGAAAACTGTTAGAAAATATATTAATGTAAGCTTCTTTGGAGGAATAAAATCTCAAGAAATAGGTTTATTTAGTCATAGAATAGGATTAAATTCCTCGGGAGATGAGAGTAAAGAGAAACTTATTAATGAAGGCTTTAATGTTAGGAATGGAAAAAGAAGTACATTTAGAGTTGAAACAGAACGCGCTTTATATGATGATGCTGAGGAATTTGCTAGAAGCATAGCTAAGCTAGAAGAGGATTATGAAATAGTTAGAAAGGCAAAACTTACAGAAAATAATACATTTAAGTTTATGCCCCTTGGAAGTTTAAGAGAGGGTATATCATTAGCAGTTTTTGACGGAGAAAAAATTGTTGAAGATAAGATAGTATCTGTTGAGAGAGAAAATTATTATGGATATGTTTATGATTTAAATATTGATTACGCAAGAAACTATATTGCTAATGATATTGTTGTTCACAACTGTATTTATCAATGGAGAGGAGCAGATATTAGAAATATCCTTGATTTTGAAAAGGACTATCCAGATGCTAAGGTGATAAAATTAGAGCAGAACTATAGGTCAAAGGGTAATATTTTAAAAGCGGCTAATGAAGTTATTGTTAATAATGCAAATAGAAAAAGTAAGCTTTTAAGAACTGAACAAGAAGAGGGAAGCAAAATAAAAATATATAGGGCTTTTTCAGATAATGATGAAGGTGATTTTGTAGCTTCTCAAATAAAGAAAATTAAGGAAGAAGAGAATAAGAGATATAGTGATTTTGCTATTCTTTACAGAACTAATGCTCAGTCTCGTATATTTGAAGAAAGTTTAAGAAGAAAAACTATTCCTTATAAAATAGTTGGTGGAACAAAATTCTATGATAAAAAGAAATAAAAGATCTTTTATCTTACCTTAAGGTTTTGGTAAATCCAAATGATAGTATATCTTTAAGAAGAATTATTAATGTTCCTAAAAGAGGAATTGGAGATGCAACAGTAAATAAAGTATTAGATTTTGCAGAAGAATTTGATATATCTCTTTGGGATGCTTTAACTACTGTTAGAACCATTCCAACTCTTACAGCAAGAAACTGTTCTGGAATAGAAAAGTTTGTAGAGCTTATGGAAAATTTTATGGATTTAAGTGAAGTAATACCAGTATCAAATCTAATAGAAACAATTCTAAAAGATACAGGATACCTTACAGAACTTGAAAAGTCTGGTGAAATAGAAGATAAGAGCAGAATAGAAAATTTAAAAGAATTAGTATCTGATGCTGTTGACTTTGAAAGAAGGAGCGAAGATAAGAGCCTTTCAGCATATTTAGAAGAAGTTTCGTTAGTTCAGGATACAGATAAGTTAGATGAGGAAGAAGATTCAGTAGTATTAATGACAGTTCATAGCGCTAAGGGATTAGAGTTCCCGGTTGTATTTATGGTGGGAATGGAAAATGGAATATTTCCAGGAGTTGCTTCCTTTAATAGTGAAGCAGAAATGGAAGAATCGAGAAGACTTTGCTATGTTGGAATAACAAGAGCTAAAGAACAATTATTTATGACTTCAGCAGAAGTAAGAAAACAATTTGGAAGAACTGTTGCATATGCACAGTCAGATTTTATAAATGAGATTAAAGCAAGTTTAAAAGAATATGTTTCAGGGAACCCTGAAAATAAAGAGAAAAGACCAGTAATGTTTGCAAGAGAAAGATACAACAATCCTCATGGTTTAATATCAAATAGTGAGAACAGCATAAAACAAGAAAATAAAACAATTGCTGATACAGGAGAGTTTACCTTAGGAAGAAAAGTAAAACATAGCAAATTTGGAGTTGGAACAATAGTTTCAGCAGTAAATGTAGGTGATGATAAAAAGCTTACAATAGCTTTTGACCAACAAGGAATAAAGACACTAATGCTGTCTTTTGCAAACCTTGAATTAGTTTAAGAAAGTATGAATATAAAGGCTACGATAAATAGAAATGCTCGCTATATTCTTATTTCGCATATTCTATTTATCTACGCTAGGTTATATTTGTTACTTATATAATGTACAATGCACAATTTCGGAAATAATTGAGCCTAAGCTGAATTATAAAAAACATAATTAGTAGAAACTACGCAGTAGTTTCATCCTCAACTGTGAACTGTGAACTGTGCACTGTGAACTAAAAAAGTGCGTAGCACTTTTATTAAGGGGGTTTATCATGGATAAGAAAAAGAGAATTGAAGAATTGGTAGAAGAACTTAATAGATATTCTTATGAGTATTATACTTTAGATAATCCATCAGTAACTGATAAGGAATATGATGAAAAGTATGATGAATTAAGAAAGCTTGAAGAGGAAACAGGTTATGTTCTTCCTTATTCTCCTACTTTAAGAGTTGGAGATGGAATTTTAGAGGGCTTTAATAAATACAGCCATAAGGGAAGACTTTGGAGTTTGGATAAGGCACAAAGTATAGAAGCTTTAAGGGAATGGCATAACAAAAATCTTAAGTTTGTTAAGGAAATGAATGAAAGAGGAGAAAATCTGCCTCCTTTAAGATATGTTTTAACAAAGAAATTTGATGGATTAACAATAAATTTAACCTATGATGAAAATGGAATTCTTACAACTGCAGCAACAAGAGGAAATGGAGAAGTAGGAGAAGAGGTTACAGCTCAAGTTAAAACAATTAAATCAATACCTTTAAAGATAAATTCAACTGTTCTTTTTGAGGTTCATGGAGAAGCTATAATGACAACAGAAGCTTTTCAAAAATATAATGAAACAGCAGCTGTTCCTTTAAAGAACCTGAGAAATGGTGCAGCTGGAGCCTTAAGAAACTTAAATTTAAAGGAAACTGCAAAAAGAAATTTATCTGCCTTTTTCTATGATGTAGGCTATAAAGAGGGAGAACAATTTAAAAGTTATGAAGAAATGCTTAACTTTATTAAGGAAAAAGGTCTTCCTATGGATGATTATGTTAAGTATTGTACTACTGTAGAAGAAATAGAAAGGGAAATAAAATATATAGAAGATATAAGATTTGACCTAAATTATGATATAGACGGAGTAGTTATTGCCATAGATGATATAAGAACTAGAAATCTTATGGGATACACAATAAAATTCCCTAAATGGGCAATAGCCTATAAATTTGAAGCTCAAGAAGCAACTACAAAACTATTAGATGTTGAATGGAATGTTGGAAGAAGTGGAAGAGTTGGTCCAACAGCAATATTAGAACCAGTTGAACTTGCAGGAGTTACAGTAAGGAGAGCGACCTTAAATAATATTGATGATATAAGAAGAAAAGGGGTAAGGATTGGAGCAGAAGTATTTGTTAGAAGATCAAATGATGTAATCCCTGAAATTATGGGAGTTGTAGAAGATTCTTTGGAAAATACAATAGAAATAAAAGTTCCAGAAAATTGTCCGTCCTGTGGGGCTAAACTTGTTCAAAATGGAGCTCATTATTTCTGTGAAAATACTTTATCCTGCAAGCCGCAAATGGTAAAATCTATAGTTCATTATGCTTCAAGAGATGCAATGAATATAGAAGGTTTTTCAGAAAAGACAGCAGAGCAGCTGTTTGAAAAGTTAGATATTAGGTCAATTGCAGAACTTTATAAATTAAAGAAAGAAGAATTATTAAATCTTGAAAAGTTTGGTCCTAAAAAGGCAGAAAATCTATTAAATGCAGTAGAGAAAAGTAAGGACTGTGAATTATTTAGATTTATATATGCTTTAGGAATACCAAATGTAGGAGTAAAAACTGCAAGAGATTTAGCTGATAAATTTAAGTCTTTAGAGGGATTAAAAAATGCAAGCTTTGAAGAGCTTATAACAGTTCAAGATGTAGGTGCTATAGTAGCTAATAGCATAATTCAGTTCTTTAAGGAAGAAAAAACACTAGAAACAATAGATGAACTTCTAAGTCTTGGAGTTAATCCTAGGTATGAAGAAAAGGAAATAGTAGAAAATAATTTTGCTGGAAAGACAGTTGTAGTGACAGGAACATTAAAGAATTATACAAGAAATGAAATAAAGGAAAAACTAGTAAGCCTAGGGGCAAAGGTTTCAAGTAGTGTAAGTAAGAAAACTGATTATGTAATAGCTGGAGAAGAAGCAGGTTCAAAATTAGATAAAGCTATTGAGTTAGGAGTTAAAATTATAAGTGAAGAGGAATTTGAAGAGCTTATATGAAGAAGGTTTTAGTTTTTTAGTAACTTTAATAACAGTTATTACAAGCGTAGTTATAATTCTTACCTTCTTGACAACCTATAACTTCATTATATTGCCAATTTTCAATACTTATTTGCCCCTTCAAATGAGTATCAGTATATGTATGTTTTTATGGGGAATCAGATTTTATCTTAAAAAAATCGGAAGAAAAAAATATTATTATTCCTTAGTTTTCTTATTAATTTCAATAATAAGCCTAATATTTATGGTTATATCAGTAAGATAGAGGGAAGCTGCTTTAATTTCAAAATTTCCTCATATTCAAATTTTGTAGCATAATAAATATTGATGAATATAATATAATGTATTATTAAACCACTTCTTTATAAATATTAAAAAAGGGAAAAGATTTTTATATCTTTTCCCTTTATATTTGTAGGTTGAACTTATTTGGATTTATTAATTATTAATTTCATATTTTTCAAATTTTTCAATGACTTCATTATAAATTTTATCTAATATAGAAAAATCTATAGCTTTTACATAATAAGTTTCTAATTCAGCATGAACCTTATGGGCTAAATTAATAAGTTCTATTGCTTTATTTGTCAATTCATAGAAAATATTTTTATCGTATTCTATTTCTGATTTTAAATTGGAAATAATAGAACTATCGCAGAAGTCTTCCATATTATAGACTTTTCCTTCAAAAGAGCATTGGCTGATTTCATTTTCTGTTAAAATACAGGTTGATATTTCAGGAATAAGGATATGTTCCAATCTGGTTGGAATAAATGGATCATGGAAGTATTCAACGAAGTAGCCTTTCCTTTGAGCAAGTTTGCCTATATCTTTTAATATAGTAGATTTACCAAAGCCAGGACCGCCTTTTAAAATATACTTTTTATTAAAGTTTTCTGTTAATCCTTTAGCATAAGTAATTACTCCGTTAGGTGTATAAGCTGTTGCAAATAAGTGCCTTTCATTACCATAACCAAACTTACTATTTCCGCTAAATATTTCAGAAATTAAGCTTTCAGTTATTGTAGAACTTTTACTTGGAATTAAAGCTTTTGAATTTAATCGGCTCCAGTCTTCATGGATAGATTTAGCAGAGGCTAAAAAGTTATAAGCTCTATTAAAATTGGTGCTTTTTATACTTTGGATTTCCATAATTTCTTTCTTATTTAAAGAAAGAGCTTCATTATCTAATGCTATTCCCATGTTGAGGATCTCATCAACAGCACCAGGATTTTTTGGATCAACCATATGAGGTTTTGTACCATCTAAAATAGCCAGTTTTAATTCCTTTATTACTATAGCGTCTAGAGACTTATCATCAGAAGAACAGTGGTGATATTCCAAAGAATAGCCCTTGTCTATAAAGACTTTAGCTACCTTTTTCATTAAAGTAGATTTTCCAGTACCAGGGCCGCCTTTCATACATAAAATCCTATTTGCTTCCTGTTGAGGGAGAATATAATCATAAAAAGAATGAAAGCCTTTAGAAGTATTACCTCCTGGGAAAAGATGTCTTTCTTTTTTGTATTTCAAATTTATCACTCCTAAGTATTAATCATTAATAAAAACTACTAATAATATATGTTTCTAGATAAAAATTGAAACTATAAATTTGTTTGTATAATTATTAGTTAATAATAAAATACAAAACAAAAATACTAGTATAGGGATTATAAATATACATTGAAATATGAGAGGAGATAAGGAAAATTAATAAAAAATAAAGAAATTTATAAAAAATACTTGCATAATTATAAGATATATGTGTATAATTATACCAAAAAATAAATTTTGGGGGGACAAATATGAAAAAAGGTATAATAAAAAGTGCATTAGCAATAGCAATGGCAGGAGTAATTAGCTTTGGCTTAATAGGATGTGGAGCTAAAGCAGAAGGAGATAAATTTGATGAGATTAAGGAAAAAGGAAAAATAGTAGTAGGTCTTAATGCGGGATATGCACCATTTGAATTTCATATGATGGAAAATGGTGAAGATAAGATAGTCGGCTTCGATATCAGCATAGCAGAAGAAATTGCAAAGGACCTAGGGGTAGAACTTGAAATTAAAGATATGAAGTTCGATTCCTTATTATCAGCTCTTACAACTGATAAGATAGACTTAATAATATCTGGTATGACTCCAACTGAAGAAAGAAAGAAATCAGTAGATTTTTCTGATATCTATTATGTAGCAGGTCAGGCAATGCTGGTAAGAGCTGAAGATGCTCAAAAATATAATAGTTTTGAAGCTTTAAAGGGGCAAAAAGTTGGTGCACAATTAGGCTCAATCCAAGCAGACATAGTAGCAGAAAATATTGAAGATGCAGATATACAGCTATTAAATGATGTTAATGACTTAATTTTAAGTTTAAAATCAAAAAAGATAGAAGCTTTAGTTGTAGAAGAAGTAGTTGCTGATATGGCTGTTGAAAATAATCCTGAATTAGCTAAATCAGATTATAAGATAGATTTTTCTGATGAAGGAGTAGCTATAGCAGTAAAGAAAAATTCACCAAAACTATTAGAATCAGTTAACTCAACAATAAAAAAATTACAAGATGAAGGACTTATGGATAAATTTATGAAGAATGCCAATAAATTAGCAGCAAGTCTTAAGGAATAATAGAAAATAAAGTATAAAAGGAAGAGTAGTAATGCTCTTCTTTTTGAATTAAATAGTTTATATAGGAGAAACTATATTTATAAAAATAAAATTTGATTTATGCATAAAAATATATTTATGCATAAGAATATGCATAATTTTTTATGTAAAACCTATGAAATCAATAAAATATGTAAAAATATAAAAAATACTTGCATAATTATAAATTCAGATGTATAATCAATTTATTAATTTTAGGAAAATTCTCAAGGGGGAAAAATAATGAAAAATAAATATATAAAGAAAATATTAGCAACAGCAATGGCAGGACTAATGAGTTTTGCTCTAATAGGATGTGGTGCTAAGGCAGAAGGCGATAAACTAGATGAAATTAAAGAAAGAGGAACTTTAGTTGTAGGACTAAGTGCAGATTACGCACCATATGAGTTTCACATAATGGAAAATGGAGAAGATAAAATAGTAGGCTTTGATGTAGATATAGCTAAGGAAATTGCAAAGGACCTTGGAGTGGAACTTGAAATAATGGATATGAAGTTTGACACTTTAATATCTGCTCTGCCAAACAATAAAATTGATTTAGTAATATCAGGTATGAGCCCGGATGAGGAAAGAAAGAAGGCTGTAGATTTTTCTGATATTTACTATACAGCAGAACATGGAGCAATAGTAAGAGCTAAGGATCTTGAAAAATATAAATCTTTTGCAGATTTAAATGGAAAAAAAGTAGGGGCTCAAATGGGCTCAATTCAAGCAGATTTAGCTGCAGAAACTATTGAAAATGTTGAAATGCAATTATTGTCAAATGTTAATGACTTAGTTGTATCCTTAAAGGGAGAAAAAATTGAAGCTTTAGTTTGTGAGCTGCCAGTTGCAGAAATGATAGTTAAAAATAATCCTGAATTAGCTATTATTGAAGAAACTATTAAAGATGAAGCAGGCGGTTCTGCAATTGCCTTAAAGAAAAACTCACCAAAGTTATTAGAAGCTGTTAATGCAACAATTAAGAGAATACAAGATGAAGGTCTTTTAGATCAATTTATAGTAGATGCAAATAAATTAGCAGAAGGCATAAGTGAGTAAAAATACACAATGGATAGGCAATAATGGACAATTAAGGATATAATTCTGTTTAAGTGGAATTATGAAAACTTATTAGTTTCTTAAGAATTTATAAATAATTTGAATTAAAGAAACTATGAAGCAGTTTAATCCTGAATTGTCCATTGTCCTTTGTTAATTGTAAATTAGAAGCTACATAGTGCTTTCTTTCCTAATTGTGCATTAGGCACTTTTAACTGTGAACTGAATATAAGGGGTGGAAAATTTGAATTTAGATTTTAGTTTTGTGGCAGATAGTATGCCCTATTTTATAAATGGTATTAAGTGGACAATCCTTATGTCATTTATATCAGTATTTTTTGGTGTTCTTTTTGGTGCATTATTATGCTTTATGAAGAGATCAAACTTACGTATATGGAAGATATATATTTTTAGAGTAATTGCAACAGCTTATATAGAAATAATAAGGGGAACTCCTATGCTTCTTCAAGTTATGATTGCTTATGTTGCTTTTGACCAGCTTTTAGGAATAAATGTAGAAGCTTTAACAGCTGGAATAATTGCAGTGTCTTTAAATTCAGCGGCTTATGTTTCAGAAATAATAAGAGGTGGAATAGATGCTGTAGATAAGGGACAATTAGAAGCAGCAAGAAGTTTAGGAATGACTCAAGTTAAGGCTATGAGATTAATAATAATTCCTCAAGCTGTAAAAAATATTCTTCCAGCTATAGGTAATGAATTTGTTACTGTAATAAAGGAATCTTCAATTGCTTCTTCCATAGGAGTTGGAGAGCTTATGTATGCAGCTAATGTTGTAAGAGGAAATACTTATAGAGGTTTAGAACCATTAATAATAGCAGCTGCCTTCTATTTTGTGATAACATTTAGTTTAGGCAGATTATTAAATTGGGTAGAAAGGAGAATGAAGGTAAGTGATTCACGTTAATGATTTACACAAATATTTTGGTGAAAATGAAGTTTTAAAAGGAATTAATGAAGAAATTAAACAAGGTGAAGTTGTAGTTGTAATTGGACCTTCAGGCTCAGGAAAAAGTACCTTTTTAAGATGCCTAAATTTATTAGAAGAACCTACAAAGGGACACATTCTTTTTAAGGGGCAGGATATTACCGATAAAAAGACAGATATAAATAAAGTAAGAGAAAAAATGGGAATGGTTTTTCAACAATTTAACTTATTCCCACATAAAACTGTAGTAGAAAACATAACTATTGCACCAATTACAGTAAAGGGAGTTTCAAAAGAAAAAGCTGAAGAAAAGGCTAAAGAGTTATTAAAGAAGGTTGGACTTTTAGATAAGGCAAATGCTTATCCAGCTTCATTGTCAGGGGGACAAAAGCAAAGAATTGCAATAGCAAGAGCTTTAGCCATGGAACCAGAAGTTTTATTATTTGACGAACCAACATCTGCCCTAGATCCAGAAATGGTTGGAGAAGTTTTAAATGTTATGAAGGATTTAGCAAAAGAAGGAATGACCATGGTTGTAGTTACTCACGAAATGGGCTTTGCTAGAGAAGTTGGGGATAGAATAATATTTATGGATGGAGGAAATATAGTAGAACAGGGAACTCCAGAAGAAATATTTGGGAATCCAAAACATCAAAGAACAATAGACTTTTTATCAAAAGTTCTTTAGAATTTATTAATAAAACTTTATATTAAAAATAAAAAACCATCAGTTTATAAAATGTACCCTATGGAATAGACAATTTAAAAAAAGTCTATGCCATAGGGTATTTTTATGTATAATAAAATAAAT
>ENA-OWOZ01000951-OWOZ01000951.1-bioreactor-metagenome-genome-assembly--contig:-NODE-951-length-30638-cov-43.561107_pt1 | contig 30638 bp, 22 predicted proteins | sample MGYA00238140_ERZ651804 | MGnify/ENA primary metagenome ERZ651804 (study PRJEB26910, sample SAMN07631232) | bioreactor metagenome | isolation source: Switchgrass digestor | place: USA: Dartmouth... | reverse complement strand
AGCAGGAATTGGACCAAATTGTAGAACAAGGCGCCAAAGAAGACGATCTTTGTATGCTCCCATATGCTTTCATTGACCGCGCAAATGAAAGACAGGGGATAGAAACGGGTGAATGTATACCCAAAATGCAGCAGGGAGGCTGCAACAAATATCCAAAGGCTTTGTGTCAGTAGATCTGCCTTGCTTTTTCTGGCAACCGCATTTTCCATGATTATCGCTCCATGATCTTCTCAGGCTTATTCTATGCCAGGTCTGTCCGAATTATTTCAAGAACAGTATGGCGCGAATGCCCGGTGTCCCCTGTGCCCGGCCGTTTCCAGAATGGTTCTATTGACACTGAAAATCAGCTATTATAGAATAGGAATGTTAAAGAGGCATGAGCTCGTGTGGTGGAATTGGCAGACACAACGGACTTAAAATCCGTCGGACTAAACCTCCGTGCCGGTTCGAGTCCGGCCACGAGCACCAAAAAGGCTTCCGTTTAGTTCGGAAGCCCCTTTTATTATGTATTCTTATATACTCTATTCCTTACTCCGAAAAATCTCCGGGATATCGCATTGGCCGACATTATTGCCTCCCCATGCAACCAAAGTTCCATCTTTCTTTAATGCAATGACATGCTCGTCTCCAGCGGCAATTGAGACAACATCCTTTAAACCCTCCGGAATATCGCATTGCATGTTATCATTATCTCCCCAGGCCACTACCGTACCATCGCTTTTCAATGCCACGACAAATCCCCGTCCTGCATCTACTGCAATCACATCCTTTAAATTCCTGGAAACATCAGACTTTTCCAAGTAACTAATTCCCCAGGTAACAACAGTCCCGTCTTCTTTTAAGACGATTGTGGCGCCGGCTTCAGTCTTAAAATCCTTTATATTACCCAATCCCTTAGGTACAGAACATTCTCCAAAAGTATCCTTTCCCCAGCCAATCAATTTTCCATTCTCCTGCAAGGCAAGCATATGATTCCCACCTGCCGCAATTTTGCTTACGGGTTCAAGGTTTTCAGGAACTCTGAACTCTCCATCAGTCCCCCAGGTAGTAACTCTGCCGTTTTCATCAAGAACGGCAGTGAAGATGTTTCCCACATCTATTTGCTTTATTTTGCCTAAACATTCAGGGGTGTCTGCCTGCCCGTAAGTAGTATCGCCCAATGTGACAACCGTACCGTCTCGTTTTAATAAAACAGTATTATAGCGTCCAACAGCAATATCTATGACATCGCTGAACTCATTGGCGATAACACGCCGACCATCAATATTGTCACCCCACGCTATTACAGAACCATCATCCAAAAGAACGGCCGAATGATCTCCACCTGCACTTATTTTGACGATTTGGGGCGGCCTTTCCTCAATGCGGCCGCAACCTGCAAGAAGTATAACCATGAATATCTGTATGGCTAAAAAGATCTTTTTCATGGCCTCCCTCTTTCTCATTTACTTTTTGGGATCCGGACGAAGTTATTGATTCTTTATATGGTTCAATATTCGTTGCTCTTCATCCGTGAAATCCTCAAATTTTGCTACTCTTGTGTAGTTTGGAAAGTAACCTATATACATAAGAACCGGGGCATTGTCCCAAAGAACCAGTTGCTTGATTGTATCCTTATTGATATCGACTATGGTATACCCTGATCTGCCATATACATAAAGCTTACTGTCTTTTTCAAGATAGCTATATATATCGCTCTCAATGTCAAGCAGACTTCTATTAAGTCCAAGTGTTTCCTTTCCTTCAAGAGTGCTTTTTGCAATATTATAATGTTCAAACGTGTTTATTGTTTCATTTTGCCTCCATGCTTCGGTGAATTGCCCATTATCATTCCAAATAAGCACTTGCGTAAAATCGTCTTTAACCAGATAAGTATTCCAGACAATGAAATCATTGTCATCAGGATATCGTAAGCCAAGTTCAACAAGATAATAATCTCTCAGATAAACATCAGCGGCATTTTTATCGGGAAAACGCTTAATCCGTAAGTCAGGTATATAGTCTGCATCACTAATCCAATATCGGTCTACAAAACTATAAACTTCAGTGCAATTCATATGTAATAGCCCATAGATAAATGATTCCGTGCTTATTTCCTCTTCTTCCATTGTAGATGAAGAACTCGAAGAGTAATTGTTCACAATGGCGGCTTTTTCAAGAGTGTTTGTGGTGGTGGGAATAACCTCTCCCCGCCCAATGACGGAACCTTCACCCATGAAAACGGCGGAATGATTAGCTCCAGCAATTGCTTGTACAATTCGGACTGGATGTTGGCTACAATTTTGCGCTGTTGGGAGTGGTCCATATGTGCTGACGTATCCAAACGTTTGGGTCGGTTTATGGCTGTCGCTGTGCGTCTTAAAACCAGCCAGAATTTTGTATTCTTCATCGCTAAAATATTCGAACCTATCGATTTTTGCATAGCTCGGGATATACCTTGAATACATAATAACAGGGGCTTGGATCCAGAGAACCAACTGTTTAACAGTATCTTTATTGAGATCAACGATGGTATATCCTGTAAAACCATATACATAAAGCTTGTTATCTGTTTCAATGTATTCATATATTTCGCTTTCTATATTGATCCCGTTTCTGTAAAGACCCTGTGTTTCCGCACCATTCAGATTGCTTTTTGCAATATAGTAATTGCCAAATGAAAGAATTGTGTCATGTGCCCTCCATGCTTCGATTAATTCACCGTAAGCATCCCAGGCAAGAACCTGCGTGAAGTCTTCATTGACCAAATAGGTATTCCAGGCGACTGTTTCGTTGTCGTCAGGATACAACAATCCAACTTCAACAAAATAGTAATTTCTCATGTAGACATCAGCAGCTTCCTTATCCGGAAAACGCTTAATCTTTGTATACGGCACAGAATCTGTTCCATCTTTCAGGTACATATCATAAAAATGATGAACGTCAGCTACATTCGTCCGTATCAGATCATTGATTTTTAATTCAATCTTATATGGATCTTCTTTTATCGAAGGCGAACTTAAAAGGGTCTCAGATCCAGTGTCAGCTTCTGCAGGGGTTTCTGCAGGCGTGACTTCAGGACTGACTAATGGACTATCTATGCCTGTTGGTTGTTTAGTTGAGCATCCTGATACAAAAGTAAATGCAACTAAAAGACACAAAGCGATGAGTTTTCTCATTCTTCCGTCTCCTTTATTTTAACGATTACGGTGCTTCCAATGGGTCTTCCGGGATCTGTAGGCTTGCTAACTACACGCCCATTATAGTACATCCTTGAACTACCACCACCATCAAGATTAATAGCATGAATACATCCTAAATTTTTCATTATTTCAGCACCCTCATACAAACTTATTCCAGATCTGCCGCTAACTTTATTACCTTCTGTGGTAATAAACACTTCGCCATTAAGGTTTTTTCCATCGACAACAACCAAGATAAGGCTACCATCTTCTCTTATCCCAAGCATCGTCCTTGGTGCAACCCCTTTCGGATTAACAGCCTTGTCATGCCCTTCTACCTGTTTTTGGCCATTCACTAATAATGTATGGGTACCGCCAATTACGAATTTTGCTGATGGAGCTATTTCATTTTTGAATGTATATTCGTCTAAAAACCCGACATATGCTATTTCGTTATTGTTTTCGTCATTTTTGTATACAAATACTGGATAATCATAGTTAATTTTATAATCACCGGGAGGTTCATAAATGTGTCCATTTATAGCAAAAGGCCCATAAGTTTCTGAATAGTATTTTTCATGAGGTTTCCCACCGAACAAAGAACCATTTATCATAACTAAGGTATCTGAATCGACCATTGATGTAAACTCTTCTGCAACATGCTCTTTGTTTCCAAGACTAACTGACACTTCATGTTTTTTTGTATTTGTCACAAATACATGTACATCAAGCCCGTTAAAAGGTGCTCGTGTATATCCTTTTGGGATGATTTTGCTCACATCGTGCTGTAAATCAAGAGGTCCAGGCTTTGGTGCAATGATTTCTTTAGTCTCTTTATTAATAATTACATTCCCTACAACTAATGAATTTGGATTGTAACCTGGAGGTGCTTCAATTGCGCGGCCCGTTTTTTTATCAATTATCATGTTGCCGACAACATAGGTGGAGTTGGGTGAATATACGGGCGGTAATTCAGTTTCTTTGCCAGATTTTTTATCAGCTTTTATATTGCCTTCAGCTGCGTTTGGGGATTGTGCGGAAAGATTTACAGCGGATACAGGCTGAGAGACAGACATGGATAATTGCCTTTTACTATTGCTTGTTGATAACTTCAATCCCATTGTTCCTATAGTCCCAGCTAATATGCCGGGCGCAAATCATGCATTAGTTACCTTGTATCTGTTGCTCAAAGCCTTCTGCACAGACAGGTTGATAGAAAATTTCAAACTACCTTGCGCTATAGCCTTTGCTATCTGATACTCTTTTTCGCGATAGCCCGACGCGGAATTAATTGCAAACATCGCCAGATCCTGCAGGTTTCGGTACGCTGTTTCCGTGTTGTTGCGCAGTCTTCCCAAAGCTTCCTTTAATGCTCGTGTGTTTGCTCTCACATAGCTCTCATGGTACTTCGCTTCTACAGTCTCTACCAATCTAGTCACCATATTATATACATACTGATACATGTCTTCTATGTTATAACTGAAATTCTTAAGCTGTCTTCCCAACTCCTCTATCCTGTCGGGATCCACATGCATTTTCATAATCCGTAAATCCCCCATCCTTTATCAATGCGTTGTCCAGATTTACAAATTCCTGATATAAACCTTTTTCTTATCGCTTTATCGCTTAAACAGCCGCTTTGCTTCGAAAAACAGAACATGCATAGTCAAAGAGAAACACTATGATATGAAATTTAAAGCAAAAATGACCTGTCAGCATCAGTATATCATGGGATTTAATTGCTTTCAATTTCATCAAATACTCTTCTTCCATGCAGTTGCGTATAAATGCCTGGCTTTATCGACATGCATCGTAAAACGCAACAATGTATGTAAAAATATGGTTATGACCTGCCTAAATTTTACGTGATCCTGATATATTTCATGCGCAACATATTGTTATTCAAAAACTTTCATTATACAATATGTATTAAAAAGAGATATGTTCTTGGAGGATGCATATGAGACTCACGGAAAATGCCAGAAAGGTACTCGAGAAAAGGTATCTTGCCCGCGACGAGGACGGAAGGGTATGCGAAACTCCGGAAGATATGTTCCGCAGAGTGGCGGCAACCGTAGCATCAGCCGATAAGGACCGCCTGTCGGAGAAAGAACTGAAGAAGCTGGAAGAAGAGTTCTACGACATGATGGTGAACCTTGAGTTCCTTCCTAACTCTCCCACACTGATGAACGCGGGAAGACCTTTGGGACAGTTGTCCGCGTGCTTTGTCCTCCCTGTTGAAGACACGATGGAGGGTATCTTTGACAGCGTAAAAAACGCGGCGCTTATCCACAAAAGCGGCGGTGGAACGGGCTTTTCCTTCAGCAGGCTGAGACCGAAGGGTTCCAGCGTCAAATCCACCGGCGGCGTGGCCTCCGGCCCCGTTAGCTTTATGAAAGTATTCAATGCGGCCACAGAAGCCGTTAAGCAGGGTGGAACCCGCAGAGGCGCCAATATGGGAATCCTGAGGGTGGACCACCCGGATATACTGGAGTTCATTACCTGCAAGCAGAACAACGCGGATATCACAAACTTCAATATCAGCGTTGCCATCACCGAGTCCTTCATGAAAGCCGTTGAGCAGAATGCGGATTATGATCTTATCGATCCCAGGACCGGCAAGAAGACCGGATCACTCAATGCCCGTGAAGTGTTTGACCTCATGGTGAACATGGCATGGAAGAACGGCGAGCCGGGCATCATCTTCCTGGACCGCATCAACAGGGACAATGTGACCCCGCAGCTGGGCGAGATTGAGAGCACCAATCCCTGCGGCGAGCAGCCGCTGCTTCCCTATGAGGCATGCAACCTGGGCTCCATCAACCTGAGCCTGATGGTGAAGAGAGGCCGGGACAACATAATGGAAGTCGACTACGACAAGCTGAGGGAGACGGTGCGCAAGGCCGTTCGCTTCCTCGACAATGTGATCGATGTCAACAAGTATCCCCTGCCCGAAATTGACGAGATGACCCGGGGAACGAGAAAGATTGGCCTGGGCGTTATGGGCTGGGCCGACATGCTCCTGATCCTCGGCATCCGCTATGATTCCGAAGAAGCGGAAAAGCTGGCCGACGAGGTGATGGGATTCATCTCCCGCGAAGCCAGGAGAATGTCCCAGGAACTTGCGGAGGAGAAAGGCGTATTCCCTTACTACGACAAGAGCGTTTACAAGGAAGCCGGCATCAAGGTGAGGAACGCCACGACCACCACCATTGCGCCCACCGGCACGCTGAGCCTGATCGCCGGTACCTCCAGCGGCATTGAACCGCTGTTTGCCATCTCCTACATCAAGTACGTGATGGACGGCACCGAACTGGTGGAGGTCAACCCCTACTTCAAGGCGGCCTGTGAGGAAGCCGGACTGTACAGCGACGAACTGATGCGCGAGATAGCACAGATGGGCTCCCTGCATGATGTGGAAGGGATACCACAGCACATGAAGGAGCTGTTTGTGACCGCCCATGACATCTCCCCGGAATGGCATGTGCGGATGCAGGCAGCCTTCCAGAGGCATACCGACAATGCCGTTTCCAAGACCGTCAACCTCAGGAAGGACGCTACCCTGCAGGACGTGGCCGATGTGTTCTGGCATGCCTATAAGACGGGCTGCAAGGGTGTTACCATTTACCGGGACGGCAGCCGTGAGGAGCAGGTATTGAATATCGGCAGCGTAAAGAAAAAGGAGGAATCGGCTTCCTCTTCACAGCCTGCTGCCAATACGGCCTGCGAGGATTGCCAGATCGCCGCCGAAATGACAAAGGGACACATACTTCCCAGACCCAGACCGGAGATCACCACCGGGTTCACCGAAAAGGTTAAAATCGGATGCGGCAACCTGTATATCACCGTTAACTATGATGATAAGGGTATATGCGAGGTATTTACCAATACCGGACGGGCCGGGGGATGTCCTTCCCAGTCCGAAGCAACAGCCCGCCTTGTTTCAATAGCCCTGAGGGCAGGTATTGATGAAAAGGCTATCGTGGAGCAGCTGAAGGGTATCCGCTGTCCTTCCACCATCCGCCAGAGAGGCCTTAAGTGCCTGTCGTGTCCCGATGCCATCGGTCGCCTGATTGAACGGGTCATGAACCATCGCAACGGAAACGGCGATGTGTACAAGGAATCGCCCCAGGCGTCCGTGGTGATTCCGCGGCCCACAGCCCGCTATGTGAACCCGGACAGACCTGAGTCCGCGGATGATGCAAATAAAAACAGCGATTCCGGAAAATGCCCGGAATGCGGAAGCGGCGTGGAGCATGAAGGCGGCTGTGTGATCTGCAGAAACTGCGGTTATTCCAAGTGCGGATGAATTTTCAATCGGACAAGCCAGAAAGAACCAGTTTGAAGACTGAAAAATAGAATAAACTAAAGCCGAGAATCATTCTTAAGGGACATGATGAGTCCTCTATAGAAGGGCAGGGTGGGAAACCACCCTGCTTTTTTAAGCGGACAAAATTCAGTGTTCCTTTGCATCCTTCATGAAGGTTTATCAGGCGCTGGCCGGATAGGCGCCCGGAACATCCCGACGACCATTATGACCATGCAAGGCCGAATTAAACCATGAACACCTTCAATGCCTCCTTCAGACGATTGGCTTCCTCCTCCAGGAGCAGAGCCTTTTGCTGGAATGCTTTCAGTTCGGCCATTTGCCTTTCGGATGAGGCGGACAGTTCTTCCGTGGTCGCCGCTGTTTCCTGGGATACGGCCGATATGCTCATGATGGAACTGAGCACCTGGTTCTTATGCTGGGCCATTTCAGAGGTACTGGACCTGATGGCCCGGACCTTCTCCATCAGAAGATCCATGGAATCGGAGATCTCGTTGAAAGCTCCGACGGCTTTCTCAAGCGCGGTGTTCTGCTCGTTGAGGATGGCTTCTGTGGAATCGGCCTTTTTGACGGTAGTCCTGATGTGGGACTGGATCTCATTGACCAGGGCGGCTATATCCGAGGCGTAGGCAGCGGTCTGGTCAGCCAGGACCTTTACTTCTTCCGCCACCACGGCGAACCCGCGGCCCATTTCGCCTGCCCGTGCGGCCTCAATGGACGCATTGAGCGACAACAGGCGGGTTTGATCTGCCACGCGGCTGATGACCTTTACGATACTGGTTATTTTACCGCTTTGCATGCTCAGTTCATTGATATCGTCACGGACCTGACAGATGATCTGGTTGGTCTGTTGGGCCTTCTCGTCAAGCTCGTTCATGGTGGAGAGGGCATTCTTGGTCAGCCTGAAGGTGGTGCCGGAAACCTGCTCGATTTGGTTGGCGCTCTCTGCCACAACATTGATGCTGGCAGCCAGCTCACTGGTCTTTTTCACGCCTTCTTCCGTATCCATGGCCTGCGCATTGGCGCCCGAGGCGATTTCGCCTATGGCGGCCGTGATATCCTCGGTGATCTTTACGACCTCCTGGGTGGAGGTGGTAACGACAGAGGCCGATTCGATGACGCTGTTGGCCACCGAGGCTGCCTCGTTGATGAGACTGCGCATGCTTTCGATCATCTGGCCGATGCTGTTGATTAATGTACCGAATTCATCTTTTCTGTCACTGGACAACTTCTGCCTCAAATCTCCGGAAGCAGCGGTTCTGGCAAATGCGACGATCTTTTTCACGGCCGAGCTGACATTGCTGGAAATCATGAGGGCGATCAGACCCGATACCAATACGGCGATGGGCACGACCACCACCGTGATGCCCAGGATGCGGTTGGCACCGGCCTGGAGTATCTTTTTGGGGATGACGGTACCGATAACCATGGCATTTTTCGCAGCCTTGCCCAGGATGATAATCTCATCCTTTTCATCATAGACCTTGAGTGTCTCGTCGCTGTTCCTGAATTCCCCGTAATAGGTTTCTCCCGAAAAAGCGTATCTTTCTTCCGGGCCGGAGATGTCTTCAAGGCTTATGAATGCATTGTCAAAGCCGTCCTGGCTGATGATGTGGCTTTCGCCCATTCCGGCACCCATTCTCTCCACCATGCCGGCGACGACCTTGGGCGAGATTTCAATGATCAGGACGCCCAGCAACTTGCCCGAATAAATATCAACATATTGCATGACATAAGAAAGGGAAGGCCCTTTGGCGGCCCGGCCACCGTAGAGGGCGGATATGGCGGTTGTATCGCCTATCCATAAGCTCCGGTCCTTTCCCGATATGAAGGCCTCAAAGAGGCTGATGCTTTTCAGCTGTTCCAGGGTTCGGATGCTGGGATTGGAATGGGTGAAAATGCTGTAATTTGCTCCGATGATGGAATAGTCCTTGACGTAGTCGTTGTTGGCTGTCATGGATGACAGCAGGGATTTTATCCTGTTGATCGTGTCGGTCTGCGTCATTTTATCCATTTCCATGAATTCCGGTTTCAAGGCGGTCCTCACGTCCGTGTTGGTCATAAGCTGCATGGCCTGGGATTCGATGATTTGGGCCAGCATGTTGAAGAAAGCGATTTCTCCGTTTACCACTTCCTGTGAGGAATTAATGGCAACCCTGGTGATTTCGCTCTTGGACAGGGAATAGGATGATGCGCCGATGATGACTATCGCCAGAATGGGAACGAGAAATGCGACCATTAACCTGGTTCCGAGCTTCAGCTGCGGTAAACCGAATCTCGGTAACTTGAGCCTGAAACCCTTAATGGCAGAGATGCTCGGTTTCAGGCCGGGTATTTTTTTCTTTGCCATAGAATTATCCCCCCGATAAAACCATTGGGTGAAGGCATATATGGGATATATGCCACTGATTCTTTTAGTATATTAGTATTTTACCAAAATTATTGAAAGTTGTCACCAGTTATTGGCCGGAGGAAATCAAAGTTGTATTGGTCTGGTGATTTGTGTAAAATAAAGGCGTTGATTTACAGGAGGATTGCGGTATGGCGCATGATGTTTTTATTTCCTACTCGTTTCACGATAAACATGTCGCGGATGCCATCTGTACGGCGCTTGAGAGCGCCGGTATCAGGTGCTGGATCGCTCCCCGCGATGTCCTGCCCGGAAAGGAGTGGGGAGAAGCCATTGTTGATGCCATAGGCGCCAGCCGGATCATGGTGCTGGTGTTCTCTTCCGCATCCAACAACTCGCAGCAGGTTTTGCGGGAAGTGGAGCGCGCGGTGCACAAGAACCTCATCATCGTTCCTTTCCGCATAGAAAACGTGCTGCCTACCAGGTCCATGGAATACTTTCTCTATTCCACCCACTGGCTGGATGCTCTGACACCCGAGCTTGAAAGGCATATCGAGGTGCTGATCGATGTCGTCAACAAGCTTTTGGACAGCCACAGCCGGGAAAGACAGGTTGCTCCCGCCGGCAGGAAGGCCGGTTCCAGCAATGAAGGCCGGGCAGCCGGTCAGCCTGCGAAAAGAAAAAGGCTGGCCTTGTTGATTGCACCGTTAATTCTGGTGATTGCACTGGCGGCATTCCTGGCCGGCAGATTTTTGGGCCATTCCGAGGCGTTCCGCCCTGATACGGAACATGCGAACCAGAAGGCGCAGGGTTTGTCTGGCCGGGATGAGGCAGAAACGGCGGCAGAAGATTCCTCCCAACTGACGGGGAATCAGGATGCGGCAAATGCGGCCGGAACCACGGGGACCATCGATTCCCGACAAGCTGATGCTGCAGGCGATACAGCCGGTGAAAGCATCCCTGCGGAGCCGCCTGTGAAACAGGCTGAAGAATCAAATATGGCTTCGGCAAGTTCTGATAACCCGAAACCGAAAGGGGACGGAAAGGCCACTGCTCCTTCCCGGGTACAGGAAGAAAGCATACAGCTTAAAGTGGGGGATTACATCCGGTTTGGACGGTATAACGGCCAGCCGATCGACTGGCTGGTCATCCATGTGAACAGCAACGGGCAGCCGCTTCTTTTATCGTCAAAGATCCTGACCCTGAAACCCTTCGATGCCTCCGAAAGCGGTACCTACAATAGTACCGGCGACATCACCTTCGACAACAAGATGCCCCGGGAACAGGTGTATACCCATTATACGCCGGAGGATCTGCGGGCCATGAAGGGCAGCAATGCCTGGGTCAACTCCAATATCCGCGAATGGCTGAACTCGGACCAGAAAAAGGTGAGATATTCCACGCAGCCACCCGGCAAGGAAGCCGTCTGGTATGGCCTGAACGATTACGACAAGGAAATGGGCTTCCTGTATAACTTCACAGAGCAGGAAAAGGCCATGATCCAAACAGTCAGGCATAAAACGCTTGTCGCTGAAACGGATAAGGCCATGGCTGCAGGAGGAAATGCCCCCTATCGCTTTTCACGGGCCTCCCTGGAGGATGTGCTGTTCAATGCCGACCAGGCTTACTACATGGAAGTTGAGGACCGGGTTTTTCTGCTGTCCGTTGAGGAGGCCATTGAATACCTTTATGACGAGGGTCACCTGCTTACGGCCTATCCGACCGATGAAGCCATCAGGCGGGATGAGTCCGGCTGGTACAAGGATTTGAAAAATCAGGCCGGAGGCGCATTCATGTGGTGGCTTCGCACACCCAATGCCCAGACCCCCTGTGAGGTATGCATTGTAGGGGTGGAGGGAAACATCATATACAGCGATTATGCCGTATTGTGCGGCATAGGTGTCCGCCCGGCATTGTACCTTCGCACCTCCCGGCTTGCGGCCGACGGCACCGGTACCGGGGAAGATCCCTATGTGATGAAATAGGGGCCTGATGCCCGGATGGCGCGGAAAAACAAAATTGTATATAATAAAAGAAAATCCAGGATGGACTGAACACGGGAGGTCAAACTATGAAGGAGCATATTACGCCCCAGGATTTGCAAAGCCTGACAGCCAGCCAGAAGGAGATGCTCAGATCCCTCTGGAAACCCGAGGTAAACCAGATGGCGGTGGCATCCATCTGTACCAATGTGGAGACTGAGGAATACAAGGACATCGAGTTTGTGATCGGACAGGTCCTGATCGTCGATTCAGGCCGGTTCCCGAGGATCGTGCTCCGGCGGCTCAGGCTGACGGAGAATGAAAATGGTGAGGATGGGGATACTGCTCCTGAAAGCGATGCCGCCGAGGATATTTTTGATGAGGAGCCCGACGGTGATGCATATGATGGGGATTTCGATGCGCTTTACATTGAACCCGACGAATTCTTCAACCTGGAAGACTGCCTGCCCCTTCTGAGTATCGGGCAGATGATAGACTATATCCGGAAATCGAAGTTTGGCCAGCGCGGCTTCAAGCTGCTCATTCCCCCGGAGGAGGGCAAGCTCTTTGAGCAAAACACGTTCCGGCTTGAGGACAGCGATGAGGAAACTTATGAGAACGCAGAACTCTGCGATCTTCTGTGGGATATTTTCAAAAGTTATGTTTTGGGAGTGCTATGAACGCGAAATCACCAAAAGAATCCATGATTGAAATGAATGAGCTGGTCCTTCCCAACGATACGAACCTTCTGGGAAACCTGCTCGGCGGAACCCTTTTGCACTGGGTGGACATCGTTGGGGCCATGGCCGCCCAGAAACATGCCAACAGCGTTGTGGCCACGGTCTGCATGGACAGCGTGGATTTCAGGGAACCGGTGCACATGGGGGAGATTGTCACGCTGAAAGCCCGGGTGACCTGGGTTGGCCGAACCTCCATGGAAGTCATTGTGGAGGTGTTTGCCGAGGATTACCTGAAAGGACGCAAGCGGTTCACCAACAAGGCTTACGTAACCTACGTAAGCGTTGATGAAAATGGGAAGCCCAGGGAAGTGCCGGGCCTCATTCTTGAGACCGAGGAACAGAAAAGGGAGTTCGCTGAAGCCGAAAAGCGCCGTGCGGAGAGGCTGAGCAGAAGGCAGAGCAGGCAGGATTGACAAGTCTTGGACGCCTGCGCCCTTGCCGGAAGTGTTTTTTCGTATGTCAAGTTAGGGTATAATGAAAAATGAAGGTGATTCAAGCAGCAAAGGATGGTTTGAATGACAGGCAGACAACTCTTGACAGCCCTTGCGCTCAGCCTTACCCTGGTCGTGTTCTCCGCGTGCGGCGGAAATCAGCAGGGTAAGCTGCCAGAGGAGAATCCCGGCACAACCGCGGTCAACAGCGAGAATGTTCCGAGTCCATCCGGCGGTACCAATGGAAATACCATCGCCAATGCGGGGGAACAGGTGATTAATCAGCAGGTAGTTGAGCTGCCTGATGCTGCTTTTCTGTCCGCCTATCCGGGTGTACTCCGGTGCATGTCCCTTACCCTGGAGCAGATTATCACGGTACTTGGCACGCATTTCGAGCTTTATGAAAATACTGCCCAGGGCTATGATATCTATAAATTCCCCGAACATGACCTTGTCCTGGAATATGACACCATCAGCGAGAAGCTTTCCACCATCTGGGTGGGCAATACCCCATACTATGTCTATTCAGGAACCATCACAAGATTTGATATCGACAATGATGGCCGGGAAGAGGAAATCGCCGCCTATGAGGATGCCAATCTCAACGGCAGGGTGACGGTTTTCAGCAAGGAAGGGCTCATCCTGGCCGATCAGACCACTGATTACTTCGGCGGCCGGTGCAGGATGCACCTGATGGTCGGTTACGGACCGGAAAAGGAAAGCCTCATCATCCTGGATACCAATAACCCGAAGGAATGCGAAGTCTTTTCCTACGCCAACGGCAAGCTGATCAGCATGCTTCCGCCTGCTCCGGCGAACACCGGCGAACAGGCCATTGTGGAATCCGCCCAAGATTGTGTGATCCTGAAATTTCCCGACCAGGGTATTATCTATGACTGCCCCCTTCCACAGCATCTGATCCAGTCCTATCCTGAGGGAAGCACCGATTTCCTCTACCAGTTTGACAGAAGGATCAGGCCTGTCATCAAGGACAACGTGCTGTATCTTTCTGAGCGGACCAGCCTGCAAATCAAGTTCTATGGTATGGAAGAAGATTTCTCCACTTGCATTGATGTGGCACAGGTTGTCCGCGAATACCAATATGCAGGAGGCGGAAAATGGCAGCACCTTTCCATCACCGGCGGTCCCAAGTACGGGAAAAACTCCCTTGCTCAGGGTTTGCATGCCAATGATTTCCGAGTAGGGGATGTGGCCTTGTTGTCCCCCATCAGGGTTGTAGCGCCCAAAATTGGCATGAACCTGGATCAATACAGCGAATATGATCTTTTGGCCGGTATCCTGTACAGGCAGGGCGGGATCTGTGTTGGCGTAACCAACGAACTCGTCAGCTATATTTCGCTGGAGAAGGACGGGGAAGTTGAAACCAGCCGCGGCCTCAGGATTTTCCACTCCAAACAGCAGGCGATGGATCTTTATGGGCTGCCTGACAGGGGCTATTATGAGGACTCTGTCTGGACCTATTACAGGCTGAGGGACGAGCGAACGGCCGATGGGATCTATCGCATGGCCGATACCTTCAACATAGAATTTGATGGCGATTCTGTGAGAAAGATATGGATGTCTGAATATATCTCCATCTACTGACAGGCTTTTCGGAAATCCCGGGCCATCGTTGTGTGCAGCCCTGTTTTGACGTATAATAGGATCACGCTTGCAGGCCGAAATATGGCAGAAATGTGCAGGGTCATTACATAGCTTCTGCTTTGGACAGTGACACGTGCACATTTCGTGCAATTTGCGGGAGGTAGAACGGATGAAGTGGCTGTCACGCCTTGAACTGAAATATGGCCGTTATGCCATCAGAAACCTGACCCAGTACCTGATTGGCATCAATATCGCTGTTTATGTGATAGTTTTTGTCACCCTGGATCCCAGCTTTCTGTTTCTGATCCCCAATGAAGTGCTGCGGGGGCAGGTCTGGCGCCTCGTCAGCTTCATCTTCCTTCCGGAGACCACCAATCCCATATGGGTGTTTCTGCAGCTCTACCTGCTCTATTTCATCGGAACGGCCATAGAGGGCGTGTGGGGAAGATTCAAATACAACCTGTTTTACTTCTGCGGCATGATCATTACCATCATTGCGGCATTCATATCCGGCCTTGGTGTTACCGGCCTTTATCTGAATCTGTCCCTGTTCCTGGCTTTTGCCACGCTCTTCCCGGAACAGGAACTGCTTTTCTTCTTTGTGCTTCCTATAAAGGTCAAATTCCTGGGCCTTCTGGAGGTGGCCTTTGCACTCTACCAGTTTGTTATGGCCGTTCGCATCGGCGCCTGGTATATTGTGGCGGCCATCGTTGCATCCTTTGTAAACTACCTGCTGTTCTTCGGTGGCGACATCATAAAATGGCTGCGGATGAAAAAGCAGGTCTATATGAACCGCAAGCGCTACTATGATCAGGTCAGGCCGTATAACCGGTACAGGAAGTACTGAGGGCTGATCTTAAGTGGAAGCAGACAGCCGGATTGGCATTAATAAAGGGGTTGCGCCTTGTTTTGACAAAACTTCTGTTGAAGTTTCTGTGGATAGCTGTGGAGAAATCGACATATTACACTGCCGGGTTCTTTATGTAGCAATCCTGTAAAGAGCTTTTTTGACAAAATTATTTGATAATCTTGGTCATTTTACACAAAGGAGAGGCGTTCCATACGACACAAAATGTCAATAATTGATAAGAAGTTAAGTTGTAATGACGACTTGTGGACAAAACGTAAAACTATCCACAGAAAACCTGCTTAAATTGGAAATGCAGAGTAAAAAATCGCCAAAACCCGCATAAATAGCGGGTTTTAAAATTTTCATATTTTCCACAGCCCTGTGGATATCTGTGGATAACATTGGCTGAAGCAGTGGCAGAATAAAAAAAAACGGCATGGAGAACATAAGGATGTACGATCCCGGTTTGCTCGTAAGGAGGGATTCGTTCATGAGCAGACGAAAAGGCGTTATGTCGGAAAGTCTGAAGTATGAGATAGCCCGAGAACTTGGTGTGTATGATATCGTCAGCAAAGAAGGTTGGGGCTCAGTTTCCTCCAGAGACTGCGGTAACTTGGTCAGGTTAGCAATTGAGAAGGCAAGCAGAAACTCCGCAAGTATGCCGGAATAGCGATAACGTACTAAAGGTGTTCCGGCAGGCAGCAGACGGGATCGTATTTTAATAACAGGGGGCATGGGAAACCATGCTCCCTCGTTATGCAAAGAGCGGCTATATGGCCAAAAAGCTCCAGTCCACAAGCGGCTTTGTCTGTTGACAACCGAAAGCCTGTATTGTAAAATAGAATGCGTCACGCTATGTGGCTAACGTGGAGAGATGGTCGAGCTGGTTTAAGGCACCGGTCTTGAAAACCGGCGTAGGCGCAAGCCTACCGTGAGTTCGAATCTCACTCTCTCCGCCACTCTTTTTCTTTGGAGAAGTACTCAAGTAGGTCGAAGAGGCGCCCCTGCTAAGGGCGTAGGTCGTTAACGCGGCGCGAGGGTTCGAATCCCTCCTTCTCCGCCAGCAATCGGAAAGCCTGACAGTGTCAGGCTTTTCTGATTTTATGCGCAGTATGGGTTTACGCTGAGGATTCTTTCCCGAAAAAATGGGCATGCGGCGTCATTAAGCGGCTCTGCCGTAAGAGCCGTTTTTTGCTGCCCATCTGTATCCCTTTGGCATACTGATTGACGATGGCAAAAAATCGCAATAGAATAGATTCCATCAGTCTGCTGAGGATGCAGATGCGCTTCGGCCGTTATCAGGCTTTAAATGCAACAGGTCAAGCGGTGACTGAAAGATAAACACCTGGGGGAGTCCTAATGAGCAAAAGCAGATATCTGGCGATACTTTTGATGATTGCAATTACCATTTCAAGCTGTGGTACCGACAGAAGCAAGCACGGCGGCAACAGTAACGGGAACAAAAGAATTACTGAAGGCCTGGAACGGTTCGTGGGCGGATCCATCGAGGAACTGTCCGCGTTTTTAGGCGAAGAACCTGTTCTTGAAGAAATGGAATACAGCGATGAGGGGTATCCAACAATCGTCAACTTTGAATTTGAAAAAAGTGATATATCCGGTATGTTGAAGGTTGACTACATCCTGGTGGCCATGACAGGGGATTCCGCCTTGCACATCGAGGAAATAGGAGTCTGGCTGCCCTATGAGAATAGGCCAGGCATCGTGATGTATGATGATGTGAGTATCTCCAGAGTTTGCTCTCGGGGGATAAGGATAACGAGATTCTGTACAAGCTGACCGGTGAATGGCCGGAATAGACGAAACAGGCTCTGCAGCTTTCAAAGGCTGATGCAGAGCCTGTTTTTTATACCCTAAAGTCCAGAAACCTTTTTATTACCCGTTAACGATGGCCTGTTTGCCGGGTTCCGACAGGCTGACGATGGCGCTTTCCAGCCGGCGATCCTTGATTTTCTTCACCTTGATGATCAAACCATACTCTTCAAGCTCCGGCGTGCTGCCATCGTCGGGGATGCTTCCCAGAAGCCCGAAAACCAGGCCGCCGAAGGTGTCGTATTCATCCTCGGGAAGCATCACACCAAGATTCTTGGACACCTCGCTCAGCGATGCGGTACCCTGTATGCGCCAGGTTTTTGAATCGATGCGTTCGATGGGCGGGGCCTCGGCCGGGATGGTCATGTCGTCTTCCAGGTCGCCCACCAGTTCCTCCAAAAGATCGTTCATGGTGATGATGCCGCTCATGCCGCCATATTCGTCCACCACGACAGCAAAATGCCTTCTGGTTTTCTTCATATTGCGAAACAGGACGTCCGCCCGGACAGACTCGGGGACAAAGTATGCAGGCTGTACGGCATGCTTCATCACTTCTTCACGGCACTTGTCCTTCAGCCTGAAATAGTCCTTTGCGTTCAATACGCCCACAATGTTGTCGGGGCTTTCCGAGCAGATCGGGTAGTAGGAATGCCGGCTCTCAACAATGGTCTTTTCCCACTGTTCATCGGTTTCATCGAGCCACAGGAGGGAAACCTCCGTGCGATGGGTCATGATTTCTCCGGCGGTGATATCGTCAAACTCGAATATGTTCTGGATCATGCTCTGCTCTTCAGGTTCAATGGTCCCTTTCTTTTTGCCTGCATCCAGTATCATGAGGATCTCTTCCTCGATGTTCTCTTCATCCTCGCTGTTCGGATCCACGCCCAAAAGCCGCAGGATCCCGTTGGTTGACACAGTGAAGAGCCAGACGGCGGGCGTAAAAATTCTCGATACGGTATAGATGACCCCGGACATGCCCAGGGCGATCTGTTCGGCTTTTTTCATGGCAAGGCGCTTGGGGATGAGTTCGCCCAGCAGCACGGTGAAATAGGTCAACAGAATGGTGATGATGGCAACCGACAGGATGTTGATGACGGCAACAGGGATGCGGATACCCAGGCCGACCAGCCATGCCTCAAGCCGGTCCGAGAAGTTCTCGGTGGCAACGGCGCTGCTCAAAAGATTGACCAGCGTGATCCCGACCTGGATGGTTGCCAGGAAGACGGCGGGCTGCTCAGTAAGCCTGGTAAGACGCAAGGCCCGTTTGTCGCCGGCAGCCGCAAGCTTTGCCAGCTTGTTGTCGTTCATCTTGATGACGGCTATCTCCGCACAGGCAAACATGGCGTTGAGAAAGATGAATACGAGCTGAAGCAGGAACAGCCATAGCAAGGGATTGTCGTCCAAACTAAAACCTCCTAATCATTTCATGGATGCCCCAGGCCTTCCGGGGCCCATGGAACTGTAAATAAAAACACATAACAACAAGGACAATGCAAGATTGCCCTGTGTTATGTGTATACGGCTCATCTTTATTTTATTGCTCATTAAAACAAATCTGCTGTATTTGCGACTTGGCGGTTCAATATCAGAAACAGATGAGTCTTCCACCGGATGATTCTCTCCTTTTATGGATCAGTATATAAAAATGTTGCGGGAAAGTCAAATTCCCCGATTCCGGGATGTCACTGCTGACGGGCACCGGACGCCTTCGCAGCTTTGATCCTGTTCAGGCGCTCCAACATGGCAACCATCACCAGGGTATTGACCAAAAGATAGATGGGCAAGAGTCCCATAGACAGGTTTTCTCCCAGAAAACCGAACAGGGGAGGCATGACTGTCGTTCCCACATAGGCGCAGGCCATCTGAAGCCCCATAAAGGATTGAGAGGCCTCGGACCCGAAGTTTTCGGGCGTATCATGGATAAGGGCCGGAAAGATGGGCGCGCAGCCCAGTCCGATGGTGAAGAAGCCGCACAGGAGGACAACATCCATGGAAGCTGTCATGATGAGCAGGATGCCCAGCACAATTAATCCCTGCCCCAGGCGGACGAGGTTCTTATTGCTGATGCGCAGGGTCAGAAAGCCCGATAACAGCCGCCCAAAGGTGATACCGAAGTAGTAGAGGGACACCCATGAGGCTGCCGTATCCGGAGCAATCCCCTTGGTGAGCACAAGGAAGCTGCTTCCCCAGAGCCCGGCCGTTGCTTCAACGGCGCAGTAGCAGAAAAAGGCGATCAGGACCTGTCTGGCGCCCGGCATTTTCACAAGCTCTTTGGCAGAAAAAATCCTTCCTGCGTTTTGGCCTGCCTTTGATGCGGCCGAAAGGCGCGTCCACAGAGGCAGGGATCCTATCAGAACCATCACCAGTGCGGTTTGAATCCATCCTATCGTGGCATAGCCGGACCTCCAGCTGCCACGGGTGAGACAAAAAGACATGATGGCCGGTCCCAGGCTGGCGCCTATCCCCCAGAAGGAGTGCAGCCAGTTCATATGCCTGGCACCGTAGTGGAGGGCTACGTAATTGTTGAGGGCCGCATCCACACTGCCGGCGCCAAGCCCCAGCGGTATGGCAAAGAAGAACATGATCCCAAAACTTGGTGACACGGAAAAGCCAAGCAGCGCTGCCGCGGTCATGGCGACGCTGACCGTGGTTGTCACGCCCGTTCCAAACCTCCGGATGATCCTGCCGCTGTTGAGGCTTGATATGATGGTCCCAAAGGATACGACGGCATAGAGAAAACCCGCCATGGAAACAGAAACGCCCAGTTCCCTGTAAGCCGCGGGCCAGGCCGTGCCCAGAAGTGAGTCGGGCAGACCAAGGCTGATGAACGCCAGGTAGATGATAACAAGAAGCAGGGTACGCATATAGACTCCTTTTACATTTGTCATACTTTCATGTGTGTATCATCATGCCAATGGCATTTTTAACCAATGTATACATTATGCAATTATAATTCCCGTGTCACAATTAACCGGCTGAGCTTGATATACCCTGAATCCATCTGTTGCGCATGGTGCTGGAAAAGTCTGATCCTGAGCCTGTTATGCCGGTCTTTTTCCACAGGGGCATACCGTGCCGGAATTCGGTAACTATTTGCTTTCATGGATGCTCCAGCCCTTGATGCCGGAACGCTGGATTGCCCCGAAGATATTGGCCTTCAGGTGCCTGTTGTCTTTCATCAGCTGATGGATCAGATCCTTCATGTCTTGCCTTTTGGTGACGCCGTCCACAGGGCAGCCGCTTTTTATGGGCTCAAGGCCCAGGGCCTTGACACAAGCCCGGACCATCTTTTCTTCGGTGTAAATCATGGGCCTGATCAGCGTGATATCCTGCCTGTCCAGGTAGGTGACCGGGGAAAAGGTATGGATTCTGCCTTCATAGAACAGGGACATCAAAAGGGTTTCAATCACATCATCCATGTGATGGGCAAAGGCAGCCTTGTTGCAGCCCAGGGCTTTTGCCGCGCTGTAAAAGGCCCCTCTTTTCATATTGGCGCACAGGGAACATGGATTTTTCTCCTTCCGCACATCAAAAACCACGCGGGATATCTGGGTGTCCTCGATATGGTAATCCACGTTAAGGTTGCTGTAGAACTTCAGGAGACTGGCGGCGTCGAAAGACTCAAACCCCAGGGCCACCGTGATGCCCACCAGCTCAAACTTTGCCGGGTAGAAGCGCCTCAGCTCATTGAGGGCGATCAGAAGGAGCTGGCTGTCCTTTCCGCCCGAAACGCCCACCGCGATTTTGTCACCATCGGAAATCATGTTGTAATCGGTTATCGCCTTCCGCACACGAGAAAGTACTTTTTGCAGCAAAAAAATATCCCCCCGTTTATCAGTTTGGATAAACAGTCACATTATACCCCTGTCCGGCCTTTTAGGCAATGGGAAGCGACATCCGGCCGGCCAGTTGCCCGGCTTTTTCGCGCCTGTTATTTGAGAATGCCCCAAATCGATGTTTTCGGGCTCTGAAATAGGGATAATATATTATTTGGTACTTTGACGCGAACATCAGATTGGCTCATGGTTATTTTTATCATTCTTTCTGTCGGCGTGTGCAATCGGTTTTGTGAAAAGTGCTCAAAAAACCGATTGAAATGGTTTCAGTATAATGATAAAATGCCCTTGTTTGCGTGTATGTTTTTTTGTACAATGGATAGGAAAATGTTAAAAAAATAACTATTAACAGGTCTTATGATCTGGTATTAAGCCAATAGACATAGGTTCTACCTATAGCAAGGGGGAGTGAAGATTTTGAAAAAGATTAACATCACCGAAACCGTACTACGAGACGCGAACCAGTCCTTAATCGCGACAAGAATGCCTTTTAACGATTTTGAGGGGATTCTTGAAAAGATCGATCAGGCAGGGTACTACTCCATCGAATGCTGGGGCGGAGCAACCTTTGACTCATGCCTCAGATACCTTTCTGAGGATCCGTGGGAAAGGCTCCGCAAGATTAAGGCAAAGGTCAAGAACACCAAGCTCCAGATGCTTTTGAGAGGCCAGAATCTTCTGGGCTACAAGCATTATCCTGACGATGTGGTCAGAAAATTCGTAGAGCATTCCATTAAGAATGGTATCGATATCATTCGTATCTTCGACGCGCTCAACGACTTCAGGAATATTCAGGTAGCCGTTGAAGAAACCCTGAAGCACGGCGGTCATGCCCAGGGTGCCATCTGCTATACCATCAGCCCCATCCATAACCTGGAGAGCTATGTCAAGATGGCAAAAGAGCTTGAAAGCATGGGTGTCAACTCTATCTGCGTCAAGGATATGGCCGGCATCATGAGCCCGAAGGAAGCCTACGACCTCTTCAAGGCACTCAGCGAAACCGTTAAGGTGCCGCTCGTTCTGCATACTCATTCCACGACCGGTCTTGCGCCCATGACTTACCTCAAGGCGATTGAAGCCGGGTGTACCGGTATTGATACGGCAATCTCCGTCTTCTCCGGCGGAACAGCTCAGCCTGCTACTGAGACCTTGAACTATACTCTCAAGCAGATGGGCTATGAGACCGGCCTCAATGAGAAGATTCTCAAGGAGATCAATGACTTCTTCAGACCCGTTAAAGATAAATTCATTCAGTCCGGCGTCCTGGATCCCTATGTATTGGGTACCGAAACCGACGCCCTCACCTACCAGATTCCCGGCGGTATGCTGTCCAACCTGATCGCGCAGCTCAAGCAGCAGAACGCACTGGATAAGCTGGATGAAGTGCTTCAGGAAACACCCAGGGTCAGGAAGGACCTCGGTTATCCTCCGCTGGTAACGCCCATGAGCCAGATGGTCGGTGTTCAGGCTGCTATGAATGTCCTGCTGGGCGAAAGGTACAAGAATGTTTCCAAGGAAGTTAAGGCCTACATCAAGGGCGAATACGGCAAAGCTCCCGGCGAGATCGATCCCGAGCTCATCAAGAAGGTTCTTGGTGACGAAAAGCCGATCACCAATCGCTATGCCGATAACCTGGAGCCTGAGTTCGAGAAAACCAAGCAGCAGCTTGGCAACCTGGCAAAGAGTGACGAAGATGTACTTTCCTATATAGCATTTCCTCAGATCGCCGAAAAATTCTTGCGGGAGAGGGAAGAGAAGAAGGCTGCTACGGTCAGCTACAGCATTAGGAAAGTCGGGTAAAGGATGGTGCATATGACGATTGGACAAAGTCTATTGGTAAGTGTCTTTGGAATGGCGGTTGTCTTTGCAGTGCTGGTGGCCCTGTGCCTGCTTATCTCGCTGTTTTCAAAGATAGTCACAGCATTTGGCAAGAAGAAGGCAGAAGCGCCCCAGGCCGCTGCAGTACAGGCCGCACCGGCCGCAAGCCAGGATACGGGCTTTACAGGCGGCCAGCTGAAGCTCTACGATGTGGATGAGAAAACAGCCGCCATCATCATGGCCATTGTCAGCCACGAGTCGCAAATTCCGCTTTCCGAGCTTCAGTTTAAGAGCATAAAGGCTCTGGATTGACCAAACCAACCATTGTACAGGGAGGATAACACCATGAAATATATCGTTACGCTTAACGGAAAGAACTATGAAGTTGAAGTTGAGAGAGGACAGGCTACCGTATTGAAGGTGGAACAGGCTCCCGCAGCTCCCGTTGCAGCACCGGCACCCGCACCCGCAGCTCCGGCTCCGGCACCCGCTGCTGTGCAGCCTGCACCTCAGGCCACTAATGTAGCCGGTGAACCCATCAAAGCCCCCATGCCCGGAACCATATTGAGTATCAAAGTAACCCCGGGTGCCGCTGTCAAGAAAGGGGACGTGGTCGTGATTCTTGAAGCCATGAAAATGGAGAACGAGATCTTTGCTCCCCGTGACGGTACAGTGGCACAGGTTGTTACAACACAAGGAGCATCGGTCAATACAGGCGATGTTCTTCTGACACTCAATTAAGGGGGACTAAACATGGAGTTTTCATTCATAGAAACATTGGAAAACATATGGGTTACTTCCGGATTCGCCAATATCACATGGCAGCAGCTTTTGATGATTGCGATTTCCGGCATACTCATTTACCTTGCCATCGTCAAGGGATTTGAGCCCCTGCTGCTTTTGCCTATAGCCTTCGGTATGCTTCTGACAAACCTGCCGCTGGCCGAGCTGATGCTGGAAGAGGCTGATGGCAAGACGGGCGGATTGCTCTACTACCTGTATCTTGGTGTTAAAAAAGGTATATATCCGTCCCTGATCTTCCTGGGCATAGGCGCCATGACCGACTTCGGTCCGCTGATTGCAAGGCCCAGCAGCCTGTTCCTGGGTGCAGCCGCCCAGTTGGGAATATATGTGGCATTCCTTATTGCCACAGCCCTTGGCTTTACACCCCAGGAAGCTGCGTCCATCGGTATCATTGGCGGTGCCGACGGCCCGACGGCTATTTATCTGACAACCAAACTGGCGCCCCACTTGCTGGGAGCCATTGCGATTGCCGCATATTCCTACATGGCTTTGATCCCCATGATCCAGCCGCCCATCATGAGGCTTCTGACCACCAAGAAGGAAAGGGAAACCAAGATGGAGCAGCTCAGGGAAGTCTCCAAGCTGGAGAAGATCATGTTCCCCATTGTCGTAACCATTCTGTGCGTGCTGCTCCTGCCCTCAGTCGCTCCGCTGATTGGTATGCTCATGCTGGGCAACCTCTTCAGGGAATCCGGCGTGGTGGAAAGGCTCAGTCAGACGGCCCAGAATGCACTGATCAATATTGTGACCATCTTCCTGGGCGTTACCGTTGGCGCTACAGCCAAGGCTGAGCAATTCCTGAGCCCTGCTACACTGAAGATCATCGGACTTGGCCTGTTGGCATTCTGCTTCAGCACTGTTGGCGGCGTGCTCTTCGGAAAGCTCATGTACTGGATTACAGGCGGAAAGGTCAATCCGCTCATCGGATCCGCCGGCGTTTCGGCTGTTCCCATGGCTGCCCGTGTGTCCCAGGTTGAAGGGCAGAAGGCCAATCCTTCAAACTTCCTGCTCATGCACGCCATGGGTCCCAACGTGGCCGGTGTTATCGGATCAGCTGTGGCCGCAGGTTTCCTGCTCGCCATGTTTGGTGGCTGATATTTGACTTGAGAAATTTATATGGATGGTTAATGGGGGCATACGCCCCCATTATTTTACCCGAAAGAGGCTTGCCAAATTCGGAATTGCCATGACTTTACACCAGCCCGAATCGATGCAGGGGCTTGTAAATGGCCGCATTTTAGTGTAATATATTGTACGCGATATTTTCCGAGGTGTAGCGCAGTTGGTAGCGCGCTTGGTTTGGGACCAAGATGCCGGGGGTTCGAGTCCTCTCACCTCGACCATAAAGAGACGTCCGCGAGGACGTCTCTTTTTTTTGGTGAGAGGGCTCGAACTTACGGCGTCCGCATGAGGGCGAGCGAAGCGAAGACCGAAAGCGAAAAAACAGTCCTGGGGACTGTTTTTAGCCGTCCGAGGGAGCGGAGCGAAGGAGATAAAGTCCTCTCACCTCGACCATAAAGAGACGTCCGCAAGGACGTCTCTTTTTTTTGGTGAGAGGGCTCGAACTTATGGCGTCCGCGCGGGACCGAGTGACAGCGAGAGTCGAGAGCGAAAAAAAACAGTCCGGAGGACTGTTTTTAGTCATTATTTCCATGCGCAAACAACCCAGCGATACCTTCTTCGGTTGCCGGACAAACGCCCCTCTCGGTGATGAGGGCGGTGATCAGATGATTGGGCGTCACATCAAAGGCGTAGTTGGCCGCAGGGCTGTTCGCGGGCGTTATCAGCACGCTCTCGATTTTGCCGTCCTTTGTCCGGCCCCTGATGTATTTAACCTCGTTTTCACTGCGGGTCTCAATGGGGATTTCCCTGATACCGTCCCGGATCTTCCAGTCGATGCTGGAGGACGGGAGGGCCACATAAAAGGGGATACCGTTGGCATGGGCGGCAAGGGCTTTCAGATAGGTCCCTATTTTATTGGCCACATCCCCGGTTCTTGTTGCCCGGTCGCATCCCACGATCACCATGTCCACCATGCCATGCTGCATCAGGTGCCCTCCCGCATTATCGGTGATGATGGTATGGGGAACCCCGTTCTGGCCCAATTCAAAGGCGGTAAGCTGCCCTCCCTGGTTCAGCGGGCGGGTTTCATCCACATAAACATGGACCTTGATGCCCTTTTCGTGGGCCGCATAAATGGGCGCGGTTGCCGTGCCGTAATCCACAAAGGCCAGCCAGCCGGCATTGCAGTGAGTGAGAATATTGACAGGTTCCCCTTTTTTGCGCCGGCTGATTTCCTCGATGATGGGAAGTCCGTGTTCGCCGATTCGCCGGCAAAATGCCGCATCCTCATCCGCGATGGCGTCGGCGGTTCTCCGTGCCGCAGCGATTTTATTCTCAATGCCTTTTTCCGCTTTAATGGCCTCCAGGCAGCGGTTTACCGCCCATTCCAGATTCACCGCGGTAGGGCGGGTGGCCTTGAGCATTTCTCCGGCATGAACGAGAGCCGACATAAAGGCCTCTTCCGAATGCCTGGGGGCATGAAGCGCCGCAAGGTACATGCCGTATCCGGCCGTTGTGCCTATCAGGCCGGCCCCGCGGATATGCATCTCTTTGATGGCTTTTGCTATGGCATCCACATCCTTCAAATCCTCGATGATAACCTCATGGGGCAGAAAACGCTGGTCAATGGCCTGTATAACGGAGGGATCATCCTGATGAACCCATATGGTCCTGTAATGCTTGCCGTTTATTTTCATCGTGCATCTTGCTCCTTTGTGCCTGGTTTTGTCGCAGGAATAGCCTTGAGCTTCCTGTAAAAAGCATCCCTGCATAGAATGGGCCCTACTATTATGTTAAGCCTTTCCCGTGGATTTTGAAAGCATGAAGTCTTGCGGCGGGCTGTTGAGAATATTGCCAATAACGTAAGCCGCTTCATATCCTGGTGACATAAGACTTGAAACACACTACCGCACAACCATCATAGGAAAATCATGCTATAACAGACATAACCAGATGCAAAGCAGCGCTAGTCTGTTCAATAACAGGATCCCAAATATCAAAAGCCTGGAAAAGCTGCCAGGGCTTCAGGACATAAACCTGGCCGGTAGCAAAATAACCGATCGGTCGCCGGTCGCTCATGTTGAACATGTCCAATGGGATTGAAATCCTGACCATCACTGCTTTTCTGCTTAGACACGTTGTCACATGTGACAAAACGCCATAAACATTGATAAATAATTAACACACATTTGTATGGTTAGCCAATAGCTATCCCAGGGTTTCGATGCTAAAATATAATTGTTAAAATATTAACGTTAATAAATTAACATTACCGGCTTCTCTTATATTGCAGGAGAAGATTTTTTAGAAAGCTGATTGTTAATTATTTAACATATAAAGATCGCATGCAACCCTTTAACGCCAACAAGGCATAAAACAGCTTAAATGAAAGGAGAATGGCGATGGGCAAAAACGGCAAGTACAACATCATTGACACGGTCGATAAACTGAAAGAAGCGCTGGACAAAGTAAGAGAGGCTCAAAGGAGATTTGCAACCTACACCCAGGAGCAGGTGGATAAAATCTTTCTGGCTGCTGCCACCGCCGCCAACCAGGCGAGGATCCCCCTGGCTAAAATGGCTGTGGAAGAGACCGGCATGGGCGTTGTGGAAGACAAGGTCATTAAGAATCATTACGCCTCCGAGTATATCTACAATGCCTACAAGAACGTAAAGACCTGCGGCGTTATCGAGGAAGACAAGGCCTTCGGCATCAAGAAAATCGCCGAACCCGTGGGCATTGTGGCTGCGGTTATCCCGACCACCAATCCCACATCCACGGCGATTTTCAAAACCCTGCTGGCCCTGAAGACCAGGAACGGTATCGTGATCAGCCCCCACCCCAGGGCAAAGAACTGCACCATTGAAGCTTCCAGGATAGTCCTTGAGGCAGCCGTAAAAGCCGGCGCACCCGAGGGCATCATCGCCTGGATTGATGTGCCCACCCTTGAGATAACCAACCTCCTCATGAAGGAGGCCGACCTCATCCTGGCAACGGGTGGTCCGGGACTGGTCAAGGCCGCCTATTCTTCCGGGAAACCGGCCATCGGTGTGGGCCCGGGCAATACGCCGGCCATCATTGATGATTCTGCCGACATTAAACTTGCTGTCAACTCCATCATCCATTCCAAGACCTTTGACAACGGCATGATCTGCGCATCGGAGCAATCGGTCATCGTCCTTGACAAGGTATACAACAAGGTCAAAGAGGAATTCAGGAACCGGGGATGCTATTTCCTCAACGATAAAGAACTGGACAAGGTACGCGCGACCATCGATAAAGATGGTAACCTCAACGCGAAAATTGTCGGCCAGCCGGCGGTAAAAATTGCAGAAATGGCCGGCATTACAGTCCCTGCGGACACCAGGATCCTCATCGGTGAAGTCGAAAGCGTTGATCCTGCCGAGCCCTTTGCCTGGGAAAAGCTCTCACCCATCCTTGCCATGTACAGGGTGAAGACCTTCGATGAGGCCCTGGACAAAGCGGAACGCCTCATCGCGGACGGCGGCTATGGGCATACCTCTTCCGTTTACCTGAATGTGGTCACGGAACAGGAAAAGCTGAAAGCCTTCTCCGAACGCATGAAGACCTGCCGCATCCTTGTCAATACGCCTTCTTCCCACGGCGGCATCGGCGATTTGTACAATTTCAAACTGGCGCCGTCCCTGACCCTCGGCTGTGGTTCCTGGGGAGGCAACTCCGTATCCGATAATGTGGGCGTCAAGCATCTGATCAACATCAAGACCGTGGCGGAAAGGAGAGAAAACATGCTTTGGTTCAGAGCTCCCCAGAAAGTCTATCTCAAGAGGGGATGCCTGCCTGTGGCCCTGGATGAGCTGAAAACGGTGCTGGGCAAGAAGAAGGCCTTTATAGTAACCGACTCTTTCCTGTACAAGAATGGCTATACCAAGGCTGTTACGAATAAACTGGACGAGATGGGCATTACCCATACCACCTTCTTTGAAGTGGAACCGGATCCTTCCCTGGAAAGTGCCAAGAAAGGAGCGGCTGCCATGCTCCGGTTTGAGCCCGATTGCATCATCGCAGTCGGCGGTGGCTCTGCAATGGACGCAGCGAAGATCATGTGGGTGCTGTATGAGCATCCCGAGGTGGATTTCATGGATATGGCCATGCGCTTTATGGATATCCGCAAGCGCGTGTACACTTTCCCCAGAATGGGAGAAAAAGCCTACTTTGTTGCCATTCCCACCACTGCGGGTACAGGTTCCGAGGTGACACCCTTTGCCGTCATAACGGATGAAAAGACCGGCATCAAGTATCCTTTGGCCGACTATGAACTTCTGCCCAACATGGCCATTGTCGATGCCGATCTGATGATGGATATGCCCAAAGGGCTTACAGCCGCATCAGGTATCGATGCCATGACCCACGCCCTGGAAGCCTATGTGTCCATGATGGCCACCGATTATACGGACGGCCTTGCGCTGAAGGCCTTGAAGATCATCTTCGAATACCTGCCCAGGGCCTATGAAAACGGGGCTTCGGATCCTGAAGCAAGGGAAAAGATGGCCAATGCTTCCACCATCGCAGGTATGGCCTTTGCCAATGCATTCCTGGGTGTCTGCCATTCCATGGCCCACAAGCTTGGCGCCTTCTACCACCTGCCCCATGGTGTGGCCAACGCCTTGATGATCAACGAGGTTATCAGGTTCAACGCAGCTGAAGCTCCGGCAAAAATGGGCACATTCCCGCAGTACGACCATCCCCATGCCCTGGAAAGATACGCCGAAATCGCCGATTATCTTGGCATCAAGGGCAGGAGCAATACAGAAAAGGTTAACAATCTCATTCAGACCATAGAGGAACTGAAGGCTAAGGTCGGCATCAAAAAGACCATCCGGGATTATGGCATCGATGAGAAGGAATTCCTGGAGCGTCTGGACGAAATGGCCGAGCAGGCTTTCGATGACCAGTGCACCGGTTCCAATCCCCGCTTCCCGCTGATCAGCGAAATCAAGGAAATGTACCTGAACGCCTATTACGGGGAATTGAGGCTCCAGGTGCGCAATGAAGCAGCAATGACCTGTGAGGATGAGGCTACAGCGTAGCTAAAGTCCTGCTGACGGTCAGGTCCGTCTGAATGTTTCCCCCCGAGGGAGCTCCCTCCCTCATTCCATTGGCGACGTCCCCAAAAGGACGTCCTTTTTTTGCAATATGCAGAGTACGGCAATAGTCTGACAAAATTTCTGCAATTTTCTTGTCTTCAGGATGCATTTTGCGTGTTTGCGGGCTGCTTTTTCCGGTAAAGTATCCTGCTGTTTTGAATATTGGGAGAAGCCTTTATTCAGATTTGTGGATCATAGTGTAAAGTTTATGTAGGAATAAAAAAGCAAGTTACCTTCTCGATGTGGTATAGTTTTCAAGTAACCCACACAATAAAACATAACCAACAGAAGAGAGGTAACCTGCAATTATGATTGTACGCGAAATCTACGAAAAAATCATCAATGAATTAGAAAAAAGTATTGCAGATGAGTTGTTAAACGGCTCAGATTTTTCTGAATTAGCCGCCACGGTACATGATTATGTAAATAAGCTTGGGACCCGAATTCTTGAGCAGATAGTAGAAGACGCAGATAAGGCTTTCAAAGACTCATCAGAGAGGAAGCGCCATTGGCAGATCGTTCGAAAGGATACACGAAGTGTTCTTACTGCTATGGGAGAAGTAAAAATCTCCCGCAACTATTATCGTCATAAAGTGACAGGTGAATATGCGCATCTGGCAGATGAAGTATTGAAGCTACCTGCATATGACCGAGTGGAAGAAGGGCTGAAAGCAGATTTGATATTAAAAGCGTCGGGAATGTCCTATAGCAGAGCC
>ENA-OWOZ01000947-OWOZ01000947.1-bioreactor-metagenome-genome-assembly--contig:-NODE-947-length-30675-cov-3.752631_pt1 | contig 30675 bp, 32 predicted proteins | sample MGYA00238140_ERZ651804 | MGnify/ENA primary metagenome ERZ651804 (study PRJEB26910, sample SAMN07631232) | bioreactor metagenome | isolation source: Switchgrass digestor | place: USA: Dartmouth... | reverse complement strand
CAAACTCCGCTTTCTGATCCCGATATTTTCTGTGCCCATGGGGTTTGTGCGAGCTGCATTTCTTTATTCAGGTAAGCAGGATAACCGACCACTATATTATTGTCTTTCAGTATAATTCCGCCATTGATTACGTCAGGATAGGTAGCAACCAAATTCTGAAGCACTTTTTGAGCGGCCGAAGACGTCTCAAGGTCATTTTCATTCATTTTCAGGAATTCGGTAGTTTTAGGATCAAATACTATCTGGCTTATGTAACCCTGAGAAATTTGCTTTAAAGTAATTTCATAATAGTTATTTGTTTGAGCAGTGGCATTTGTCAGATTTTCTTTGGCTTTTTCTATCAGGTTGGAAGTATATGTGTTTATTGCCACGAAGGTTACCAGAAGAACCGGTATTATGATTAACAGCGCAAAAGTCAGTACTAATTTTGTCTTTATACTTTTTGATCTGAATAATGCAGCCCTTTTAAGTAAACCTGTTTTTTTAGCGTCTCCAGGTATAATATTTTTCTTTCTGAGGCTTTTCAAAATTCTCATAAAATCTTCACACTCCAAAAAGCCGTAAAGTCCGAAAAATACCAGGATAATTAATTAAACACTTTGATAAATTGTTTAATCAAAGTAATAAAATATTAGCAATAATTTTCCAGTTTGTCAATAGTGGACTGACACCCTGTTATAACGAACCATAGGATGTTTGTGGGGAATTATGTATTTTGGCACAGAAACGGAGCAATTCTTATCAGTCTTCAATAAAAAACAAACCGGCAGAAAGTGACTGATTTCTGCCGGTGACCCATAACGTGAATTTCGGTTTTTTGACCAACTGCTGATATGAATTCAATCATTGTCAGATGGTATATAAAAAACCTTCCACAAGCCTGAGGGCAGCTCCCAGTGCGGAAGCTTCAACCTTATAATGGCAAGGCTTAATATACAGGGCATTATTTTCAAAAGTATTGAGAGCCGCGGCTTTTTCCTGCAGGTATGAAAGATAAGGTTCTATGAAACTGCCAACATAGCCGCCGATTATGACCTGGCAGTCGGAGAACATCCTCAGGTTATTTACCGCTATTGCCAGATTTGAGAGATACTCTTCCCAAATCTGCGCAAATTCTTTGTTCCCTTTCTCCATTTCTTCAAAGAAGATTTCAAGTTTTCCGTCGGTATGTTCTGAGAGTATTTTGGCAGACAGATAAGCATCTGTGCATCCTATTTTACCGCAATAGCATTTTTTACCCCCGGGGAACAGGGTCATATGCCCGAACTCCCCGCTTCTGAAATTATCTCCGTAATACAGGCTGTCACCTACCTGTTTTTCTTCCAGGCCATTGCTGCTTTCATAAAAAATAGCTCCGCCGACACTGTTGCTCAGGGAAAGCAACACCGTAGGCTTCCTTTCGGAAAACCTGAACATTTCGGCAATAAGCGCGGCATTGGCATCATTGGTGAATATGCAGGGATACGGTATGAACTGGGAAAATATACTGCACGGAACATTGGTAATGCCAAGCACATGGGAAAATGTTATTACATCATTCCTGGCGTCAACAATTCCCGGGACTGAAATCCCGAATCCCAGGAACCTGTCCTTCGGGATATCTGAACTGCATAAAAATTCTTCTGCCATTTCCCCCAGCCCGGCATAGTACTGCCTTTCGTTCGCGAAAGGCATGTACTGCCTTCTATGTATCAGTACGTTTCCGGACAAATCGGTCAATGCAAAGCCGACGTGATTTTTTGTAATATCAATCCCGATGGCATACCTGAAATTGTATACCGGAGCGATGACCCGGGCCTTTCTCCCCCCTGTTGATTCAAAAACGCCGTCTTCATGTATCAAGCCCCACTCCATCAATTCCCTGATGTTTTGATGGATAGTGGGCATGCTGATTCCAAGCGCTTTGGCAATGTCAGGCTTTGATACCTTTCCATATTTGCATACATATCTGTAGATCTGATTTCGGTTTATTTTTTTGACTTCATGATTATTGGCCCGTTTTTCGCTCATATTTTCACCTGTTTTACAAATTCAGCACATATACTTTAATTATACAGAACATTATCATTACCGGCAAATATATCCATACCGGAGGCTTATCAAAAACAGTTCTCTTTATCCCTCCAGCCCGCATTCGGCCATACAGGCCTCCACTTCATTGATATCAGGCATTGCCGGTATTCCGCCCTTCCGGGTTGTCACCAGGGAGCCCACTGCGTTCCCGAATGCCAAAAATTCTTTCAGTTCGTTCTGTGTCAGGCTTTCCGGTTCCCTGCCGGATTTTATCAACTGATAGAGAAAGCCACCAATAAAGGCATCTCCGGCGCCCGTGGTATCAATTGTTTTAACGGAATATGCCGGGTGAAATGCGCTGCCCTGGCTGCTGAATGCATGGGCTCCGCGCGGTCCTGCCGTGACAAGGACCAGCTTGATGTTGTAGTCTGTCATCAGTGTTTTTGCCCCGGTTTCCATGTCCTTTTCGCCAGTCAGAAACAGGAGCTCATCGTCTGAAACTTTCAGGATATCTGCCATATGTACTGCTGCCATAATCCTGTTCCTGGCTTCTTCGGGCGATGACCAGAGATTAAGACGCAGGTTAGGGTCATAGGAAATAATCTTGCCTTTCTCCCTGGCATAACCGACAGCCTCCAGGGTTGCCGAACGGGAAGGCTCTCCTGTCATGGAAACTGATCCGAAATGAAGAATGCTGCATTTATCTATCAGTTCCAGTTTCAAATCAGCCGGTTCAAGCAACAGGTCAGCACCGGGATTGCGATAAAATGAAAAGGACCGGTCACCCGTTTCGCTGAGGTGTACAAATGCCATGGTTGTGCCACAGCGTTCCGTCCTGACAAGCCCTTCTGTCAGGACTCCTGCCCGGTCCAGTGTATTTTTGAGGAACTCACCGAACTGATCAGCACCCACTTTTCCTATAACAGCAGCCGAACAGCCCAGCCTGCTCAGGCAGACCGCCACATTTGCAGGAGCTCCCCCGGGATTTTGCTCGAATAAAGGATTACCCTGGGGGGAAACTCCGGAGGGAGTGAAATCTATTAATACTTCGCCTATGGTTGTGACATCAGTCATATCTATCACCTGTCAATAATATATCATATTTTTATAACAGCCTTAACGATGTTCTCCCTGTCTGAAATGTTATTATCCATGGCTTTCTGTATCTCGTCAAAACCATATATATTTGTGACGATCCCCTTCAGGTTGACTTTTCCTGAAGCCACCGCATCGATTGCCATCGGGTAAATATGGCGGTATCTGAATACCGACTTGAAAGTTATTTCCTTGTCAAGTACCAGGCTCATGGGCAAATTCATCATTCCTGATTTGCTGTAACCTACCAGCACGATATTTGTACCCTTTTTGACAAGCTTGATTGCGTCGACAGTACATTTTTCAGCCCCTGTAGTTTCTATTGCAAGATCAAAACCTTTGCCGCCGGTAAGTTCCATTGCCGTTTTAACAACATCCTGCACAGACGCGTTTATAACTCCTGTAGCTCCAAGCTCCAGGGCCTTGTCCAGTCTTTTCTGGACTATGTCTACAACATATACCTTTGATAATCCTTTAACAAACAAAGCCATCATAGACACAAGGCCTATACACCCTGCACCAAACACTATTGCTGTCTGTCCCGCGGTTGCTTCTCCCTGGTTGGCTGCATGGAATCCAACTGCCAGAGGTTCAATCAAAGCTCCCTCGAGAGTGCTTACGTTTTCAGGCAGTTTGAAACACAAGTCGGCCGGATGGGCTACATATTCCTGGAAAACTCCGTCCACAGGAGGTGTGGCGAAGAATACAACATCAGGGCAAAGGTTGTATCTGCCTGTCTTGCAGAATTCACATTTTCCGCAGGTTATTCCGGGTTCCAGCGCCACACGGTCGCCGACTTTCAGATGAGTTACCTTGCTTCCGACTTCCACAACCGTGCCACCCGGTTCGTGTCCGAGTACGAAGGGGTATTCCACCACATAATCCCCAATTCTTCCGTGTTCATAATAATGCAGGTCACTCCCGCATATGCCCACATATTCCATTCTGACCAGGACTTCATTTTCCCTGGGCTGAGGGATGGGCCTTTCTGTATATTCAATTTTTTTTATGTCTGTCATAACAGCAACTTTCATTGTGCCCTTCATAGTTTTCAACCTCATTTCTGAATGTTTCTTTTATACTGCCGAGGATATTCAAATTATGGCCAAATCAGGCTATGCCTTGCTTTGGCGCAGTCTCTGGATGGTGTCAAACCCGACGGCGAATAAGAGGACCGCTCCCTTGATGACCATCTGCGTATACTGGCTTGCATTGAGCAAAACCATCCCGTTGCTCAGAACACCAAGGATAAGGATACCTGCCACTACATTCGAGATTTTCCCATAGCCGCCGTTTACGCTGACACCGCCTAAAACACACGCTGTCAGTGCGTCAAATTCAAATCCTTTTCCTGACAACACCTGCCCGGAATTCGTCCTTGAGAGCAGTACAATTCCTGCTATACCGGCGAAAAGACCGGATAAAGTATAGACCAGGTATTTGACATGAACAACGTTTATGCCTGAAAGATTTGCAGCCTCTTCATTGCCGCCGACGGCGTAAAAGTAACGGCCAAAATAGGTCAGGTTGAGTATGACGGCTCCCAGGGACATTATAATGACCATAACAATGACCGGGATTGGTATAATTCCTATATAGCCTTGCCCGATCACGGAGAATGATTTCGGAAATCCGAAAATGGGCTGTCCTCCGCAGATTATGTAAGCTATGCCTTCCACCATGGTCATTGTGCTCAGGGTAACAATTATTGGGGGCATTTTGATTTTAGCTATAATAAATCCGTTGATGAACCCAATGGAAGTACTCAGCGCAATCGCCGCCAGACTGGCCAGTAACGGGCTGACTTTCCCGTTGACCATCAGCCAGGCAGCCACTATATTTACCAGGGTAATCTGGGAACCTATGGACAGATCTATACCTCCAAGCAGCAGGACAAAGCACATTCCCACGGCAGCAATACCGAGCATTGATACCTGACGGGCAATGATGAGCAAATTGTTGGCATTCAAAAAGTTTTCCGAAGCAACAGAAAAGAATATGATCAATATCATTAATACAACAAATATCCCATACTTTCTCAATAATTCCCTGTAATTCATACTTATTCCTTCCCTTTACTGATTGATGCCATTGACATAATGACTTCCTGATCGAACTCACCTTTATTCAGTGAACCGGTAATTCTTCCTTCAGACAAGACGATAATCCTGTCTGACATCCCGATGAGTTCCGGCATTTCCGATGAAATCATGAGGACTGTTTTCCCGTTTTTGACCAGTGAATTTATTAGCGTATATATTTCATATTTCGCACCAACATCGATACCCCTTGTGGGTTCATCCAGAATAATCAAATCGGCGTTTGATGCCAGCCACTTTGCAATGATAACCTTCTGCTGGTTTCCTCCGCTCAAGTTTTTCACTTTCTGGGTCAGGCTCGGTGTCTTGATTCTGATACTTTCCTTGTATTCGTTTGCTATTTTGACTTCTCTTTTCCTGTTTACGATGAATAATCTCGATATGCGCCTGAGAATTGGCATGCTGATATTGCCTTTTATATCAATCTCAAGCAATGCGCCCTGCCTTTTGCGGTCTTCAGGAACAAGCGCTATTCCAAGGTCAATGGCCTCCTGCGGGGTTCTGGGCGCGATTTCTCTTCCTTTGAAGATAATTTGGCCGCCTGTTTTAGGTTTGACGCCAAACAGCAATTCCGCAAGTTCTGTTCTTCCAGAGCCTATCAGTCCGCCAAAACCGAGCACTTCACCCTTTCTGACCTTGAAGGAGATATCCTTAAGGCCATTACCGCTGAGATTCCGGACTTCCAAAATCGTTTCGTCACTGACACAGGCTTCCCTCGCGGGATATGTTTCTTTAAGCTCCCGCCCTACCATCAGCTTCACCAGTTCATCAACATTGGTGTCTGAAGTGTTCATGGTTTTGACTATGTTGCCGTCCCGCATTACGGTTACCCTGTCTGATAGCTTGAATATTTCCTCCATACGATGTGAGATGTAAATGATTGTGACACCCTGCTCCTTAAGCCTGTAGACCAGTTGGTACATGTGTTCGGCTTCGGCTTTCGTCAATGGGGCAGACGGCTCGTCCATGATAAGTATCTTCGCATTCTGCGAGATTGCCTTTGCTATTTCAACAAGCTGCTGATAACCTACAGTCAGGCTGCTTACAAGTTTGTTCGGATCAATATCGACGCCAAGCTGCCGGAATATTTTCCTCGATTCATTTACCATTGCTTTTTTGTCAACAAGTATGCCTTTCCTAATGGCCCGTCCAAGAAAAATATTCTCGGCAACCGACAGTTCCCCTACAAGATTAAATTCCTGGTAGATTACTGCAATTCCATGCTGCTCTGCCAATTTGGGAGTCATTGATTTAAATTCTTTTCCGTCAATTACAATACTTCCGCTGTCAGGAATCACTGCGCCCGTACAAGTCTTTATCAGGGTGGATTTGCCTGCCCCGTTTTCACCCACCAGGGCATGAACTTCCCCCTTGTTGACATGGAGCGTGACATTGTTCAGAGCGACTACTCCGGGGTAAACTTTGGTTATATTGTTCAACTGCAAAAACATGCTATCCATCTACCACCTTGACATCAGATATCTTATGAACAATATGGGGCAGCAAAAATGCTCTCTGCCCCATATCATTATACAGCCAACAATCAAGATATTAGTGCTTATTTCGGCGCAGTGTCAACATTTTCGGCTGTTATAGGGAATATATTGCGGTAGAATACCTTCTCCATATTTTCTCCGGAAGCGACTTTATAGATAAGGTCTGCCATTTCCTGACCCATGGTTACAGGTCCGCCGGTGATCATTATGGAAGCCCTGCATCCTTCGTTATTCTTGATAGCCTGCAATTCCTGTTCTGTCGCATCGGCTGCGAATATACCGAAGTCAGGAGTGATCTTGTTGGCTGCTTTTGCAGCTTCATTCGCGCCAACGGCTCCGCCGCCGCCTATGCAGGCAACAACTTTGACATTAGGATGGGCCTGAAAGATGGTTTCCATTTTTGCCTGACCCTCTGCAGCGTCTATAGCGGAAGTCTGTGCAACGATTTTGGCATTGGGAGCCAATTCCTTGATTGCATCAACTATACCGTTGCCGCGCTCAAGAAGTATAGGAAGCTGCGGATAGTCAAGAATTGCAACTTCGGCTTCACCGTTCAGTTTTTCATTGATCCATTTGGCAGCCTGTTCACCTATCATTTTTCCAAGTTCATAGTTGTCGATTACATATGCCAGATCGCAGTTTTCAAGGTTGTCATCCCATGAAATGACCTTTATTCCGGCTTCCCTTGCCTGTTTGAGCACATTCTCAACACCCTGGGGATCTGCCGGGTGACAAACGATTACATCAACTTTGTTTGCTATGAAGTTCTCTATTTGCTGGATCTGGGTTGTGATATTGCTGTCGCAAGCAACGTATGTAAGTTCGCCGCCCCTTTCCCTGACAGCTTTCTGAGTTTCAGCAGTAATTCCTGCCCAGATAGGGTTGCTGATGCTCTGTACGGTCATGCCGACTTTCAATGCCTTTTTTTCTGCTCCCGGACTTTCTTCAGCAGCAGGGGTTGCTGTTCCCGGGGACTGTTTTGCTTCACCAGGCTTGTTACTGCCACACCCAGCGAGCATGGCTGCCAGAAGTGCGACACAGACAAGAATTGCCAAGAATCTTTTTCTCATTTTTATCCTCCTTATAAATTATAATTAATAATTAGCTATAGCTAATTTTTCAGCAAGAGACAATTTAAAATGCGAAAAAATAAAACGAAAATAATTAGTTTATACTTTAATAAAACATTTTATCAAAGTATCTTTATAATATCACTGATATATACCGTCTGTCAACAAAACTTTCACAAAAATTATCCGGTCTGGATTATACGGATAGCCAAGGAGCTACTTTATGCTTAACGGATCTGGAATATCTGATCTTAACACAACTTAGCAATTAACGGTATAAAAGCATAGTATGTTCTTAGGATCAGTAATGTCAAAGGAATATATTTATGCGTAACAACATTCCGTGGGATGTCTGTCCTGACTGGGTCAGATTTAAAAAGCGCAGTGACAGCGAAAGATCTGAATTTGCCGGCAGTTCACAGGGGTATTTGGACAGCGAAAACCAGAGACATGTACATGAGTTTCTTGGCAGCACGAAATTGAACAGCAAATGTGGTGAACCGCACAATCACAGGTTTGCAGGCGTTACCGGAGAGGCAATTCCGACACTGGGAAGCCATAAGCATAAGATCAACGCCAGGACTGACTATTTTGGACATTATCATGAACTGAAAGATGTGTTTACCGGTCCCGCCATTAAGGTCGGGAACGGAAAACATGTTCATTTTGTCGAGGGTGAAACAACATTTGATGATGGTCATGATCATGCTTTTCAGTTTGCTGCATTAATTGAATCTCCCCTGCTGCCGAAGAAACATTGCTGAGTTGTTAAGCTTCAGAAATGAGAAATCATACAAAAACAAACAGCCTGAAGAACAGTTCTTCAGGCCGATTTTTTATCCTGGTGCCGGTGGTGGGACTCGAACCCACACGCCCTTGCGGACAACGGATTTTGAGTCCGTCTCGTCTGCCAATTCCAACACACCGGCATATTATAAAATTGTTCTGCCAAGCACATTGCTTTAATATAGTAGCATATGCGCCAATCAAAATCAAGCATGGATTTTTTTGCTTCCTCATTGGCCGGTTATCTTGCGGATTATTGATTTTGTGTCATCAGCCGAGGTTATTGTGTACTGTCCGGGTTTAATGGAATTTTCAAGTTTCTCTTTTTTGATCATTAACTCAAATTCTATGGAGCTGTCTATAATACCGGATTCATAAAGACGTTTTGAGATATCGGCGTAACTTTCACCTTCATGAATTGTGAACAGTAATGTGCCATCCCGGTTTCTTTTTATTTCAGTGCCGTTTTCAAAGGGATCAATCATCCCGAGACTGCGGGCTCTTTCAATAATCTCTGAATCCTTCAGTTGGGGCGTATATCCCAGAAAGAAAATAAAACCTATCATTGCTGTGATGATTATACCGATCCCCATGCCCAGCAACACACTCTTGCCGTCTATCAGTTTCACTTGACTACCTTCCCATCTTTGAAATAAGCTCGATTTCACCTTTGCCGCAGTTCAATATCCGCGCTATCTCAGTACAGTCAAGCCCTTTATTGGCAAGCTTTATTATTTCACGTCTCTTAACATCAAAAGTAAGTACCTTGCTTCTTCTTGAATTGCTTCCTGAACTGCCGGGTTCAGTTTTTGCCACATCCTGCCTGCCTTCTTCCTCCAATATTCTGGAAACTGCTTCCTCATCGTACAGAGGTTTATTATTGACAGGCGCGGTTTCTGATTTAAGCATTTCGATTCGTAGATCCGCTTCGGAAATTGTTTTGCTGAGGGTTTCATTCTTTTCCTCGATCCGGGAAAGGACATAGTCAGAATAATTGTTGAGCTCTGAGATAAGAAGTTCCGCATCTTCAATTACCTGTATGAGGCTGTCTTTTTTATCTTTAAGGTCAGTCCGGTAATCATGAAGACGCTTTTTTTCGGCCAGCATCATAAAAAATGAAACCAAAACAATAGCTGATCCGATCAATATGATGCAGATGAAAAACTGTGTCATTTTTTCACCCCGATTGCTTTATCATACGTAATTATTTAATTTTTTCTTCCGTATTAAAAAATATTATAACCTGATATCAATGATACTGCCTGTGCCGACGGTTTGCTGCGCTTTGCCGTTTTCCTTTCCGTAGGCCTGCTTCATTTGCCTGTTTTTCTGCTTCGGCCGGCTGTCATTTCTACGTTCCTGCTGTTTTTCTGTGATGGCTATTTTTTCTGCTTCTCTTCGGGAATGCACCGTCCTTGTATCACGTTCAGCCTGTTCAACAGTATTTTCTGCCTGTTGCTGCAAATGGCTGATTTGCTTCTGCATCTCGCTGCTCTGGATTTTTGCCATTTCATTTACTTTTGGCATTAAAATCTGGTAATCCACCGGTCTTATCGACATACGGCTTCACTCTCCTTTTACAGCGGCCCTATACGGATGTCAGCACCATCGCTGTAGAGAGTACAATACTGAGCCTCCTCTTTAATATACAGCATACTTTTTCCGATGGCAACCCTTACACCTGGATAAACGCTGTTTAATACCCTGATTCTTCCATTGGCACTTCTCTGCAGAATCTCCTCAATTTCCTTGATTTCCTCTTTATATTCCCGAAGTTTCTTCTCATAGGTAAACTTTGCACGGGTACTTTTGGCAAGTATCTCCCTCTTTTCAAGGGAAAGCGGCTTTTCCTGCGCCATCTTGTTGAGCAGGTTGATGGCCTGGTTGGCTTTCAGATAACCTTCCTCAATTTCAGGCAATTCACTTTTCAGAACCTTGAGCCTTTCTCTCAGATGAGGATCTACTCCGACTTCAAGAACGGTTGCGGTGGACATCTGGCTTCCAAGGGTCTTAAGTTCGACGAAATTTCCTACCCTGGCTATACCTCCTACCAGCAATCCCTTTCTTCCGCCCAAAATCAGTTTATTTCCGCATTTGACATCACAGTGCATTATCGCCTCGGCATTTATATTTCCGCGGGCTTCAACCCTGGAGCTTTCTATATATTTGGCAACTATGTCCCCGCCGGCTATAAGGACACCTTTGTTGTTTCCATGCATTCCCCTTCGCAGTATTATGTTTCCGCCGGCTTTCAGGATTGCTCCTTCCACAACACCGTCCACTTCGATATTGCCGCCCGCTTCGATTTCGAACCCTGAAAGGACGTTCCCCCTCACGGAGACATTGCCGATAAACCTGATATTTCCCGTTGAATGATCAACATTGTCTTTTACCTCATAAGTGGCAAAGACGCTGATCTTTCCGTCTGAAAACATTACCTGCCCGTCTATATCGGCAATAAGCTCAATCCCGTCAGGGCTGATGGACACATTTCTCCCTCTTGGAATTACAGCCGGTTTTCCGTCAATAGCCTTTAGTTCCTGACCGACAATGTTTTTTCCGTTCTTACCGGGAACAGGCGGTATCAGTTCAGCCAGTTTCTGGCCTTTAGTGACATTTTCTATCAGGTTCAGATCCTTGTAATTAACTGTCCCGTCTTCCAGAATGACAGGCTTCCGGTCCTTCTTGATATCAACCAGATATCTCACGCTGCCATTCTGTCCATGAACGGGCGGTATTCCTTCAGCCACCAGAATCTGCTGATCGTAAACCGGATTTTCAGCAAGACTGCGTATTTTCTCTTCGCTCATTCCAAAAACTACACCTTTGGAGTACAGTGCCTGAACAATAGCTTCCACTGTGGGCGGAGAACCTTTTCCCTGAGGAGGCGTCAATCTTACAAAAGCCTGCATTTTATCATCAGTTACAATGACTTCGATTCCGCTGTCTATATCTGCTTCATCCTGTGCCTCGGCAATTTTGACCGGTATGCCGTCGGATCGCCTGATAGCTTCAGAAACGGCCGAAGCGATATAATTTTTAATCCTCTTGTCATTTATGTATCTGATTACTTCCTGTTCATTGACACGTGAAAAAAAGTCAGCAGGCTTGTAAACGGTGAGATATACACCATCTTTTTCATAAGTCAGTCTGAAGCCCGCATCATTTTGTCCCTTATTGTTCGGCATTTGTTCCTCCTTTCAGATGAATACTTCCCCTGGTACATATCTAAAAGCAAGATGACAGGGGAAGTGGTCATATCACGCTCTTCAGCTTTTCCAGTTTGCCCCTCATTCTCAGGATTGCCTTTGTATGAAGCTGCGAAACTCTTGATTCAGAAACGTTCATAATCCTGCTGATTTCTTTCAGGGTAAGCTCTTCATAATAATATAAAGTAACGACCAGTCTCTCTTTTTCAGGGAGTTTATCGATGGCTTCAGCAAGGATTTCTTTAAGCTCTATGATTTCCATGCGTTCCTCGGGCCGTTCTTTGTCCACCTCCAGGGATAAAGGGTCAAGACCCGTTTCATGATTTTGTTCAAGAAAATCCTCCAGGGATATCATCTGGGACATATTTACTTCCTGGAGAAGTTTATGAAGCTCATCCACGCTGATTCCCATCTCTTCGGCTACTTCCTGGTCCGACGCGGAACGGCCCAGTTTATTCTCGATTTCAGAATAAGCCTTTTCCAGTTCCCTGCTTTTCTTTCTTAATGACCTGGGTGCCCAGTCCTGTTCGCGTATAGCGTCTATTATTGCACCTCTTATTCTCAGTGAGGCATAGGTCTCAAACTTCACGTTCTTGGAGACATCAAATTTATCTATGGCATCAATAAGGCCAAAAACCCCATACCCGACCAAATCGTCATATTCCACGTTACTGCCGAAATATATGCTGAGACGGCCGGCCACGAACTTGACCAGCTCGGCATATTCGATTATCAACTGTTCCTTTATAGACTGATCCCGGGTTTCGCTGAACTTTTTCCACAATTGCTGCCTGTGCGAAGCAGATGACGACATTGTCTCCCTCCAATCTCTGCAATAGCAGCAGAATATTTATTCTATAACCTACCTGTTAAGCTCATTTCTGATGAAATTGGCCACATCCTCGAGGTTCTGGTCTTTAAGGTCAAAATCAGCCTTGTCATCAACCGCTATATCCAAATTCATACCTTTTGTATTGGGTTTTTCAGCAGTTTTTGCATTATCCCCTTTTTGCTTTCTTGCTTCTGACATTCTTTTCTCCAATTCAAGCTCTGCTGCTTTTCTCCTGTTTTCTTCAATTATTGACATTAAAGTGCCCCTCATTATGAAGCCGGCAATATAAAAAACAAACATTACAATACACATTTTGAATATATTTTCGTTGTTCGGTATTCTCTGAGAATACCCTATTAATCCTGTCAATATTCCGCCAGTCAATGCCAATAGAAGTGGAAGTCTGCGAACATACTGCATTGTTATCGACACCTAAATGTATTTAATTCCCGATCCGATTGTTTTGACCATGAGCATTCCGTCGTCCGAGGAAATGGCGATGGTACGCCCGTAATTTCCCCCTACGTCTTCACTGGCTATCGGGATGTTAAGTTGCGCCAGAACGAACCTTGTTGCTTCTACATTTCTCATGCCTATCCTCATAATTTCATTGTTTGAGGAAAAGGCAAACATCTGGGCGCCACCGGCAAGTTTTGCGACAATATTCTTTTTGTCCGCCCCAAGTTCAATCATGTCATTTACCAGGTCAACTATTGCCGTATCGGCAAACTTTGCCCGGTTTGTTACCACTGTCGCTATTTTGGAACTCGGAAGCATTATATGTGCCAATCCAATTATTTTCGTAGTTTTGTCATACAAGGCAATGCCTACACAGGAACCCAGCCCCAGCGTAGTGAGTTTGGAAGGATGACGTGCTGCCTTTAAATCTGCCATCCCGACCTTTATTAGTTCTTCCATTTACGCTACCCCTAATGCTTGCAACAAGCGGTTGCAGGATTCAGTATCCGGTATCAGAAACAGATTTCCTTTCACACTGTTGCAGCCGTCTGTAAATTCATTTTCAATATATAATACAACATCGGATGTTTTTCCAAACTCAATAGCCGGAACGCTTAAAATGGCTCCTGCCATGTCTATGGCCAACCCCGGAACACTCGATTTTATTTTCAGATTAGTAAGGTTTGACAGAGCCGAAAGATAGGAACCTGCCAGTATATTCCCTATTTCCTTTAAAGCTGAAAGCGTTATCTCATCATACTCCAGATCAGTTTTAGAGGGTCTGCCCATCAGAAAATTCACAAGCAGCCGGGAACTTTCCAGATCAAGTATAAACATTATATTTCCATTAATGTCTCCCTCAACTTCCAAAAGGATACCTACAACTTCTATCTCAGCTCCTCCAAGCATATTGCTTATCTCTGAAAAATTCATTACCCTGACTTGGGGAACTTTCATATCCACCCTTTTGTCAAGTATTTTTGCAAGAGCGGTCGCTGCATTACCGGCGCCTATATTCCCAATTTCTTTCAGTACATCAATGTGAAAACTGTTAAGAGTACTGAAATCCAGAGCAACCATCCATATCACTCTACCTTTCAGCCGTATCTTTTGACATCAGCTCCAAAGCGAATTTCTCGATATTAAGGAGTGTGATAAGCCTTCCTTCGTGCTTGACAATACCGGTTATGTAATCCAGACTTCTGTCGTTGGTAATTGAAGTCACGCTTTCTATGTTTTCGTCATCAAAATAAGCCACTTCAGATACCACATCCACAATGACGCCCATTACAACATCGTTGAATTTGAAAATAATTATTCTGGTATCATCATCGGCTTCTTTCTCCGGCAGGCCGAATTTTGCCCTCAGGCTCATAATGGGAATTATTTCTCCCCTGAGGTTAATGACACCCTTAATATATATCGGCGTGCTTGGAACCCTGGTAATATTCATATACTTCTCAACGATTGAGACATTGTGGATATCTACTCCGAACTCCTGGTCACCCAGTTTAAAGACTACGAACTGTCTGTTGTTTTTTTCAACATCATTGTTGGCCATTTCATTTCCCCCTTAAAACCATGCTTTCTATAATGCAAGGGAGTTTACGTCAAGTATGAGCGCTACATTGCCGTCTCCCAGAATTGTAGCACCGGCAATATATTTAATATTTGAGAGTACCTTTCCTAAGGATTTAATAACAATCTCCTGCTGTCCGACAAGAGAATCCACCAGGAATGATGAGAGTTTGTCGCCCTTCTTGACAATTACGCAGGTGATAGCTTTTTGATTCTCAATACTGTCAGGTACTTCCAGAATTTCATTCAGTCTGACTACAGGTATCACCATATTCCTCAGCAGGATTACTTCCTGGTTTCTTACCATACGGATTTCTTCAGGTTTCACATTTACAATCTCGCTGATTGAACTTAAAGGTATGGCATATTTTTCACTGCCTATTTTTACCAGCAATGCCTGTATTATAGCCAGGGTCAGAGGAATACGTATACTGAATTTGGTTCCTTTGCCCCATGCAGTTTCAACTTCAACAACACCGCCCAGGGCTTCGATTTTCGTTTTAACGACATCCAGGCCCACACCGCGTCCCGACAGGTCAGTGACTTCGTCTGCGGTGCTGAAGCTTGGCTTGAACAGGTACTCAATAACTTCCTTGTCGGATAAGGAAGCCACTATATCAGGAGTCTCCAGTCCTCTTTCCACGATTTTCCTTCTGACTTTCGCGATGTCAATGCCACGGCCGTCGTCTTCCACTTCTATGACAACATTGTTGCCGTCCTGGTAAGCCCTGAGATATATATTCCCGACTGGCGGCTTACCTGTTTTTGCCCTTTCGGAACGGGATTCAAGACCGTGGTCGGCTGAATTTCTGAGGATATGTATCAGCGGATCGCCTATCTCGTCTATTACCGTTCTGTCAAGCTCAGTTTCCTTACCGAACATATGCAGCTCTATGTCTTTGTCCAGTTCCCTTGCTATATCGCGTATCATTCTGGGGAATCTGTCAAAAACCTGTTCAATAGGCACCATTCTGACCTTCATAACCGCATCGTGGATGCTGGTAGTAATTCTCTCGAGGTATTCAATTGAATCCGTGTCAAAGTCTGCATTGTCCAGATTGGCCTCGAGGCTGTTCTTGATAATAATCAGCTCACTTACCAGATTCATCAGTGTATCCAGTCTTTCAATATCCACCCTTACAGTCTTTTTGGGCTTTTGAGCCTTCTTTGGGGTCTGGGCGGATTCTTCCTGGACATTGGCTGTTTTTGCCGGCATTTCGGCCTCGTCCGGGACTTTCTCCTCAGTTGTTTCAGCCTCCAGATGCTGGGGGAATACAGGGGTGACTTCAACTTTATAAATCTCGGCCACCGAATTTATCTCTTTTTCAAAAAACTCTCTGTCCTTATTTGTTATGGCAACAACCGTAAACTCAAAATCAAAGCGTTCATCCTCAATATCTTCCACCTTGGGAACGGATTTTATAACTTCCGAATTTTTTTCGAGAATCTGAAAAACAATGAAAGCCCTTGCCGCTTTCAGCAGACATCCTTTGTCAAGTTCGACGTGGATTTCAAAAACATTCATGCCAGCTTCAAAGGCTTTATTTATAACATTTATGTCATACTGGTTGAGATCCACTCTCAGCTTTTCGCTGGGAGTCCCGTCATTTTCTTTCGGATTTTGCTCTTTGGTTTGGGAGACTGCAGGCTTACCATTGCCCGTACCGCCCTCAAGAATTTCAGAGAGGGCGTCCACAACATTTTTGAACTCTTTGTCTCCTTCGTTGCCCGACAGGGAAACTGTGTTCACATATGTCTCCAGTGCATCCAGACATTCAAAAAGGATATCCACCATATCCGGATTTACAACTATCCGTTCATTTCTCAGCATATCCAGAACATCTTCCATATGGTGGGTCAGTGTCTGCATTTTAAAGAATCCCATAGTCCCTGCCATTCCCTTTAATGTATGGGCCACACGGAAAATTTCATTGAGGATTGCTTTGTCCTTGTTGTTCTTTTCAAGCTGCAGCAACGATGTATTGAGTTGTTGCAGATGTTCCTTTGCCTCTTCGACAAATATATCCAGGTACTGGTTCATATCCATCATTATTGGTGCACCCCCGTGTAATTCGTGATACAAGCCGGTATCCCAGTGTCAAACGGTAATTGTCTCATTTGTCATACCAGCCTTTTTTGAGAAACTTTCTCTGGTAGTCAAAAACAAAACTGATGATCTTCTCCCTGTCTTTATTTGAAATCCTGATAAACTCCAGACTCGTTTCATATTTGTAAGCGGCATTGCTATCTGTCCGTACTGTTCTTAATATTTTCCCCATAAAAGCAATTTCCCCGGGTTCCTGATTTAATTTCAGCCTGCCTTCCAGGAACCAGTCACGTTCAGGTTTTTCATTCATCCGGAGACAAATTCCCCCGCCGCTTATATCTTTGGTCAGACCTTTTTTAAAATCTCCCCTCTTTTCTTCCGGCGTATTTTCCTCTTGAAACATCCGGTATTCTACATCAAGCACACAATTGATCCTGTAAAAATTTCTCCTCTGAATATGTATTTCTTCGGAAACAGGTTTTATTCTGAGCATCGCCACCCTGCCCGAAAATCTGCTTTCCAGTGCAATAGCTTTAAATTTAAAAAGATTGCCTTCACGTTGATAAATCACATCCATTTTCGTATCAGGCGCAATGTAAAGCACCCTCCCCTTGTAAATAGGTGCCAGAATTTCCAAGGTACCATCGGACAACTGAGTATCGTATTTACTGACCAAAGGCTCTTCTATTTTGTAAGCTGCATCCTTTATTTCAAGTTCAAGCTTGTCTCCCAGTCTCAGTCTGTTCGTAAACATTGTATAAACTCCATTAACAAATAGTTTAACATATTTGGTTGTTAAGTTCCACAAATTTTACCAAAGTTCGAGGTTTATACACTAAAAAAAGACAATAATTTTGAAATAAAACCCTTTGCTCCCAGGTTTATCCCATCGGAACCGAAGGAAAACATCCTGTCGGCTATTTCTTCAATACTTCTGGAAGCAGAACACTTTGAATTATACAGGACAAAGGGTTTCTGGAGCTTTATGCTTTTTGTCACATTGTCATCATATAATATATACCCAAGTTTCGACAGCCTTAATGACAAAAATTTCTCTGAGACCTGGCAGAGCTTATTTGCCACATTTTCAGCTTCCCTTAATGTTTCTGCCTTGTTCACAATTACATTGATCTGCTTTCTGAGATCCTTTCTCGAGACCATTTTTATAAGAGCATATGCGTCCGTTATGGAGGTAGGCTCAGGGGTGGTAACCAGCAAAACCTGGTCTGCCGCAAGGACAAAATTCATGACATTTTTTGAAATACCTGCCGCAGTATCGATCAGCACTACATCAAAAAGACTGTCCAGAACGTTGATACTTGCTGTTATTTTACGTATTTGCCTTCTGTCCAGTCTTGCAAGTTCCTCAATTCCGGAACCTCCCGACAAAAATTTTATATTGGCCGGACCGCTTGTCAGTACTTCAGATATATCCTTATCTCCGCGAATTACATCAAGCAAACTGAATTTTGGAACGATCCCAAAAAGAACATCAACATTGGCCAGACCAAAATCAAAATCAAGAATCACTACCCTGAGGCCCTTCAGACTAAGCTGGATGGCAAGATTAACCGCTATGCTTGTTTTTCCTACCCCACCCTTGCCACTCGTGACAGCAATAACCCGGGCCCTTTTATTTGTGACCGGATCGTCAGAAATCTCATTCTTGTTGTTTTTTCCGGCAAGCCTTCTCAGCATTTCTGCCTGATCATGCATATAAACCTCCAAAATAAAGCTCAGATATGGGACACTGTTCCATTCAGAACATTTTCCGAAATCTGTTTTGGATTGGCAAATTCAATGTCGTCCGGAACACTCTGCCCGGTAGTGATATAGGAAAGAGGTTTTCCGGTCAGATAACGTGCATTGAATATGACACCCAAAGAAGGCGATTCATCCAGCTTGGTGAAAATAAGCTTGTAGTTTTTAATAAACCCGTAATATTCAAGCGTCTCTTTAATAGCTCTCGGACTGGTATTGCAGCTCAGAACCAGAAAGATTTCATCGGCATCTGCATAACTTATGAGATCTTTCAGTTCATCAAAATGAGGTTTATTTTTGTGACTACGACCTGCAGTATCAATAAGAATGAGGTCTTTATCTTCCATTTCGCAGACCGCATTCTTCACTTCTTCGGGTGAATAGACCACTTTTAACGGTATGTTGAGTATTTCTGCATATGTTTTCAGCTGCTCAATGGCGGCGATTCTGTATGTATCTGCAGTTATAAGCCCAACATTCTTTTGCTGGTTCAGTGAAAACTCAGCGGCTATTTTCGCAAGTGTTGTGGTTTTTCCCACACCTGTCGGACCAATAAAAATTGCCACGTGGGGACGTTTTTCTTTTATTGTGAGAGGTTCCGGTTTGCCCAGAAGAACTGTCAGAACTTTGAAGGCAAGGTTATGAAGCTCTTCGGGACTGTCCGCTCCTATTTTTCTGATTTTGTCCAGAATCTTTTCAATCAGTACCGGTTCGAGATCCTGACTGAAAAGAAGTTTCTTGAGCGCCGACAACTCATCGGAAAAAGCTGGCTGCTGAGGCTCACTGACAGGGCAGGATTCTTCGCCGGCTGCTTTGTTCCGGGCAGCAGTCACGTTTTTCATTATTTCGGCATTCAAAGGTTTCCATTGATACTGGGTACCCTGTTCGGCAATACCGGTTCCATTATCGCTGACATCTGATTTATGTACTGTAGTGTTTTCTTTTTCTCCCTTGCCCTGCAGAACCTGGTATATTTTCTTCAGGGTGCTTTCCATGCTTTTTACTTTGTTTTCAAGCTCGATGATTTTGTTGCTTTCGGAAATGCCGGCAGTATTTATTGTCCGGGTGTTCTGGGATATACTTCTGACTGCGGCCAGTGTCCTTACTGCATTCTGAAGTTCCGCCTGTTTATTGTCAGAGGAAGGACGAATATGCTCGTCATCAATAGCCGCGACGACTTCAATCATTGGCTTGGAAAAAAGGCCTTTCAGTCCTTTGGGTTTGACCTTTCGGCTGTTCATTATCACAGCTTCATTTCCAAGATCCATTTTGACCTTGAGCAAGGCTTCCTGCATATCCTTGCAAGTATACCTGCGTATCTTCATCCACCAAACGCCCTTCCTTTTTGCTTAATTTGAAAGACATCATGTAAAATGCCACAAATCTTTATTTTATATGCTTACCATGTCAACTGCATTTACGTCCATGCTGGGATCCAGCTCATTATATGAAAGTACGACAAGCCCCGGAATGGCATTTTCAGTCAGTCGTTTGAAATAAAATCTGACTACCGGAGAAGCCAGAACTATGGGTTGTTTCCCCATCTTCATCAATTTTTCGCATAATCCTGATACCTTGCTGATAATCCTGTTGCTGACAGCAGGCTCGATAGTCATGTAGGAACCTGCTTCTGTCCTCTGGACTGAATCCAGTATTATTTTTTCCACCTGTGGGTCAAGGGTGATAACATCATTGTTTTCAGGCGTTATATAAGTACTTGAGATTGCCCTTCCGAGGGACTGGCGCACATATTCGGTCAGCATATCCGGATCCCTGGTAATAGGGGCATAATCAGCAAGTGTCTCAAGAATTGTTCCCATATCCCTGATAGACACGCCTTCCCTTAAAAGGTTGGAGAGAACTTTCTGAATCTCACCCAAACTCAGCAGTTTCGGAACAAGTTCTTCAACAACTGCAGGATAATTTTCTTTTGCATTGTCTATCAAAGTCTGGACATCCTGCCTGCTGAGGAGTACATGGATATTGCGCCTTATGATCTCAGTCATGTGGGTTGCTATAATGGATGGGGCATCCACAACGGTATACCCCATCATTTCCGCCCTGTCCCTCATGGTTTCGGAAATCCAGAGGGCGGGAAGGCCAAAGGCCGGTTCCCTTGTGGGAATGCCTTCAATCTCGTCCTTTACATTTCCGGGATTCATGGCCATATAATGATCCAGCATCAGTTCACCGCGCGCGACTTCCACTCCCTTTATCTTGATGACATACTGGTTTGGAGCAAGCTGTATATTGTCACGCAGCCTGATGATAGGAACTATTACTCCCAGTTCCAGGGCAAGTTGCCTTCGGATCATTACTACTCTGTCCAGTAAATCTCCGCCCTGATTTTTATCTGCAAGTGGAATAATTGCATAACCGAATTCCAGTTCTATCGGATCCACCTGGAGCAATGAAACCACGTTTTCAGGTTTCCGTATCTCTTCCACTTCTTTTTCCTCAACGGCGATTTCTTCCTGTTTGCTGATAGTTTCTGCGTTTTGCTTAATTCTTGAAGCCAAAAATACCAGCCCCCCGCCGACAGCCAGCAATGACCACTGTCTGAGAACGGGAACCAGTGCGAAACAGGCGACCGCGCCTATATTAAGAACCTGGGGACTGTTGAAGAGCTGGTTGATAATGTCGCTGCCAAGATCATTTTCGGCTGCTGCCCTTGTCACAATGATACCTGTGGCGACCGAGACAAGGAGGGCAGGAATCTGGCTTACCAGTCCGTCTCCTATTGTAAGAATGGTATAGTCTTCCAGTGCCTGCTCTATGGTTTTGCCATGCATGACAACTCCCGCTATGATTCCGCCGGCGATATTTATTATGGTGGTGATAATTCCGAAGATCGCGTCATTCTTTACAAACTTTGACGCACCATCCATAGCGCCGTAGAAATCCGCCTCACGCTGTATTCTTTTACGCCTTTCCTTGGCCTGGGCTTCATTGATCAGGCCTGAGTTGAGATCGGCATCTATTGCCATCTGTTTGCCCGGCATGGCATCCAGCGTGAAACGTGCTGATACCTCGGCGACCCTTTCTGCGCCCTTGGTTATTACAATGAACTGGGCAAGCATTATTATTATGTAAACTATGAAACCTACTACAAGATTGTTTCCGCCTACAAATTTCCCGAAACTCTGAATTACCTTTCCGGCTTCTCCCTCACCTATGATAAGCCTGGTCGAAACAACATTCAGGGAAAGTCTGAACAGGGTGGTAAAGAGAAGCATCGTAGGAAAAGAAGCCATTGAAAGAGCATCATCAGCATATATTGCGTTGATCAAAATCAGCAGGGAAAGAGTGATGTTTGTTACTAAAAGAACGTCCAGCAGAAAGTCAGGAATAGGAACGATGATAAATATTACAATAAAAACCGCGCAGGCTGCGACCATCAAATTCCTGTTTTTCATCGAAAATCCCCCGGTTCGCACCATTGTCTTTTGTAACTTAAATATTTTAATAATTATAGAAAATCGTCATGAGTTCTTAACAATTTCTTAATATTATATTATAACAAATTATTCATTCAAGCAACTTTTTAGCTGCATGCTTTCGAAAATTTTCCCTAAAATTTTACTGTTTTAAGGATGAATTTCCTGATTACATGAGCCACTCCGTCTTCATTGTTTGACAAAGTTACATAATCGGCTCTTTGTTTTATTTCTTCGGGGGAATTTGCCATGGCGACTCCCAGTCCTGCATATTCAATCATGGAAAGGTCATTGTATCCGTCACCGATGGCTATCATTTCGCTCTGTTTTATTCCAAAGTGCTTACCGAGGTTTTCCATGGCGATGGCCTTTGAAGCCAGTTTGTCATTGAATTCCAGGAAGAATGGCTGTGAAGTATGATAATTGACATTATTGCTTATATATTTGCCTATCTGTTTCTGGTATTCATTTATCTTTTCAACATCATCATACCAGAGTACCTTTGAAACACCGCCTTTCACGACTTCATCCAGATCCTTAATGAGAATTGCCTCGACTTTCGAGATGCTTCTGTATTTTTCCACCCGTTCGTCCATTTTTGTCACATATAAATTATTGTTCTTCCACACCATGACCGAAATGTCTTTTTCCCGGCCCCAGCCTATTATTGTCCTCGCATCTTCTTCGCTCAGCTTTCTCTCATATAATATTTCTCTTGATTTTCCCTTTATTACCATTGCTCCGTTATATGTTATGAGGGGTATGTCCAGGTTTAAAGCCTCCACAAGATGCACCACGCCCTGTATCGGCCTTCCTGTCGCAATGGTGAATATTACGCCTTTATCTACCGCTTTCCTGACAGCTTCTATATTTCCTTCGGTAAGCTGTCCCATGTCGTTCAGAAGTGTTCCGTCGATATCAGCCGCTATTAGTTTGTACATCATTTGTTTGCGCTCCTTGACAAGTTGATTTCATATTGATTTTATAATCCATATGATAAAAAGGCAATCTTCCCATTACCGTTGTCTCTGGTCTGCAAGGGGATTTTTCCCTTTCAGGTTGTATACAAATGCCAGCACCTCAGCTACCGCCTTGTATAATTCAGGCGGAATTGCCTGGCCTATGTCCACTGAATGGTACAATGCCTGGGCAAGGTGTTTGTTTTCCATTAAATAAACATCATGTTCCTTTGCTGTTTGTTTTATCCGCTGGGCCATATAATCTGTCCCTTTGGCCACAACATAGGGCGCTGACATCTTTTCGGGCTCATATTTTATTGCCACTGCATAATGGGTGGGGTTGGTTATGACCACATCGGCTTTGGGTACATCCTGAAGCATACGCCGCATGGAGATCTCGCGCTGTTTTTGTTTTATCCTGGATTTTATTTCCGGATTACCCTCCAGCATTTTGAATTCTTCCTTGATTTCCTGTTTGCTCATCATGATGTCCTTCTCATGCCTGCGCCACTGGAAAAAATAATCAACCGCCGTTATGGTCAGAAGTGCAAAACTGATTTTTATCCCCGCATTCAAAGTTGCGTTGGCAATATAGACAGTCAGCGGACCCAGTTCAAGTCCCATAAGTTTTATCATGGAATTGAATTCGGTTTTTATGGACGACCAGGCCACCCATCCGATTATAATGACTTTCGCCAGGGATTTTGCCAGTTCGAACAGGGAACGGGTTGAGAAAATTCTTTTAAGGCCGTTTATGGGATTGATGTTTGAAAACCTTGGCTTCAGCTTTTCTGTGGTAAACAGGAACCCTATCTGGATATAACTTCCCAGAAATCCTATAATTACGGCAATTATAAAAAACGGCGCTGAGATTTTTATGATCTGCCTGACCGAATAAGCCATAAAACGCATGGCTTCCGCAGGTTCCTGCAGGTTGAAATCGGATGGCTGGGTTAAAAACATGCGAAAGACCGAGCTTACTTCCCTGTACAGATAATTCCCGCAATATTTCATGGCTATGAGCATTACAAGAAGCAGCAGGTTGGCCGGAACTTCCCGGCTTTGCATTACCTGTCCTTTTTTTCTGAGTTCTTCTCTTCTCCTGGGAGTAGCTTTTTCGGTCTTGTCCGAAGTGTCAGCAAAAAGCTGCAGATTTATATATTTTAGCCCTCTGCTAACAAGGGGACGGGAATATGCAGCATTGTCCGGCAAAAAAGAGAGGACAAGTGATTTAATTTTATTAATAACGATACCAAAAACTAAGGCCGGAACTCTTCTCATTTTTCTCCCTGCTTTTTATGTGCTTTGGCTTAAATTGAAAAAATTATCACTCTTTCCCTTAAGACAATTTTATACCGAACCTCTTGCCTGCTCAAGCAATTTGTAGATTTCTTCATAAGTTGCGTTAATGATAATGTTCACTATGCCTTTGAACGTTCCTATTGTCAGAAGAATCACTGCAAGACCAAGTATTATTTTGACGGGCATACCGAGAATGAAAACATTAAGCTGGGGCATGCTTTTGGAGACTATGCCCAGGGCCAGATCAGTAATCATTATAGTAGCGGTGATCGGTGCAGCAATTTTGAAGCCTGTCGTAAAAACCGCTGAAAACAAATCAGCTGTTTGTTTTGCAATCTCTCCTTCAAAAGTGACCGTACCCACAGGCAAAATTCTGAAGCTGTCGGCAACGGCTTTTATAAGTAAATGATGCGAATCGGTCACCAGCATAAAAAGTGTTGCAAATACTACATAAAAGTCGGCTGTAATAGGTATCTGGATATTGGATACAGGGTCGAAGACTGACACCATACCAAAACCTATACGCATATCAATTAACTGTCCGGCGATATAAATACTTGAAAACAATACATATGAGATAAAGCCGAACATAAATCCGACCAGGAACTCTTTGGCAATTAACACAGTATATGAAAACAAAGTGTTGTATGCGGAAATATCGGGTACCGGAACGGTATTGGCCACAATCAGCGAAAACATGAAACAGAAGCCGACTTTATAGTAATTTGGAATATTCCGCCTCCCTAATATGGGAGACAGCAAAAACATACCCGTTATCCTTACCAATACAAGCAGGAATATATTTAAGATATCCGTAAGCCAATCGAACGATACCAGCATTCATTTATCCCATCCATTTATTAATTAATTCACATCCCGATAAACCTGAGCATGCTTTCATACATCCTGAGGGTAAATTCTTTCATCACTGTGAGCATCCATGATCCGAACAAAAGTATGGCTACCAGCATGGCAAGTATTTTGGGGACAAAGTGCAAAGACTGTTCCTGTATTTGGGTAGTTGCCTGAAAAACACTCACGATAAGCCCTGTGATCAAACCTATCATAAGTACGGGAACAGAAATTTTCAACGCTGTCAGCAAAGCATCCCGGGCCGTATCCAATAAAAACTGTTCCAAAGTGCCCTACCTCACTTTCGTCTGAATAATAACAGCTAACGTAAAAATGATTTCACTATGTTTTCGGTAAGCAGGTTCCATCCATCGACAAGCAGGAACAGAAGTATCTTAAAAGGCGTAGATATCATAACAGGCGGCAGCATCATCATACCCATTGCCATCAGGGTGCTTGCCACAACCATGTCAATTACTATGAAAGGTATGTAAAGCATAAATCCCATGCGGAAAGCCGTATTTAGCTCGCTTATCATAAATGAAGGAACAACCACTGTCAAAGGAAGGTCCATCAGATCTTCAGGGGGATCAATCTGCGCCAAGCCTGCAAAAAGAGCCAGATCTTTGTCTCTGGTGTGTTTCAGCATAAAATCCTTTATGCTGTTTTCTGAACGGTCAATTGCCTCTTCCAGGGTTATCTGATTTTCGGTATAGGGTTTGAGGGCATTTTGATTTATATCATTTATAACCGGGCTCATTATAAAAAAAGTGAGGAATAAAGCCAGACCTATTATTACCTGGTTGGGCGGTATCTGCTGCGTACCCATTGAATTTCTCAAAAAAGACAAAACGATGATGATCCGTACAAAGGAAGTCATCATTATAAGAATCGACGGGAGCAATGTTAAGATTGTCAGTATCAGCAGCAGCTTAATGCTTGTGCTTACTTCCTGGGGATCATCGGAAGATGTGATTGATATTCCTTCATCAGATATGGAAATGCCCGGCTGAGCAAAAGCCGCCGAGCTTGTATGTAAAATAAGCAGTATTATAAGCAAGACCAAAAACATTTTCTTTCCTGGCATTAGCACCACCGTTATTTTTTCTGTTGTTTATCTGATGTCTTTGTTTATCTTTTGCAGGCGCCTGGTATTTTGAACAATCCGGCTTACAGGATTGTGATCCGTGTCTTCCTGGCTGGTGCCGCTGCTGTTTTCAGAGTGTCTTCCAAGCCCTGAATAGTTCTGGAAAATAGCTTTGAAGCTAAAAGAGGGTTCCTGGCTTTCCGGAACTTCCTCTGCTTCCCAATCTATATCGATTTCCGAAACCAGATTTAATTCCTTTTTGGTCGAATAAAACAAAAAATGTTTATTTCCTACCCGGATAAGATATAGACACCGGTCCAGTCCAAGCGGAAGCATCTCTGTGATCTTCATGAATTTGTTTTTTGTACCGCCTGTCAGTTTTCTGCCCAACAATTTCGTGGCGTAATAACTTAGAAAAAGAATCAGAACAAATGCTAAAATATAGCCAACATATTCCATTGGTGTTCCTTCCCTGTTTTTTAAGAGAACAAGGGCTGCTAACCCACAACTTTTTTGACAGCTTCTATAACACGTTCTGCCTGGAAGGGCTTGACGATGAAATCCCTTGCTCCGGCCTGGATGGATTCAATAACCATTGCCTGCTGACCCATTGCTGAGCACATGATTATTTTAGCGGAAGGGTCCAGGGATTTGATCTGTTTCACAGCCTGAATGCCATCCATTTCGGGCATAGTGATGTCCATTATCACGAGATCAGGAGAAAGTTCCTTGTATTTTTCCACAGCTCTTAACCCATTTTCAGCTTCGCCAACTACTGTAAAACCATTCTTAGAAAGGATGTCTTTAATCATCATGCGCATAAAAGCCGCGTCATCAACGATGAGTATATTTGCCATAGGTCATATCCTCTCCCTGTATTTTCATAAGTATTTGTCATCCGGCATAGCTTTTTGCGACAACATCCACAAGAAAACTATACCACCAAGTACTACTTTCTATCATTATATTAAATATAACGACAAAATAAAAGTCTTTTTGCAACAGTTACAGTTTATAATCTTTTTGAAGGATGGACTATGTCGGTTATTCTTACACCGAAACTCTCGTCAATGACAACCACTTCGCCTTTTGCAATAGGCTTGCCGTTGACAAGAATATCCACCGGCTCACCCGCAAGCTTTTCCAGCTCCACAATGGAACCCTGTCCAAATTCGAGTATCTCCCTTATCTTCTTGGTTGTTCTTCCCAGTTCAACCGATATCTGAAGCGGAACATCCATCAACAGGCTGATATTGTTGGGATTGATGTCAGCAATTGTTTCATCAAAGGTCTGGAATTGGACAGGCTGTACATTGACGGGTTCCTGCATATTCTGGGGTTTTTGAAAAGGCTGCTGGTAACTTCCCATAAAAACGTTACCCCCTTGCTGTGAGGAATATTGTTGCATCGGCATTTGCTGCGGTGGATACTGGGGCTGGTTAAACTGTCCTGCAGATGGCTGATGATACTGCTGTTGCTGACCTGCCGGTGTCTGATACATCGTATCAGTCTTTTCCGGGGCATTCGCGGAATCCATTTCGGGGTCGGGTACCTGGCTTCGTTCATACAGATTTGCGACCATTTTCTTGGCAAAACTTATCGGCAAAATCTGCATAATCTCGCTGTCTATAAGATCCCCGACCTGCAGGGAAAACCTTACTGCAACAACATTGGAGTTATTGTCGATCTTTATTCTGCTTATATCTGAGCCGGAATCTATCAGGGTAGATTCAGGCGGCGAAATATCTACACGCTTCTCAAACATGGATGAAAGCGAAGTGGCGGCAGAACCTACCATCTGGTTCATGGCTTCACCTATGGCGCTCATATGGAGCTCATTAAGTTCGCCCTCCACATGCCCGTCTCCGCCCATCATCAGATCGGTGATTATCTTTACGTCCTCTTCTTTGATAATAAGGAGATTCATGCCTTCCAAACCCTGAGTATACTTAACTTTAACTGCTACAAAGGGTTTTACGAACATTTTGGCTAACTCTTCCCAGGTAGTTTCCTGGACTTTGGGAGTTGTAATGGTGACTTTCTGTCCAAGCAATGCATAAAGGGTGGTAGCTGAGGTACCCATGCTTATATTTCCGATTTCCCCCAATGCATCCTTTTCTTTTTCAGTCAACTGCTCAACAAACAGATCAGCGTCAGCGGAAACGAACCCTTCATCGCTGACCGGCTGGTTTTCGTCGCCATTATTACCCGGAGCAGAATCCAATCCTTTCAAAAGGGCATCTATTTCTGCCTGGGATAACATATCTCCCATTTACTCTTCCTCCTTTACAACGTCGGTAATCTTTACGGAAAGCCTTTTGTTTCGAACTCCGGGGACACCCGTGAACTTCAATATGTCCCCCACCAGAATTTCTACCTTTCCGTCCACATGTGTATTGAGAGTCAGAACGTCACCTTCCTGAAGGGACAGAAAATCGCCTACCGAAATAGTTGTTCTTCCAAGAACGGCTCTTACAGGTATACTGGTCTCCTCAACCTTTGTTTTTAATAATCTCCGTCCCTCCTCGGTGGCCTCTTTTTCTATCAGTGAAAACCATATCCTGGTTGACAGTTTTTCAAGCACAGGTTCGACAGTCATATGGGGTATGCAAAGATTCAACAGTCCTTCCATATCCCCTATTTTAGCAGTGAATGTCACGAGAGCGACCATTTCGTTAGGTGACATTACCTGGGCAAACTGGGCATTTGTCTCTATCCTGTCCAGCGAAGGATGGACTTCCACAACATTCTCCCAGGGCTCTTTGATTATGTTGAGCATCTGGGATATAAGTCTCATAAGGATAGCGATTTCAATCTCGGTAAATCCTCTGATCTTCTCTATGCCAAGGCCTCTTCCGCCCAAAATCCTGTCTATCAGCGAATAAGCGATGACAGGATTTATTTCCATGATCACCGATCCCGGCAGCGGATCAAAGTTGACAATGCCCAATACTGCAGGATTGGCTATGGAGTTTGTAAACTCAGAATACTGCAGGGCCTGAACGGTCTGCACGTCAACCTGCACCAGAGTCCTCAGATACCCCGACAGAAAGTTGGTCAGAAGCCTTGCATAATTCTCATGGATAATCTGAAGCGTACGTATATGATCCTTGGCGAATTTGCTGGGCCGCCTGAAATCATGAACACGTATCTTCTTTTCCGAAGACTCTTTATTTAAATCCTTGACATCAAGTTCTCCTGCGGTAAGTTGCTGCAACAGAAGATCTATTTCACTCTGGGATAATATATCTCCCACTTTTTTTCCTCCTGTTTATTTACTGTAATATCCATTTATCAAATACAACTTTGATGATGAACCTGTCTTCGGTCCCCTGATTGCTGATAATGTCATTATATATTTCTTTCAGTTCCTCTCTGGCAATCTTCATCGAATCAGAAGCCTGAAGCTCTTCATAGGTCTGGTTTCTGAAATATTCAATGGTAGCTTCCTTGAGCTGGCTTAAATATACTCTTTCAATAAGGTCCTTCCGCTCCTCGAGAAGCTTGTTCTTTTTGCCGCCGTCATAGATGATTGATACAGACGCCATTATGAAGCTGTTGGGATGCTGAGGCGTACTCTTGATACTGAATACGTTGTCGGTGGCCGAACCGTTTTCAGAACTGAAAAGCCGAAACTCTGCCTGTTCCTCCGGCGGCACAATCCGCTGAGCTCCGCTGCCGCTTGCCGGCTGCATGCTCTTTTCAATATTTGCATTGAAAGTAAACAGAATAATTATGAGCACTGCAAGTGCCAGTGTGAGAACAGCAATAATCGACAGCAAGATTGTATACAATGATTTTCCCTGCAAGAGATTCACTTCCTATCCTATCCAATAGTAGCATTCTATATCATTTATCGTCATTTTGAGTGTCTGTATTAATCAATCTGACAGGAAAGTATATTTTCTGCTTATATTTTATTACTAAATCTACCACTTCTTCAACCGATTCAGTCACAACATACTTCTTGCCGTTGGTTAAGGTAATCACCGTGTCAGGGGTGGATTCCACCGTTTCAATCCATTCAGCGTTTATGACAAGCATGGTTTTATTAATTCTTGTTACCGTAATCATTTTCATATCCTCCGAATAGCTGCACAGTCAGTTCCTGTGCCTGCTTGTTCAATTTATCTTTACAGGCTGTCTGAAAAGGTTATGCTGATATATTTGAAAATGCGTCCGCAAGGTTCCCCGTTCAAAACAGCCTCAAAGCACCAAGGTTAACCTGACCAATTGCCTCAAAATGAGGACATGGCTCCGTCAAGCTCCGCCATGTCCCCGGCGTCGTGGTCTGCTCTCTGCAGTCCGGCGGACTGTTCCCATATACTTCACTTTGGGCGGTCATTTCCTTCGCAGCTTTCGGCTGTTCTTCAGGGGAAGCCTTGCGTCCGCTTTCGGCCATGCATGATGTTCAGATCCTGAGCCTTACTCAGGAATTCTGAACATCATGTTGCAAGTCAGCCCCTGAACTTATCTGATTAACGTTTAATGTTGGCAAGCTCCTGAAGAATTTCGTCGGATGTTACCATAACACGGCTGTTTGCCTGGAATCCGCTCTGGGTGATGATCATCTCGGTGAACTGGTTGGCAAGG
>ENA-OWOZ01000945-OWOZ01000945.1-bioreactor-metagenome-genome-assembly--contig:-NODE-945-length-30737-cov-3.113992_pt1 | contig 30737 bp, 21 predicted proteins | sample MGYA00238140_ERZ651804 | MGnify/ENA primary metagenome ERZ651804 (study PRJEB26910, sample SAMN07631232) | bioreactor metagenome | isolation source: Switchgrass digestor | place: USA: Dartmouth... | reverse complement strand
TGCGACTGTTTCATCAGATGCAAGGTTCCTGTATAATGTTTTCAGACCATTTTCATGATCAATGACTACCGTTATACCATAGAACTTGTCATTTTTTACATCGCAGACCACTCCATCGGCAACTGCCTTTACAGGAGTGCCCCTGTCCGCTGCGATATCAATGCCGGAGTGAGCACGCCATTCTTCAAGGGTTTTTGAATATACCAGATGGTCCATAGCATATTCAAGTGAGATTTCTCCATCAACAGGCATCTGGAAGCTCTGTTTTTCAGGTTCTTTTTTAGGCTTGTCCGGAGTTTTCTTTTCGGTTCCGGTATTGTCTTTCTTCGTTGTTTCATCCTTATCTGTCTTTTCATTTGGTTTCTCCGACTTGTCATCGTCCTTGGAAACCGATGCCGGTGTACCTATATCAGTTTCTTTGCCGGAATCCGCCGCAGGCTGATCCGCAGGATCCAGGCTGGTCAGCTTATCGGCCATGCTGCTTGCCGCATCCTCTGCCGCCAGATCTTCTGCAGGCTCATTTGACAGATCTTCTGCATTATAGTCAGGTTCTCCGTTCAAAGCGTTCCGTGTAGTGACAAAGATCGCGGTACCGGCCACAACAGCGATACAAAGCAATAAAACGATATAGAAACCTTTTTTGTCCATAAACTCCTTGAACTTCTTGCCATTTTCATCTGGAAACATCTTTTTCATATTCACAAATTCCACCTCCGTATAGTATTGTTTCCGCATATGGGAACAATATACATACGGTGTGAAATTTTTAGAGGCCGCCCGCATAACGCTTTGATCAGTTTGACCCCTTCATTGTCTGATGATCAGTAATAGATATGATATCGACTCCTGTATAGTAATGCTTCAGTATCTCCTCGAAGGTCCCGCCGGTTTTTGCCAGTGCATTCGCGCCCCACTGGCTCATACCAACACCATGTCCGTGACCGGTGGTGATGATTTCTATGGCATCACTTCCGGCAGGTCTTATACTGAAGCAGGCTGATCTTAAGCCAAGCATTGTCCTGAACTCAGTGCCCTTCATTATAATGTTTCCTACTTTTAGCGTTTTTACTCTGCCGCCTTCGGTATAGTCAAGTATTTCAATGCTGTCGAGGATATCAATTTCCGTTTCGGCATCAGGATAAGTCTGACTGAACTTTTCAGCCAGCTCGCCGGCACTTACCGTTACTGCGGTGATGTAGCCTTTGGATGCCTCATCGCCGCTGCTTTCGACACTGCGCAGATAAGGCACGCTTTTTCCCTCCCAGACATCTTCTGCATTTTCTGTCCTGCCGGGACTGCTTGCATGGAATAGGGTATTCGCAACAGTTCCGTTATAGACCACTATCAGTCCCCTGGTTTCATTAACGGCTTTTTCGATTTTCCCCCAGTACTTTGCCGCAAACAGGATACCCCATTTTTTGCTTGCATCCTCCTTGCTTATCCAGGCTTGACAATGAGACGGGTCCGTACATATATCGATGCCGTCATGGACACCCTGTTTTGACCTGTAGGTTCCCGACATACGGCCATATGCAAATGTCCTGGCAGCCACCGCCTGTGCTTTCAGAGCTTCCAGGCTGAATTCCGCAGGCATTTCAGCAGCTACGACACATTTTATGTATTCCTCCAGATCAACAAGCTCTGATGTCCCCAGATCCTTGTTATATACCTCTATTTTGTATGACTTCTCCGGTTCACTGACAATCGGCGGCGGTTCCGCCGGCGCCGCCGGGCTGCAGCTTTTCACTATGATCATTGGAAGAAGTATGACGATCACTGCCATAGTCATGGCATAGTATATCAGTTTCTTCATCCGGACCCTCATAATCTCTTTTAGATGCCTTGTAATATATATTCACATAAAAAAAAAGTATGCTGATACGCATACCTGTCCTTTGCTTTCCCGCAATGTGAATTCCGGTTTCAGAGTACTTTACTGATCTGCTTCATCATCCACCCTTTCTATGACTGCTCCCAGCCTGCGCAGTTTTTCATCTATCATGAAATATCCTCTGTCAACATGATCAATATCCAGTATCTCAGTGGTACCCTCTGCACGAAGACCCGCCAGTATCAGTGCCGCACCCGCTCTGAGATCCGTTGCCCTGACCTTGGCCCCTGTCAGTCTGGTACATCCCTCTATTATTGCGCTTCTTCCCTCGACCTTTATATTGGCACCCATCCTTTTCAGTTCGCACACATGCATGAACCTGTTTTCAAATATCGTCTCTATTACCATGCTGGTACCGCACGCAACACTCAGAAGAGATGTCATCTGAGACTGCATATCAGTTGGGAAGCCGGGATATGGATGAGTCTTGATATCGACCGCCCCGATCCGGTCCGCCCTGACTCTTATGGATGTCAGCTCTTCGGAGACCTCGACGCCTGCTTCCCTCAGCTTTGCAGTCACAGGCTTCAGATGATCCGTTACAGTATTTTCGATTATAACATCACCACCGGTTATAGCAGCTGCGACCATAAACGTGCCGGCCTCGATACGGTCGGGAATTACGGTATGGCTTGCCGCATTCAGGCTTTTCACACCGGATATCTTTATGGTGTCGGTACCGGCACCCTTGATATCTGCACCCATGGAAGTCAGATATGTGGCAAGATCCACGACCTCCGGCTCTATAGCAGCATTTTCGATGACCGTGTACCCCTCGGCAAGGGTCGCTGCCATCATAATGTTTTCTGTAGCCCCTACACTGGGAAAATCAAGGTACACCTTATTTCCCTTCAGACGCCCTTTGCAGCTTGCCTCTATATAGCCATGGCCCTGCGTTATCGAAGCTCCCAGAGCGGCGAAGCCTTTCAGATGCAGGTCCACAGGTCTCGAGCCTATCGCACATCCTCCGGGGAGAGAGATCCTGACATGCCCCGCCTTTGCCAGCAAAGGACCTGCTACGAGAAATGAAGCCCGCATTTTGTTCACGAGCTCGTATGGAGCGGTTGTATTGTTTATTGCCCTGCAGTTTATTTCAAGCCTGCTTTTGTCATCCGACAATACAACAGAAGCCCCCAGGGAATCGACAAGTTCACACATTATTTTAACATCATTCAGATATGGAATTTCTTCTATTACGCTTCTGCCGTCGGCCAACAGTGATGCCGCTATAATCGGAAGTACGGAGTTCTTGGCCCCGCTCACGCGGACTCTTCCCTTCAGCGGCTTTGACTGCGATATTATCAGTTTTGACACGTTGCTCTCCCCTTTGCCATCATATGTATTTTAGCGCTCATTCTCAGCGTACATTTGCTTCATCCCGTCAGTATTCAGTAATTATCACCGGTGTCGCCAGCCATATGTAGGTTTTGTTTTCGTAAGAGTTATACCGGGCTGCTATGTTAAGGTTCACTCTTTTCCCGTCCGCACGGATGCCTCCCGCGATTGCAGGTGAAAAGGCAGATACGCTTACAAGTCCGTTGTCACTTATTCCTTCTACTTTTTCAGCCCTTGCACTCCTGAAAACATTTTCAAACATATTATCCAGTTCAGCATCACTCAGTTTTTTTTCGATACAGCCTGTCAGCGACACATTGATCTGATACTCTGCTTTGTATTTATCAAGGACATCTGTGACAGCATCACAGTTCTTTTGCAGGTCAGGACGGCGGGAAGTGTCAATAAAGCTGATAAAGATCAGATCATGCCTGTTTTTTTCATTATCGTCTTCTGTATCATTGATTTCTTTTAATACGGTCATCCTAATGCTTTTATTTTCATCAATTATGTAGCTTATTTCCTGCCCTTCGGCCATATCAGTGTCAACTGTGTTAAAAACAGGCAGCTCATTGTCAAATAACATACCTGCTCCAGCAACAATTTCCTTCAGCAATTCAACAGGTCCGGCTGCGCCCAGTCCATGCTCTGTTCTGCCCCGTATATATATTTCAGAGGCAACAGCATCAGCTCCTGTCACATCAAAGGCTTTCAGCACAGTTTCGGCAGCTGAACCTCCATATCCGTTGTTATGCATCAATATCGCAAAAATGGAGATAACTAAAATCAAGGCAAAAAAAAGAAACAGAAACCTTTTCATGTACAGCCCCCTCCAGCACAACGGCAGCTGTCACAGCCGGGGACGCCGGTTGTTGCCGGTCCGTCCTGTTGACCATAAACACTGCCAATTTGGTTACATTAGAATTATTGCCTCTGAAAATGGGGCATATACATGAAAAATTTCTACGTCCCGCACGATTAATGGATAATGATCTTGTTTTTGCAATATTTCTTGATGTGGATCATTGCTGCTGCCGTCAGAAAATCAAACGGCAATAAAAAACACTGCCGGTTCAGCCCCCGACAGTGTCCATTTGCCAGTTTCTATATGTCCTTATGTCACTTTGTCCAACGATAATAATTATGTTGTTGAAAATTCCTTTCATGCAGGATGTATTCCTGCCCGTCAGTATTTCACGGGCAGATAATACCCGCAGCCTCTTTACAGTTCTCCGGCATAACGCAGGATCTTCTCAATCAGCACCATCGCCTCCGCGCGGGTAACCGAATCCTTTGGTCCGAGCATATCAGAGAATCTGCTGATTATCACGCCGGTACGCTGTGCGTATCGGATCCTGCCAAGCAGAGCCGGGCTGACCTGGCCGATGTCTTTGTACATGGAAAGGTCGGTATTGTCATTGCCTGCCCTTTCCGATGTCTTTAGCTCGCATACCCGGACAGCCATCGAAATAAGCTGTTCTCTGGTACAGTTTTCCCCCGCCCTGCTGATGTCTGCCGCATTTATGATGCCGGCTTTGGCTGCCACAGTCATATAATCTGCACCGTAGTCATAATCCATAATATCCAGCATGAACTTGACCGCTGCACCGACGGTCAGGTTTTTATTCGGCTCGAATTTTTTACCCGTAACGGACTTAATATTATGTCTCTTGGCAACATTCACTATGGCTGATCTTGCATAACTTGTTGATATATCAGTGTAAATATACTGTCCCAGGTCAGCAATCCCCAGCCTGCCTGGAACAGGCATTTCAAATGCCAGTGAAATACCTCCCGAATCTTCATTGTACGTTCTGGTGACAGATGATTTCTGCCAGACGGTTTTCCCTGACGGCAGATAATAACCAAAGGTCGTATCCGCAGTATATGATGCCGCAGAAGCGAAATCATACTCTGCCTTCAGGGGCTTTCCGAAGCTGTTCAGTTTACGCGTCAGGCCATCTGACACCAGTACTTCCAGTTCAGACACCTGGGTCCTGAAGGTCAGATTGCTCACATCTCCGGTAGTACCGGCATTCAAAGTTATATTGACGGTAAAGTTTATTTCCTGACCTCCGGTCCTATTGCTGCTGTTGTATGCCATCACACCCGGTCTTATTATTAAAGTGTTGTTGACAGTTTTCAATATAAGGTTTTCACCCAGCATATCAAGTGCTCTGAAAACTTTCTGTGATATCACAATCGATATACGTTTGGTCCCGCTGGGCATGCTGCTCAGATCGATACGATAGTCCAGTATATCGTCGGTCTGCACGTAGCGGATGAAGCGGTCTGCGTTAACTCCGGTTATCCTGATGGTCCATACGCCGTTGACTGCGACGGTATCCTTAACAATGAAATCGCCGCCTATAATGTCTTCAGTGTCCTCACTCGAGTCATACTCATCAGATGAACGAAGCGTTCTGACAGTAACGGTCTGTGTTGGCGCAGATGCGAGCTTCTTTTCGGGATCATAGGCATAGAGTCTGGCATAGTACCTGAAGTTGGACCTGAGATTTTGCACGGTAAACTCCGAGGCACCTTTTATATTGTACGTCTTGCTGTCCTTATAATCTATGTTCTCAGCAATCTCAAGTATATAATCAAGGCCTTCTTCCTGTATCCACTCATAGGTAATGCTGTTTTTGGTTATAGCGTCCGATGTTCCCTTTACGCCAAATCCAAGAGGTGTATCAGGAGGTATTTCCTTCTGTGTTTTTACCATGTACGAATCGCTGAAGTCCGAACGGCTTGTCTCACCTGCGTCATTCGATGCCTCCGCCTGTATCCAGAAATAGTACAGCGTGTCCGGCTTCAGACCGCTTACCCTGTAATATGTTGCATATTCCAGATCCTCCGGCTTTATCGTGATCCTGTTAGTTGCCTGGGATCTGTTGTCTTTAGTCCCGTACTCCAGGTAATACACATACCTGCTGTTGAAGTTCCATCCAAGATCAATGTAGGTGTCTCCTGCAAAATAATAGTTGAATACAGGCACTGTAGGCTTCTCGATTATCGAAGGCAGCTCAGGATCAGTCGTTATTATTATCGGCTCGGATGGTCCGGATACGAGATTAACACTGCGCCGTGCTGCTCTCACCCATATTACATAGGTTTTGTTCGGTTCGAGATCATAAAGCCTGATATCTACATTATGCCTTCGTCCGTCACGTATGGCATCTCCTGCACCGATATCCTCATCCGGGTCATTGGGTGTCACAGGGTAGCTTATGACCTTATCTGCCGGCAGATTTGCCAGGTCATTGTAGTCCATGCCGGGAGTATATTCTATACAGCCCACATCGATCGTCACTCCGCTGTCATATTCGATTTTTCTGAATTTAAGCGGATCAACCGATTCATCACCCTTCTCCAGCTTATCAGCCAGATCCTCTACAGGCGGCTCAAGCTGCATTCCCGCTTCATCGATTTCAGACGGTGTCCTGTAGTACCATGACCATTCGCCCGGATCGGAGTCGGGAGTCTTTCTGTCGGAGTATTGCTCATACCATTTATTCTGCAGGCTTATAACCACCGAAGTGCTTGTGACCATATCATTTCCGAGCTTATCCTTCTTAACCTTCAGCGGAGGCACTCCGGGAACCACAGGCTGATCGCCGGGTCCAAGGGCAGGTGTTATGAATGCTTTCACAGACGCCTCGGACTGCATCGTTATATTCTTCAGTACATTGTCCACGAAATCAACATAGTTCTTCTTTGCAACGATCCTGAAGTAATAGGTCTGATTGGGCACCAGGCCGTCGATCGTATATTTGTAGCCAAGCAGTATATTGCCACTCGTTATATAATTGCTTTGGTTCATTTTGAGATCAGATGCTATTTTATTTCCTGCCGGAGGGTTATCGATATAATTCGGATCAGTTATGAGCCATATGTCATACAGTATACTGCTGTCGACTTCTCCGTTTCCCTTCAGCGGTGCCCTCCATAAAATCGTTGCGCTCGTAGCCGTTATGACCTGCTTGACTACAGAGCTTCCATCTGAAATTTCGCTGGTTATTTCCGGGGCAGCCGGTGAAGAAGGCACCTCCGATTCCCTCACATATATCCTGGATGATGTTATGCTTACCCCCGGATATACATCCTGGCCGTTTCGTGTGACATTGGCCTTTATGATGTAATAGTAATTTTCCTCCCCGGGATTGATCGTGAGGTAGAAGGTCGTATCATCCTTCGAAGCCATATATTGCTCGATACTTCCTGATGTCCCGGTACCCCTGTATATCTGATACGTTACTTTAATATCGCTGCTGTTCAGGCCTGTGACAACGGGACTCCATTCCAGCTTCCATATCGTGCTCCCGGTAGATGTCACAGACATTTTCGTCGTCTTTGCAAGTATGAAGCTGCTGACAGTAACTACGCGGCTCTCTGCCGATCTTTTGAGCTCTGTGTCCGCAGTGTCCGGAACAATTTTTATGTAATATACCCTTCCCGGATCTCTTACCGTGTGTATATACTCAAGCTTACCCGAAGCTTCATTGACTGCCACCGGTCCATTACTTCCGATCTGTTCACTTCCTATATAAATCGGAGGAGTATTGGCAAAGGTGCTGTTTTCGGAAACATAAAGCCTGTAATCCATTCTTTTTCCGCCGATCCATACATCATCCCATTCGATTTTAATCTGGTTCGGTCCGTATGAATACGCATTTATATCTATATCTGTCATGAACTTGACAGTATTCGACGGCAGCGATTCACTGCTGGTGTATGTGCCTGCATCGGTCGTATATGTATAGTAAGCTCTGGAATAGGCATAATAAACCGTTCCTGAATTAAGCTCCTTTAGGCGTATCTTATTGTCGGAGTCAGTCGAGGCCGGAACATTGGCCTCCTTCAGTATAGTTGACCTTACAGGCTTGTAAGGCTTGCTTACTTCCTGCAGGTAGTAGTTGATGTATATTCTGGGCGACGGCACGTCCGCCGGGCGTGCGATCTTATCGCTTTTGAGGTCCGCATAGTATTTGTCGTATTCGTTATAGCCTATTGCCGCCTGATCGTCATATATGGCTTCTATCCTTAATTTTTCCGGCGCCGGCTGTGCTCCGTAGTCGGCCGCCGATACAGTCAGTGACAGGGCATACTGTATTATGATCAGCAATACTAAAACTATGCTTGTTACTCTTATCTGCTTTTTCATAGCATTCATTCCCCTTCAGCCAATTGCGTGTTTATCTGTCGTTTCGTATCTATATATCTCCTGTCAGTTCCAGAAGTCTTGCAAATGCAGCTACAACCTCCGCCCGCGTCATGCTCCCAAGAGGTCTGAAACTTCCTGATCCGTCCAGTGTCATAACCCCGGTGTCTATAACCAGTACAACGGATGAATAATACTTTCCGTCAATATCGCCTTCATCATTTATCCGTACACCGTTTGACGGCCTGATGTTTCCGTAAGTCAGCCCTTTCTTTGCAGCAAAGAGCTTTGATAATACAGCAGCCGTCTGCTGCCTGTTTACATCCTTTGCTGCAGAGTTGGGATGAATGATACTGTCCAGGCCAAGAAGCGTAAGCTTGCTTCTTATATCCAAACCCGTATTTTCAACAGACTTTCCTGCCATTTTCTCGTAAAGCAGTATTACTTCCTTGCATGTTGCCCTGCTTTCAGGCATAAAGTTGGTTCTCATTCCCGGGAAGACATCCTCGAGATCGTATTTTGCCGCTAATTTCACAATATACCCGTATGCCCAGTGGCTTTCCTGAATTCCTCCGACCGTTTTGTCCGGCGCAAGGATGACAAAGGTGCCTGTTTTCGTCATGTTGAAAACAACAACAGAACCGTTGTTTGCTGCCTGCGTCTTTTGCCAGGCGTTTGAATCCTTATACAGTACATACGCCGATACTGACCCACTGGCGCTGCTTACCTGTACTCCCACAGAAACAGGTGTGTCGAAAGATGATATGTCTTTCGCCGTATTTGTCAGCTTCGTTGTTTTTATCGTACTGTCAATATATACAGACAATTCCCTCTCGATCGTTTGTATAAGGTTCCTGGTATACTGGTCGGTAAGCTTCGCCGCATTCGTTCCGCTCCCGACATAGGTGTTCAGAAGTTTGTTGAGCGCGTCGCTGACAAGGCCGGTTTTTTCATTGTACAGCTTGTCATGGAACAGAGCGGTCATATCGCTATATGCCATGGCAAATCCCACTGCCTGCACATCCACTCTCTTCACCGATGACTGCTTTGACATACCTGCAGGAAGAGCCTTGCCTGATTGTGCATCATGCCGGAGATCAAGCTTGATATACAGTTCCCTGACCTCCTGCCTTTGCCTGATGCTTTTGACATTTTCAGCAAATGTTGCGTCGAAGGAATTGGGCCTTATAATCAGTTCAGTATCCGACGTCCTTATAACAAGGCTTTTCCTGACCTTCTTCATCACTTCTATAAGTGATGCCGGGATGTATATTTCATCTCTGCTGATATTTACAGATATCTCTGCCATATCGACCGTGAATGAGTCTCCCGAAAGATTCTGCATTGCATCGGCTATCCTGTCTCCCTTTAGCAGTATGCTTGCCGCATCATTGCTTCCTATCGCTATCCTCCAGAAATACTCCTTCTCCAGCTCCTTCATCCTGTCCAGGAATATGGCCTTCTGCTGCTCCTCACGGTCTTTGTTGTCATAATCGCTTTGACTGAACTCAGTCCTGACAGAGACCGGACCGGCATATTTGGAGTATGAAACCAGATCCAGCTCGACAGGGTCTGACTTTACGGCTCTGACCTTGATATAATAGCGGGTATTCGACTTCAGCGGCTGTTTGGTCACGATACCGCCCGGCAGTTCGACATTCACGCTCTTTATCCTTGCATAATAATACAGGCTGTCATTGTTAACAGTTCTGGCCGTTTCTTCGGTGTAGTAGGGACGGATAGAGCCGTCTTTATTGGTATAGGATTCGAGATCGGAACTGGTGAGTACAGTATATTCGGATCCGCCCTCCTCCATAATTGCTATCTCGTAACCGGCATAGTTATCCAGAGACTTGCCCATCCATCTGATCTCAAGCTCATGATAGCCGTCCCGCGTTGTGAATCCAGCCCTTTCATAAACAGTGATGCCGTTGCCTTTCGTAACCTTTACGTCATATGACGTACCGGCCTTCAGGCCTGTTATTCTCCCATAGCAGGTCCTGCCGTCTGCGTCCTTCACTATCGTAGACTGTGCCTTTGACAACTGTTTATAGGCAGTATCCGTCGGTCCTTTTATAAATATATTATAATTCTCGACAGAAGCAGCAGGATCAGGATCGGTCCAGAAGAACCCTATCTCCGCACCTGGTATGGCCTCCAGCAAAACAGGAGCCTCTATCATGGAGGTAGTAACCGGAATGGATACCCAAACACTTTCGGTCGTTTCACTGATGGGCTTCCCGTTCGCATCCAACCTTATGGCCTTAAGGCTGAAGTAATACAGCCTGTTAGGGAACATTCCCTTGTCCACTGTAAATGTGCACATGCCGGTTTTGCTGTCATATGAGAACTTTCCGGGATAGTTGTCCGCCGGATCACCTGCGGGGTCGAGATAAACTCCGCGTTCTGCGGAGGGATTGCTGCTGTCAACCGGATCATAATCATTCAGGAAGCTGATATACAGAGGATCATTCTCGTATTCGGGTGACCTGGCCGAAGGGCTTGTCCTCGTTGTAGTCCGGATAATCTGATATATCACGTCATCCTGCTGATGTGTCCATGAGAATGTCACACTGTTGTCACTCAGCAGCTGAGATCCGTCACTGTTAAGAGCTATCCCGAAGTCTGCCGGTGCCAGCGGCTTTCTCTTGCTTTCATCGGGAGATTTTACTTCCAGCTGTATGGTAGTGACAGGAAGCAGCGATGTAAACATGGACACTTTTTTAACCGTGTCCCCCGGATTTTTTTTGCTTCTGATTTCAAGCCTGGTTCTGGCGATGAAATAGTAGGTCGTATTGGGAAGCAGATTTGCTCCGAATTTATCAGCAGGATTTTTCTTAGCTTCGTCAGGCAGAATTTTTTTAAGCTTTTCGAATCCGTTATCAGTGAAATTGAATATCCTTGCTGTTATCACGGAGCTTCTCGGATCATCTGCACCGCTGAATACAGCATCGCCGTTGAGCTCCTGTGTTGATGCCACGGGAATGAAACCTCCCGCATGGGTACTGGAGTTCATGAATATATCGTAATAAACATTATATTCGTACAATGATTCGTCATATTTGCCTGCATAGTTGGTCCAGTCAATCTCCATAATCTTGCTGAAGCTCAGATCTATGTAGTTCAGAGTTTTACCGCCGGATACAAGCTTGTCGTTGCCGCTCATGCTGAAATTCACCGGCAGAGGTACATCCTTTTCGGTGCCCGCCAGTGTGGTAAAACTGACTACCACAGACCTGTCTGACATCTTCAGGGGATCTGATGTTCCCGCGTCTCCTGACTTTGTTGAGTACATCTGCAGGTAGTAAACAGTATTAGGTACAAGGAAGGTTGGGTAACCTTCATCTTCCTCACCGAGAACAGGCGGAGTATCAGGGTCGCCATCCAAATCAAACAGTTCGAATGCGTTGAGCGTAAACTCAAGTCTGTTGCCTGTGTCCTTGATCCTGTCGGAATTCGCGGCTATGTATTTGACCAGTCTGTATTTGCTTACATATCCCTCCTGCTTGCCCCACAGCTTTCCGTCCACATATACGGGCACTTTCTTCCCCGTACCTGAGTCTGTCTGGCTCGTGCTGAGCAAAAAGTGATATGTCAGGTCATCCTTTACTTCCTCCCAGTTGAGCGGTTTCTCCCAGGACAGCGTGATATCGGTGGATTTTACAGTTCTGACGATTCCGGACGGATCGGAAACATCATCCCTGACATTAAGCGTTCTTTTAGTGACTGCAATGCCTGTCGGAAGAGGAGGTCTGTCGGTATCCGCGGTCAGTGCATACTCCAGGATCGAAGACTCCAGCCTGTCCTCTGCACCTTCAGATTTGACTACGATTTTATAGTATATGATATTGTTGGGATTTACTCCGGTAATCACCGTAATCGCAAAGTCATCACTGAAATATGAGTCATCCAGAGTTTCCTTGACAGGCCAGTCACCTGTTATTGACCCATCACTTGAGGCCTGGACTTCGTAGAAAAGTCTGGGCAGGTCAAGACTGCCCTGGTTTATCCTGTAAATCTTCGCATAGACGTTATTTGCGCTGTCCTTGGTCAACTGGAACCTTATCGGTGTGCTTACATAGGATTTATCTCCCTTGAGCAGGCTGCCGTTGTAGTCGCCCGGTCTGCCTACAGTAACAGCAGTGACATTGGCGTTGCTCTGGCTTCTGTATACAGGTCGGATGTTCATATAGTAAACGGTTCCGGGCAATATGTCATTATGTGGAAGTATATATTCAGTAAGGCTCTCATTCGGGATAACTGTTTCCTTGTCCTTTCTTCCCAGCAGCTCGAGGCTGTAGAAGCCTGAACTGTCAGGTCCTGCAACACGCGCGGTAGTACTTGCAGCCCCGGATACATATGCGGTGTAAGTCCCCGCGGCCGACTGATTTATATATACTGATGCCTGTGCTGACCCCGAATTGAGCAGATTGAACTGAGTCGAAATATTTACGGCATAATTCAGAGAAGCTATGCTCCTGTGATTGTCCGTATAAATACTGTTGTAGGTATACTCCATGTATTGAAGCGCTCTCGAGCTGCTGGCGTCAATAAAGGAACCGTTTTCAAGATCAGGATCCTCCTGGGGGTACCTGGCATTATCCGGATCCCAGTATATCTTAGGCTGCCTCCAGGTAAGCCTGAGCATCGGTGTGACTCCTGTTTCGCGCCCACCGCCGTCTACCGCCACGCTCTGCTGGTTTGGTGCTGTAGCAGCAAAGGTTATGGAGGGCAAATAATACAGCAGCCCTCTGCCGATAACTTCACCGGCTGCAGGATTCTCGCTGTCGTATACCGTAACGCTTATATCGTAAATATAATCCGATTTCAGATCCTGAATTGAGAACCTGTTTCCCGCCGTCGCGGTATGTACTGAAGAAACTGCTGTATCACCTGCTCCGGGCCTGTGGTATATGATTACCGCCGATTTCGCCCCGGGCAGTGAGCTCCAGCGAAATGTAAGGGTTCCGTCTCTGAAATCATCCACGGTTATCGTGACCGGCATCCAGGCCGCATATGCAGCAGGACCCAAAAAACTGAATATCCCGAACAGGATCGATGCTGCTATTAAAACTGCCGTCGGTTTTCTGACATGTCTCATATTTTAACTGACCTCCGCCTATATATACAGCCCTGACATTACATCATGCTGAGTAATCTTTCTGTCTTTAACCCCATGTTTTGCAAGGGTGTATTTCACTATATATATCGGCATTGCGTCAGCTGTATTTTATATCACATCATCCGGACAGGCTCAGATCACCGGCAGTATAATTTTCCTATGTTCTTCTGCTGACATATATCTGCTGTTTTCCGTTCCTGAAGGATTTTCTGACATCATATCCCCTCATTATCAGCGTGTCATTAATTTCATCAGTCTGTTCGAGATGACTGTTCCCTATATCAAGGATCAGCGTTTCACCCGGCTTCAGGTCTTTTGATATATCATACAGGGTCGTATCTGACTGCAGATTTTCAGCACTGATGACCCTTTCTTCGCCGCCGTTATTCTGTTGGTTCAAACCTCGCCTTTTATAGTAGGGGTCGTTTTCTTTCCAGTATTGATTCCTTTCTCTGGACTGTCCCATAGCTGTTCCCTCCGCTGATACAGATTAAAGATGATTTTACGCATATGCATCTGTGGTATATTATTATCATGAGTCATTGATTTTATCATATCGGGAGCGAAGTAATGGCAGAAGGAAAAAATCTTGTTTTAATAGGTATGCCGGGCGCCGGCAAAAGCACTGTGGGAGCTCTGGTGGCAAAAGTACTGAATATGCCGTTCATTGACACGGACATGCTGATACAGCACCAGAAAAACCGCTATTTACAGGAACTTATCAAAGAGTACGGGATCGACGGCTTCATAAAAATCGAGGAAAGCGTCGTGAAAGAAATAAATGTGGAAAACCATGTCATCGCAACAGGAGGGAGCGTCATATACAGTGAACCGGCTGTCAGCCACCTTAAGAGCAGCGGAGTTTTGTTTTTTCTGAATGCAAAAATGTATCAGCTGGAGCGCCGTCTGAAGAATTCACAAACGCGCGGAATTGCCATAAAGCCGGGACAGTCTCTTGCCTCGCTGTACGATGAGCGCCTGCCCCTTTATAAAAAGTACGCTGATGTTGAAATCGACTGTTCACGAAAACACATTGAAACCATCGTGTCTGAAATATCTGAAAAATTTTTAAAAATATCCCGAAAACATGTATAAAAGAATGCAGAGAGGGTCAATAATAATGATGACCTCACAAAATACATTTTGACCCCCTTTACATGGTTAGTCGCCAGACTAACCCCCTTTTTTTGCCCTTTTTAGGCTGAAAGTAAGTCACCGGGCCGTTTTCGTCCTTTTCTGTTCAGATCATATAAGAACGTCCGTTTTGTGGAAACCTGTCTGTGGATAATGTTGATAAGTCTGTGTATAACCTCTGTTTTGTAGGATGTGACGTTGTGGATAAGTCATGTGTGTTAACAAAATCACACCAGCTTTCCACAGCTTGTACAGAAGATGCAGCTTTACTGTTCTTTAACACCGTATCCCCACAACTCCCTCACCGGGCCGTCCGGGGCTGATCGCCCCGTTTACAGCAGCCTGCTTACTTCAGTTTCAGGAACAGGCTCTGAATAATAGTAGCCCTGGATCATATCACATTTGAACTGCGCGAGGTAGTCTATCTGCTCTTTCTTTTCCACACCCTCTGCTACGACCACCAGATTCCTTTTATGTCCGATGTGTATAATTGACTCGATCATGCTGTTGTCATTTTCCGGAATATCATCAACAAAGCATTTATCGATCTTAAGCTTGTTTACAGGCAACTGCTTCAGGTAGCTCAGCGATGAAAAGCCTTTCCCGAAATCGTCTATTGAGAATTTGACACCGAGTTCTCTCAACTCGTGGATCTTTTTGAGATTGATATCAACAGTCTCAACGAGCTTGGATTCTGTTATTTCCAGTTCCAGGAGGCTCGGTTCCAGACCTGTGTCAGCAAGGATGTTCTGAACCATGCTTACAAAGTCTGCCTGCATAAGCTGAACGACCGATATGTTGACTGATATGCCGATTTTTTTGGATGTCCGGCTGTTGAGCCTGATTATAAACTCACATGCCGTCCTGAGTGCCCATTTGCCTATCTGCACGATGAGGCCGGTTTCCTCAGCTACACTTATGAACTTTAAAGGAGGTATGATGCCCCGTTCGGGATGCACCCATCTGAGCAGAGCTTCAAAGCTTACTATCTCATCGGTGGCCAGGTCTATCTGTGGCTGGTAGTACAGCATAAATTCATTATTATCGAGAGCATGCCTAAGGCCGTTTTCCATATTGATCCTTTCCGCAAACTCGTCGTTCATCTCCTGCCTGAACATGATATGAGTGTTTTTGCCTTCCTTCTTCGCATGGTACATGGCAACATCGGAACTTTTCATCATCTCCTCTATGGAGGTTGCATGATCAGGGTAAATGCATATTCCGCAGCTGGCTGATACATGAAAATGATTTCTCATTACATTAAATGATTCGGTAAATACATTCATGGCTCTTGCGACCTTTCCGTTGAGTTCATCAATGGAATTTATCCTTTTAATGAATACAACGAATTCGTCGCCCTCGAATCTGGCCACCAGCTCATTGTCAGTGAAGGCGTCCCTGATGCGTTTACCGATCTCGATCAGCAGCATATCTCCCATGGAATGGCTGAAGGAATCATTTATATATTTGAAGTTGTCCAGGTCCAGGTACAGCAATGCACATTTTTCGGTTTCCGCGAGGCCGGAGATCACTTTTTCCACTTCGCTGTAAAGGGCAGCCCTGTTAGGAAGGCCCGTAAGCTGATCCCTGAATGCCAGCTGCCTTATTTTCTCTTCCTTGGCAGCCAACTCGTCATATACTTCAGTGAGCTCTTCGAAGCTGTTATGCAGAGTGTTCTCCTGTATCACCCTGTCGGTTATGTCAATACCAAGAAGCTCAATTATATCAATGCTGTCCTTGTCCGTTATGGCATTACAGTATATATGAACAACCTTGCTTTCTCCTCTTCTCAGTGCCAGTTCAAAGCTGGTACTGCTGTCATGATCCGGTGCCTGGTTTGAGATTTTTTCCAGCATGTGCCGGTCTTTATCAGATATCAGCTCGAATATGTTTTTAACCTTTTCACTTCCGAACTTGTCAAAATAAAGCAGCAGATCTTCGGCATATCTGTTTGTTGTCAGTATGGTACCGTCTCCCTTGACCGTCAGCGCGATAAGATTCGTAAAATCCGCGATCCTGTGAGAATTGATCTGCTGTCTTAACAGATCTATCTTCAGAAGTTTTGAGCGCGACATGATAAAGGCAATTATGCCTGAAGCTGCGAGAATCAGCCAGAACAATATTACAGATACAATATTGAGTTTGCTGAAGACAGCTTTCTTCGGCGCTGTAACCGCAATTGACCAGTTTGTGTTTTCAATGGGGCAAAAACCCATATAGTGAGCTTCGTTCTGATATTTATATTCACCGACTCCCTTTTGACCGGATATCATCCTTTTTTCCAATTCAGCCAATTTGCTGAGTCCGGGATCTTTGAGCGCATTCTGAATATCATTGACCTTTTCATATACAAGTTTCCTGTCCCTGTGCGCTATAATGTCACCCTTTTCATTTATAATAAATGAGTAGCCATTGTCGCTTAATTTAATATCATCAGTGATTATACTCAGAACATCGGCATCATATGTCACACTCAGCACGCCTGTGATCTTGTCTCCATTGTATACAGGCACAGAAAACACAATTACCATCTTACCGTCTGCGCGGCTCATCAGAGGATCGGACACACTGGGCTTACCTGTTAGCGCATTCTGAAAATAATCCCTGTCCTTTACATTGTACGACATACCGTCGGTAGTGACGGCATTCCCGTCCAGATCCACTATGCTCAATCTCCTGAAATTATCAAGCTTTAGCTGTGCCTTAAGCTCCTCGATACGCTGTTCTATAGGCAGATCAGTATTCTTAATAATACTGTTTTCAGCTATCGACCTGGTTTCAGAAAGACGCCCCTGAACATATTCCCTGACAGTTGCAGCTCCCTGCTCAGCAAATCTGATAAGGGAATTTTCCAGATCATGCACAAGTATTCCGGTAACAGCATAATACAGGATCAATCCAGCTATCAGAGCGATTGATGCCATCTGTATAGTTTTTTTGATTATCGGATATCTCTTGCCGGATTTCAGAAAATCACCCCTGCTAACTCACCGGTGGATCACTTTATTCTTACCATGCCCAAATTACAGCCGGCAAATCACTTCCACCTTTTTCATTCACATCACAGAAGCAATTTGCTCAAGGAAATCAGTCCTGAACAAATTGCTCCCATGTGCAAGAAGCTTTGATTGGACTCATACCCTATTTTAGCCTCTGAGCTCCTTCATACAGGCCGAACATATATTCTTGCCCTTATAATTTACAACATCTCTTGCGTCACCGCAGAATATACAAGCCGGCTCATATTTTTTCAATACTATATTTGCCCCGTCAATGAAAATCTCAAGTGCATCCTTTTCCGCTATATCTAATGTTCTTCTAAGCTCTATAGGTAATACAACTCTGCCCAGTTCATCGACCTTTCGTACAATACCAGTTGACTTCATTACGTCACCCCCTTTCAGTGTGCTTGCAGCATTGCTGTGCCCCTGTTTACGAAGTCGCCAGCACCTTTTTTACGACCTGAGGCAGTTCCGAGATCCTTTCCTTGGGAAGATAAGAGCTGCATCCCTTTTCAAACGCCTCATCAAGCTCCTTCTGGCTTATATCTTCAGAAACTATAACAAAGGGAATACTCCTGCACATATCCTTTACAATCTCCAATGCTCCCAAAGCACTAAAGCCGGGCATGACGTTATCGCTGAGAACAATATCATACCTGTCCTCCTTCAATGCTTTCTGCAATGCCGATCTGGTCGATACTATCCTGCTTTTAAGGTTCAGTCCGCTTCTTTTCAGTATCCTTATGGCCAGGTCCGCAAAATAGAGGGAATCCTCCACAACGATTACCGAAAGTACTGTCCCATTGTCCATACTCACTCCACCATTCTTTTTTAATAACGCTCCGGATAAAAATGAAGGCTTCCTTAAACAGAATACCCCATTGGTCACAACAGCGCTTAAACGAGACGGAGATCTTTTTTCTTCCTGTCACAAACCGACGCCAAATAAAAACAAGGTATCATTTTTTCCCTTGAATAATGATACCTTGATAGGAATTGCAGTTGAATGAATTATTTCCTGTATCTACCTAGAAATTTGTCAGATTATGAGATATTATCTGATGTGCTTCTGTATTCGCTGGGTGTGATACCCATATGCTTCTTGAACAGCCTGCTGAAATATTCGGTATCCTTGTAGCCAAGCTGCAGTGCTATCTCATAGGTCTTTCTGCTGCTTTCACGAAGCAGACGGGCGGCACGTGCCATCTTCACTCTTGTTATGTATTCTATCAATAATTCACCGGTCTTTTGCCTGAAAACTTCACTTATGTATTTACGGTTCATGTAAAGAACCTTTGATACGCCTTCAATGGAGACCTCGCTGTCAACATTGTCGAGGATATGCCTGCATATCCTGTTTTCTATCTGGTCTTCCACATTCCCGTATTCGAGCCTTCTGATCTCATCATACAGGCCGGCTACCGCTTTTCTGAAATCCTGTACCGGTGAATCCTGACCGATAAAATCCAGGCTCTTATATCTATTTGTGTCAATGAACTTGTCCATCCATGTGTAATGCAGTTTCAGCTGGGTGATCATCTTGGACATCGCTTTTCTGAATGCCGTACCAATCTTTACGGGATCGTTTCCAAACAATGCAGCAACAGCATCAGCCAGCCTTTCTATATCACCTGCTATATCAGGCTGTTTCGCCTTCATAGCTTCAATAAGCTGCTCCAGCTCCACCGTCGGAAATGCATCCACCAGCTTTTCCTCAAGCTTTTCGGCAAGACTCCTGACCAGCTCATCCTCTTTCTTCTTTTTCAGCAAATATTTCTCCACTCTTCTGAGAAGCTCCAGCATGCTGTCATATTCGGGAGGTTTGCCGAGATAGTCGAATGCTCCGTACTGCATACCCTGCTTGGCATATGAAAAATCTTCATAATCGCTGAGCAGTACAACACATGGACAAAGTCCATTCTCCGCTGTTTCCCGGAGTAATTCGATGCCGTCTATTTTGGGCATTTTGATGTCTGTGATCATAAGGTCGAAGTGTTCCTTCTTCAACATATTCAAAGCTTCTTGTCCATTCTGGGCTTCAGCAGCTATACAGAAACTTGTTTCACCATTCCACAGAGCAAGCCTTTTTACCTGTCTGCGGCTGATATCCATATCATCAACAAGTATAACTTTAAACATATCACACCTCTCTGACCCGGGACATACTGACCTTTGGCCCTTTTTCTTAAGTTACATGTACGTATATTCTATATCTTACTAATATATTATCACATGTACTGTCATAATTATATAAAAAATGCAATTATTCTGCATATTTTTACAGCAGTTTGTATATCAGAAATTGCAATTTCAACTTGCCATTCCTTCAAATTTTCTCTTGACATCATTACTAACATACGTATATATTAATAAAGAAAAGTATTGTATTATGTGTGTTACGTGATAATCAGCAAATCCTGCATTTGATATCGACAAATGGCGAATTGCAGGAAAAGTGTCATATTGTTGCAGTAAACTGCAGGCATGTTTATACACCATGTGCAGTTTGAATTCGGGAGTATGTGGGGGTATGTTATGAAGATTTTGTCAAACGTAATGGAACAAGTACTCAAAAGGAATCCGGGAGAACCGGAATTTCACCAGGCTGTAAGAGAAGTACTCGAGTCACTGGAACCGGTGGCCGAAAAACATCCGGAATGGGTAAAGGCCGGCATATTTGAAAGGATAGTTGAACCTGAAAGACAGATCATCTTCAGAGTACCCTGGGTCGATGACAATGGAAAGGTCCAGGTCAACAGAGGATTCAGAGTCCAGTTCAACAGTGCCATAGGTCCTTATAAGGGCGGAATAAGGCTCCATCCGTCAGTAAACATAGGTATAATCAAATTCCTTGGCTTCGAGCAGATTTTCAAAAATTCGCTTACAGGTCTGCCTTTGGGCGGCGGCAAGGGCGGCAGTGATTTCGACCCCAAGGGTAAATCCGAGGGTGAAATAATGAGATTCTGCCAGAGCTTCATGTTTGAGCTGGCAAGACACATAGGGCCGGATACGGACGTACCTGCAGGCGATATCGGAACCGGTGCCCGTGAGATCGGTTACATGTTCGGCATGTATAAGAAAATGAGGAACGAGTTCACCGGAGTGCTTACAGGCAAAGGCCTCACCTGGGGAGGAAGCCTGGGAAGGACCGAAGCCACCGGATATGGTTTGTGCTATTTCATGGAAGAGGCAATGAAGAATATCATAGGCAAATCATTCAACGGAGCAACCGTAGTAATCTCCGGATCAGGTAACGTCGCGATATATGCCGCCGAAAAGGTTTACCAGCTTGGAGGCAAGGTCGTAGCGATGAGTGACTCCAATGGCTACATTTATGATCCGTCGGGCATTAAACTGGATACAATTAAGCAGATAAAAGAAGTCGAAAGAAAAAGAATATACGAGTATGTTAAGTATTATCCTGAGGCTGTATATACGGAAGGGTGTTCCGGCATATGGAGCATCAAATGCGATATAGCCCTGCCCTGCGCAACTCAGAACGAACTGGACAAACATGCGGCAGAAACTCTCGTCGCCAACGGCTGCTATGCTGTCGGTGAAGGAGCAAACATGCCTTCAACTCCTGAAGCCATAGAAATATTCCTCAAAAACGGGATCGTATTTGGACCCGCAAAGGCTGCGAACGCCGGCGGTGTAGCTACTTCAGGTCTTGAGATGTGCCAGAACAGCATGAGATACTCCTGGACCTTCGAGGAAGTAGATGCGAAGCTCCGTCAGATAATGGTCAACATTTACAAAAACACCAGCGCGGCAGCAAAAGAGTACGGATTTGAAAATAATCTGGTCGCAGGCGCCAACATAGCTGGATTTGAGAAAGTGGCCACCGCAATGTATGCACAGGGCGTTGCATACTGATCTGCGCGGTTGCTGCATATATCATAGAAGAACTGTTTTATATCATTAGTGAATCATTTTATCCCAATCGGGAACTGCTTTACCTCAATTGATGCATTGAATCAGTAAAGCCTGCCGGAATCGATCCGGCAGGCTTTATTAATAATTATTTCATTTGTATTAACTGCTAACTTTATTTTTTGTTCGCATTTTATGTTCACTCAATATATCGCTGCAAAAACTCAGCCTTTGGTCAATGCTTTATCCACCTTCTGCAGCCAGTCACTTATATTTATGTTCTGAGGGCATTTCTCCTCACATATTCTGCATTGCACACATTCACTGGCACGGTTGGCCTTATCGAAGAAGTTGTTGTATGCTACGCTTGCTCCTGCCATATCTTCGTGGATGACTGCATCGTTGTATATCGAGAAATTCCTCGGTATATTTACGTTATTTGGGCAGGGCATGCAATAGCTGCAGCCGGTGCATGGTATGGCAGCCCTTTGGAGATACCTGATGCGGACCCGCTCTATGATATCCAGCTCCTTTTCACTCAGTTTGCCGATGCCGGACCTTTCAGCCGATGCAATGTTTTCCTCAAGCTGCTCCATGGTACTCATGCCGCTGAGCACCACCGAAACCTCAGGCTGGTTCCACAGCCAGTCCAGACCCCATCGTGCAGGTGACCTTCCGGAATCACTTTCATCCATTATTACTTTTATATCCTTCGGCGGGTTTGCCAGTCTTCCCCCCAGCAGGGGCTCCATTATAACAACGCCAAGGCCTTTTGATGCCGCATGCTTCAATCCTTTGACCCCAGCCTGATTTTCAATATCCATATAATTGTACTGTAACTGGCAAAAATCCCATTTGTCATAACCATCTACAATTTCAATAAATGAATCGACATCGCCATGGAATGAGAATCCGAAGTATTTTATTTTTCCGGCCTTTTTAGCTGCTTCAGCACGCGTGAGGAGGTCATGCTTCAAAACTGTATTCTTCCATGAGTTCCCGTTGAGGGAATGCAGGAGATAAAAATCAACATACTCTGTCTGAAGCTTGCTCAACTGTTCATCGAGCAGCCTGTCAAAGTCTTCCGGCTTCTGTACAAACCACACCGGAGACTTAGTTGCCAGCGCCGTCCTGCTCCTGTATCCGTCCTTCAACGCTTTTCCGACAAGGATCTCGCTTTGGCCGCCATGATAGCCGTATGCCGTATCGACATAATTAACACCCTTGTCGATGGCACAGCGTATCATTTTAATGGCTTCCTCTTCATCTATATTGCTGTCCAGCCTGTTTCCGGCTCCCTGTATCTCTTTTGTCGGCAGCCTCATCGCTCCGAAGCCCAGAGCAGATACCTTAAAATCCAGCTTTCCAAAGTTTCTGTATTGCATGGCCATGCCCCCCGCTATCTGTAAATTGGTTAAGTGAAATGTATTTATATATGTACATATATTCTACTATTATTATTGAAGATAGAGCAACACTTTCATTTATTTTTCCCATTCACACCCTTATGGCCTGAGAATTATCAGGCATCAGTCATACCTGGGTTCCTGTCCCATAAACATTTCCCAATCTTCCGGTGTGGTAATTTCTTTATTCCCTAATTTCATTCTGTAGAAATCAATATATCCCTGCAGTATGCCATACTCATCTGATACTTCATGCTTTATAGAACTGAACATCTCGTGTAAGGGCGGGTCACTTGATACATATTCTAACGTCTTTTTTACCAAATCAAACACCCAATAATCACGTATAACCGGTGAAAATTTACTTTTAAAACTGTAAAAGCCGTAGTCTTTAAAAGCTTTCTCCCGGTCGTATTCAAAATTTACAGTGTAGGATAAGTATATGCTGTTATCACCGTCGTATGAAGCAGAAGCAGAAAAACAAGCATGAGCTTCAGGTTTTATTGCTTGCGGCAAGAATAAAGCACTCCCCTCAACAGGATATTCTGCCGCGATGGTACCATCCGGGTTATACCAGATTTCATCATAGATATTCAGGCCTGTACCATGATTTGACTCATGACCGAGTACCAGCCAGTATCTTTCCCCGTCATCTGATTGTTCGACCCTGTATTCAGGTTTGTCCCTTTCGGTCTGGCAGACAAAGCCGTCAACTTCCCATCTGCTGTTTTTATCTGAAAACATTACATAAATAAAAAGATGCCCCTTCCTTATCGATAATATGGCAATGTTTTTGTTACCCGCATTATAACAGTCGATTCTTACATCATCGTAAATTGCTTCAGCAAAGTAATCTTCGCCTGCTTTTTCTGCAACCCTGTCATATATGCCATATGCTTTCAATATAGTATCCGCCTGATTGTTGGACAAACCCGTATCTTCTTTTTTAAGATCTTCGAACAGGACAAATGGGGACACCGTCCCGCCCGTATCCTTTAAAGCCGGTTCTGCAAAATTCGAAGTATTACAGGAAGTCATAAATGTAACGATAATTAAAATAAATAATATTTTTATTATTTTCATGTCGATCCCCTGCACCACTTTTAGTTTAGCGGACATCCTTGATTTATAACTAATAATAATGACCTGAATCAACTGCAAAAAGTTCCTGTTCTTAAAAGCAATGCTGTTTTTAAGACAGCTGCTCATCCTGCTGTTCCGCATGTTACCGATTTTAAGCCCGGAGAGCAATTTGCTTTCATCCTCCTGTATCTGTTCTGCAGACAAACAAAAAAACCTCAAAAGCTTAAACTTTCGAGGTTTTTGGCGCGCCCAGTAGGACTTGAACCCGCAACCTTCTGGTCCGTAGCCAGACGCTCTATCCAATTGAGCTATGGGCGCATGCTCATTCGGCAGTACAATATATCACCGCACATTACCGACGCAATATATATAATAATACTTTCCCGTAAGAAAATCAACTGTATTTATGTGGTGTTTTTTAATTTAAAGGCTTCAGCGGCTTTTAACTGCTTCCCCGCCTATAAAATCATACAGAGGAGGTTTAATTAAATACTTTCAACCATTGTGAGCATATGCGGGATAAATGATGCTGGCGGGCTGGGCTATCAGTTTTTTTGGTTTTTATAGAACATAGTATATGCTATAATAGGTTAAAGAGATCAACTCAATATTGTAGGGCAGTGAGGTCACCTGATATGGTTTTTGATACGAACTTCTCAATACTGTATTCCGATACATTGATACCGGATGTTTTTATTTCAGAGTATATGCCGTCGCTGGAAAGCGACTTTATTAAAGTGTATATCTATTGCCTCTTTCTGAGCAAATACAAAAAGACACCGTCATCAGAGGAGATCGCAAAAACGCTGGAACTGCAGCCGTCAAGAGTAAAGGATGCCCTGGCACGTCTTGAAGAGCTTGGTCTCATTTCCCGAAGCGTTAATGACAACATGATCACTATCAATGATATAAAGGAAAAGGAGATTAAAAAAGTATACAGAGCCAAAACCACTTCCACTCCTGAAGAAGCCGAACTCAGCAACGAACGGAGCAAAAGGCGCAGCAAGTTTATCTCCAGCATAAACAACGCCTTTTTCCAGGGCGTTATGTCTCCTTCCTGGTATACGGATATAGATGCATGGTTCGACAAATATCAGTTCGAGGAAGACGTAATGTACGCGCTGTTCAAGCACTGTTACGACTATAAGGGCCTGTCCCGCCAGTATATAACTAAGGTTGCTGATAACTGGTACAGCAAAAACATTCGCAACAGCTTCGATCTGGACAAATATTCAATGGAAGCCCAGAAAATAAAAGACATCCGCGGCATGATCATGAAGAAGCTCAGAAAGCAGGGATATTTAACCGAGTATGAGGAGGCTTACGTTGAAAAATGGGTATCCGAATACGGTTTTGACTCGGATATAATCGAACTGGCCCTGCGCCGTACCACATCAGCCGTCAAGCCGAGCTTTGAATATATAAACAAAATACTGACAGACTGGCATGAAAAAGGCTACAAAACCAAGGAAGAGATTATTGCAGCGCAGGAAAGTGCAAAGGCAGCCAAGTCATCGCGGCAAAAGACAAAGGATACTGCCATACCGCAAAAAGGCAACTTCGATCAGCGTAAGTATGACGATGAATACTTTGACAAGCTTTACAAGGAAGTCTGAATCCTTGTACTGCAGCAGCACATAAAAGACTGCTTTGCGGATAGTCCTGTCATTGCCGGATAACCGGCAACCACAGTCAGGAAAGGATGATCGTCTGTATGAGTTACAGCGTATATCAAACAATCAGAAATGAATATGACAAGAAGCGCAAAAAGGCGATGGATGAGCTTGAGGCAAAAAAAGCAAAGCTATACTGGCATATACCCCGTCTCGAGGAAATAGAAAACGAAATAAAAGCCGCAGGCTTTAAATACAACAAAGCCATCCTTATGGGCACTGTACCTGCGGATGTCGCTTCCGGTGAGCTTTCCGCCGTCATTGACAGCCTGAAAAAGGAGCGTTCCCGGATCCTTACCGAGCATGGTTATCCCGAGGATTACCTCACACCCGACTACGAATGCAAAAAATGCAGCGATACAGGTATCATACGTTCCACAGACGACCGCGGCGATACCCTGTGTATATGCTGCCGGCAGCTCATGCTGGACCTTCTGTACAACAGATCAAATCTTAGCATCGCTGCCAACGAAGGGTTTGCAAGCTTTAACACTGATTTGTATCCTGATGTGGTCAGCGAGGAAAAATACGGGATCAAAAAGTCACCCCGCAAGCAGATACAAGGCATATTGGAAAACTCCAGGAGATTTGTGGCCGATTTTGATAAACCGGATACCAAAAATATGTTTTTCTGCGGCCCGACAGGCACCGGGAAAACCTATCTGTCCGCATGCATCGCCATGGAACTGATGAAGGCAGGGCGTACCGTGCTGTATCTTACCGCTCCGGCCCTTTTCAATACCATCTATGAGTACAGGTGCAATACCAGCAACAACGATGAATGGGATTCCAGCGCATACAGAAATATTTTTGAGGCAGAGCTTCTGATCATTGATGATCTTGGAACAGAGTCCCCGACTGCAATGAGGTATGCAGAACTGCTGAACATACTTGACACAAGGACATCCAATGACAGCAGGCTGCCGTGCAAGACCATCATTGTAACAAACATAGACCTGAAGAAGCTTTTCGAGTACTATGACGAAAGGATCGCATCACGTATAACAGGACATTTCGATATTTACCGTTTCGCCGGTGACGATATCCGCAGGCTGACCAAAAAGTAGGGTCTTAAAATATGACCGGTTCTGTCCCGGCTGATATCATGCCCCTATAAGCTGCCTGAAAACTGCAGTTATGGTATTCTGTATACCCAGGAAGCTGCATGTTTGGACAAAAAGCCACAGAGCAACAAGCGCCAAGCCCGGCAGCAGCCACAGCAATCCCTTCTTCCCTGATGCAGCTGTCATTTTCCCGGCTTCCGCAGTACCTGCCTCGGTTTCATTCCCGGCCTGTAAGAACCTGGCCTTATGCGGCTGCGGATTGACTCTTGCCAGCAGGTATAGCAGCAATGTGAATATTATAGCCACAAAAATGAGTATAAATCCGTAAACCAATAACAAAAAAACAAGCTGCTGCGGCTCCATTCCCTTGAAAATGTCAAAAATCACGGTGATGTCACTGATCTGCGATATTGCTTCTTCAGAGCTGCCCATTAACTGAGCCATTTTATTGGAGACATATCCTGCGATCACTGCAATCGCATTATTTGTAAAATGGGCAAACATGCCGCAGTATAATGAATTGGTCCTGTATACGATATATCCTATAAGAGCACCCAGTACAAAAGTGCCAAGTATTTTCTGAAAATCAAGGTGGGTGATGCTGAACAAAAATGCCGCCAATATTATAGACTTTGCAGTCCCAAATCTCTCAAAGGTCCCCTGAATGACCCCCCGGAACAAAAACTCCTCACAAATCCCGGCACTTACCGCGATTGCCAGCAAATTCACAAGCAAACCGGCGCCGTTTTGGGCGGCAGGTATTGATTCAATAGCGATCCTGCCAAATACAGAGTCGACCAGCAGCAGATTGATCAGGTTGAACACTGCTGCCAGCGGCACAGCAAATATCATTATCCCGAAAACTATGGGAAAATTGACAGTCTTCGGCTTATTCAGGCGCAATGATTCTTTTGCTGATGCCTTCGCAGTAAGGGCATATAACAGCGCAGGCAGAAGAATAAGTATAAATTCAGTTATCAGTATGCCTGAATAAAAATTTCGGGCCTGTGCCCTGTAACCCAGCGTAATGAGAAGGAATATTGCAACGGAGAACAGACAACTTGCACCAGTGACTCCCCACCGCGATGCAGCAGCAGATTCCGATGACCTTGAATCATTGATTCTGTCAGTTTCCACACGGCACCTCCAAAAAATGGCCGCGCTCATATCTGCAGCCCGGCCTTTTTAAGCAAATAACTATATTTAATACTATACATTAAAATCAGGAAAATGCAAACCTTTACAGGAGTGAAATCACATGGTCAGTACGCCGTTCGGTGTATTTACGATAACTAAAATATCCTCCTCTTCCCCGGTCACTGCATTTATATATACGATAAAGTCAGTGCCGTTCAGTTTTCCTTTGAACTCATAGCAGAAAAGTTCCTTTTTATAATCTGTCGGAATGAAGGCCTTACCGGAATAGTAGACTTCCATATTTTTGTTGATTTTCTTGCGGGCTTCATCCACTGTTATTTTAGGTTCAGGTATTTCACGCTTGGTATGATTGGACAGATATGATTTCGCTTCCATACCTACTATCTCGCCGTTGTCCAGCGCCACCTTCAGCTTTATAAGGTCAGGGTACATCGTGACATCATCCTGCCTGTATGCATAGTTAATGGTAGCCACATTGTCGTTTTTAAGGTAGTAGGTATCCTCCATGTTTTCATAGCCCTTCTCTTTCAGAAACTTGATGCCGGCCGCTTTTGCCTTGTCCATGTCGAGTTTTTCTTCTGTGACATTTCTGGTGTTAAGCATCCAGTTGACATGCCCGCCCTTCTGAGTGATGCTTATGTGTACGGATTGGTCCTTCGATGCATTCTTTAGCTTTACATCGAAATTATATGTTTTTATCGGCCCGTTGTCATTTTTGCCTGTGTCAGTGATTTCTTCCACCTTGTCCTTTCCAAAGAACTCCTTTACCTTCTCCTTTGCCTGCTCTATAGTTATTTCATCACCTGTGAGCCCCTTTGCTTCGGCAGATGTCATATGATCTGAAAACGGGCCGTCATATATCAGCGTCGGATAATCCTTGAAGGTTTCACTTAAGGCCTCTACCTTTTTGATCATCTCTCCGGGCTTTGTCTTGCTGAACAATTTGGTCCCCTTGCTGGCAAGCTCACCCCACCGGAGCCTTCCGGCATTAAGATCATCCTGAAGAGCCCTGAGGCTTTCATTGAGCGACACGGAGTATTTATAGAGCTTTTCGACCATATCGTACTGCTCATCGCTCAGCTCTTTCCCTTTTATGTTCTGATTATCAAGGGAAAGACTGAGGTCACTCACCTGAGTGAGAAATTTCGATGTGCTTGCCAGCACAGGCTGTGACACCGGAAGCTGGCCAAGATTCGTCTGCGCCAGTCCGGCCTGCCGCCATGCTTCCTGCAGTGTGATTGCTGTCCTGTCTGTAGTCGTGCTTACCATGGACTTTGCAAGCAGCGTTTCCACGTTATGCACATATCCGACCATTTCGTAAAAAGCCCTGTTATATTGATTGTCAAGCTCCTGTCTCAGGTCAGCCGCATGTCTGTATTGATAGATCCCCCATCCGGCTACAGCTCCGAGAAGCACTATGACGATGCTGTACATTTTCCTGTCCTGCAATCGCCTTTTAAAATCCAGCAGTTTATCCCGTATACCCAATGATAATTACCTCCTTCGACTGCACTTCCTATACTCCGAAATTATGCTTTCCTATTTTTACGACGATTTTTCTGCTCCATATCCATGAACTCGTTGCAGTGGCCGGATTCCAATAGTATACACAGCCATTGGTGGGATCCCACCCGTTCAGCGCATCACGTGCTGCTTTCACAACCGTGGAATTTGGATCGATGGGTACATTGATCTGACCATCGTTTACTGCAGTAAAGGCGCCCGGCTGGTATATGACTCCGGCAATTGTGTTTGGGAAATTAGGATCCCTGACCCTGTTCAGGATAACGGCCCCTACGGCGACCTGCCCTTCATACGGTTCCCCCCTGGCCTCTCCGTTTATAGCCCTGGCCAGCAGCTGTTCGTCACTGATGCTGCTGCCTTGAGCGAATGAACCTCCCGGTTTGAAGAGCGGATCAGGCCCGATGAGCGAACACACACAAACAAAAGCTATTACCAGAATCACCGCTGCGGCTTTTCTGCTCTTCATTCACACCATCCTCCATTCCTATACAGATAATCCATGTGTTTATTGCTTCTGCCTGATTTATTCTCCGCACAACGCAGCTAAAATATTCCGAAGTACAGGCTGATCAGGATGAAAATGTAATAATGCAGACTGGTTTTGCTAATACTGATTACCGGAGGTAACAAAAGATGAATATACTATTTCTGACTGCATCTACCGGAGGCGGACATGTCAAAGCAGCACTTGCCCTTATGGAGCATATGCGTGCCGCTATACCGGATCTGAAGGTAAAGCTGGTCGATGCGCTCAAGTATGTAAGCCCGGCGGCTGACAGACTTATAGCCGGGACATATCTGCAGACAATAAAAAAAGCACCATACATATATGGTAAATTGTATAGCTTATCTGAAAAGGATGAAAGGATCACCGCCATCGTAAAATCCATCAGCAAGATGCTTGCACCGGGTCTTATGGGCATATTCACGAATGATCCGCCTGATGCAGTTGTATGCACTCACACTATACCGCTGCAAATGGTATCTGCACTGAAAAAACAGGGTGTCATTGACACCCCGGTCATAGGTATAGTTACGGATTACGCCAGTCATTACTTCTGGAAGCTGGATGAGACAGATGCGCTTATAGTGCCTCATGAACGCATCAAATCAAATATGACCGCTATAGGGATAGACAAAAACCGTATATATGCATACGGTATACCGGTATCAGGCCGCTTTACCGGGAAATTTTCACCCAATGGCATCCGCAGGAGCATCCGGGAGAGCAAACCCAGAGTGCTGCTGATGGGTGGAAGCCTTGGCCTGTGCGGCATGGATAAAGCCTTCGGAGCACTTCTCAGGTTCGAC
>ENA-OWOZ01000939-OWOZ01000939.1-bioreactor-metagenome-genome-assembly--contig:-NODE-939-length-30862-cov-3.763456_pt1 | contig 30862 bp, 30 predicted proteins | sample MGYA00238140_ERZ651804 | MGnify/ENA primary metagenome ERZ651804 (study PRJEB26910, sample SAMN07631232) | bioreactor metagenome | isolation source: Switchgrass digestor | place: USA: Dartmouth... | reverse complement strand
TACTAAAATTAAATTTCACAAACAAAAGGTTTGTGTCTGAATAAAACAAGGCAATAAGACCTCGTTTAAAAATATAAAGGAGGGTTTTTATGAGAATTAAAATCTTAACATCCTGTCAAGAAAGCTATGACCTTATAAAAAGAGTCATAGAAAACAATAAGGAGGGATTGGCGCTTTACGATGTAGACTTAAATAGACCAGAGGATTCTATAGCACCAGTCGTCTGGTCAGTAGAAGATGTAAGGCATTATTTTCCAGAGGGAACTCCAGACAATGTTATACTGGATAGTTTCCAAAAAATCGAAAAGCAGCTAAAGGCAGATATGACCGAGAGAGGATGGGACACAATAGACACCCTTAAAGACGAACTTATTGAAAACGTGATAAAAACCTATGAAGAATTAAGTAAATATTTATAGGGAGGTATTGAATGCTAAAATTAGATGTTGAATAAGGGAATGCTTATAATTGCATTCCCTTATTTTTTATTTAGATAATACACTTTTAACACCTTATTGTATATATCCTGCTCGCTTCGCTCGCAATACGGGTCGGTCAGAACAGTCTTGCGTAATAGACCTTTATTTCTTTGATCTCTTCTGCCTCTTCCTGAATATCATCTATATTATCGAATTGGGTATCTTCTTGGAACCGATATAATTTATTGTTTTTTATGTACGTTTCTATGACGTTTTTAGCTTTATTTCGCTTTCTGTTTATTGTTTCCCTTGCAGTATATCCAAGTTCTCTTGCGATTTCTTCATCGCTTTTCTTTTCGATATAATACATTATTAGTATTTGTCTTTCAAGAGAGGAGAGCATTTTAAATATTCCTGTTGCTGTTACGCCATTAATCCAGTTCAGGTTTAATCCTGAGCCAACGACAGTCAGCGTATCGGCGTTCTTCTTGTCGATGCTTTCTTGTATTGACTCCAGAACCGTATCGGTTTCTATGAGATTACTGGTCGATTCGTTTTCATACTGCTCATCGATATATGTAAGCCAATCGCTTCTTACTAACGGGTCGTTGGATATCTCCTCTATACGTTTTTTGAGCCGGTAGTTAAACGCTTTCTCTACGTATAGATGAAATGTCGGATATTTTTCCTTGTGGTATCGTTTAGCCATGTCCAGTAAAATCATTGACAATTCGTTTTCGATTTCTGCCTTTGTAAGATGCCTACACAGATTGCTTATCATCTTGGCGGTTGAATAAATCGCTTGCTTTATATTTGGCATGTAATTATATCTATCGAGCGATTTGCGAATGTTATACCGCATGATAAACAGTCCGATGAAGTGTCTCATTCTTGTGTGGCCAGGGTATATAATGCCGCCGCATAAAAGATTTTTGTAAATAGCAAGAAAACCTTTATACGATTCCAAGAGTGCTTCTGCTGAACCTGGCTTACCATCTTTATATTCCTGGACAATCCTATCCAGTTCTTCATAAGTAATTCCATTCTCAACTTCGCTTTTCATTCCACTATGTCTCCATTATTATTCTCTATTATTCTCTATATATCTATTACGACCGCTGTAGCTGTATATGTAATTTCATCTCAATACGAGGGTTTTGTTCATCTATTTCTATTCGCTGCACCCTGGGGAGAAGATTACAGTCGTCATCAATAGCTATCCCATTAAATAAGTCAAATAGGAATTTAAACATATTATGATTGTCTCTGCGCATTTTATCAGGGAAATAAAACCACATATCTGCGATAATATGAGTATTATAAGTGGGTTCCCAATTTTGTGTTTTTACCTGTTCTTCTACATAATCCTGAAGTTCTGCGAATAGTTTCCGGGCAACGGGGTCCATAACTCTTGCCCCGCTACCCGATGTATGGTACATATGATTTGCTGATGGCAGCATAGGGAATGTTAATCTCATGACTTGGTTTGGATTTTTAGGTTGCCACTGTGCAAGTTGTTTCTTTGTCAGTTTGGGAAGTTTACGTTTAGGGATTTTCATCTTCTTGCCATATCTTTTTTGAAGCCATTTTCTTGCTTCAATCTGCTCCGCCTTTTTACCGGCTTGTTTTAACATCTTTTCATATGGCCAGCCTTTATTGCACATGTTGTTAATAATTTTAACCGTTACTCCTATGTCTAATAATTTTTTAATCTGGTCATCCGTTAGCTGAGTCTTCGCAATTGGATTCTTTTTTGGTTTCTTCGACATTCAACTTTTCCTCCACTTGCTTTTTAAAGTTTTCATCTTTAATTTCGATTTCGCCATTGGATAGTTGTTCCATTAATATTGTACCATCCGCTTTCTGAAATAACAAGTTATCGCTCATTTCGACACCCCCTTACATAAAAAGCTATATGTGCATTTGTCACATTGCTTGGACATAACGCGTATAAACCTTCCGGTTTTGATGAGTACTGTGAAGTCGTCGATTGTGTCTTTTAATATGGAATAATCCTTACTGCTTCTTGTTGTTGTGATGAGTTTCCCCTTATCCAAATCATAGATGCAAAGCTTATCTTCAGTACTATTAAACTGATTACGGAATGCATAACTTATTGCCGTAAGAATAATATCAGATTCCGTGGAACCAATTTCATCTTTATGTCTGAAATCTATAAGCTCTGTTTTATTATTCATTACGCGGATTAATGGCCACCGCCCGGTTAAATTAACATCCTTTGTAATAGCTACGTTGAATGGCATATTCACAGCAACAATATCTGCATTGTCTTCACTGAACGATTTATGGAGTCTGAACAATACATCAAGTCCATCTCTTTCCCTTTTGCGATGCCATAAACGCACTTTGTTTTCAACAGGAATTAACAAATCTTTTCTTCTTCTTTTACCAACCCAGAGTTTTCCCCATTCGCGTTTTATGTCGTTGAAGTTACAATATCCGTTATATTTCATTTGATTGAAGAAGAAGTATATCATGCGACGAAGCTCCATGATATACTTCTCGTCTATTGAGGAATAGGTCTGCTTGGGCAATCGGCATTCTTGTTTTAATGCATATAGTCTTGGACAATCCAAATAAGTTTGGAGTTCCTGGATGTTAATATTCAAGAGAATTACCTCAATCCTTCTTGCTAATGTCTCTGGTCGCCTGTAATTGAGGTGTACTACGATCCAGTGCGCCGCCGGGACCTACGATATCCATTCTGCATGTCTGGCAGACTCTGAATTTTCTTTCCCGGTCTACAACTTTCTGAGGTACTCCAGTCCTTGTTGGAGGAATCTTGGCACCGCAGAACTGGCACAGCACAGTGGCATTTGGATCTGGCATCGAAGGCATAACGGCATTAGTGTCTTTTCTGTCGTTAAGATTTACATCACTTATGCCGTAAAGCTTTTGTTTTTGTTGCCTTGTTACTTGATTCTGAATACTCTTGGCTATTTCTTTTTCGTAATTGTTCATTTTTTCTACTCCCTCCACTGATAATTATGCTGAATTGTTTGTTATAATATCTGCAGTAAGTAAATACATCAAGATAACTAATCCTTGACTGCTCGTTTCTGTAATAGATTTGGCATTGAAGAGGATTTTCACCCTCTTCAATTATCCTTTGGATTTGTTCGACCTTGGCGATATCGATGTCAAACGTGCTTTGTTTCTTATCGAACCTGCGTTGGTATCCCCCCATGTCGTTACCTCTTAACTTTCGGCTACGATCATTTGTCCTTTGAAGGAATAGATTAATCCTTCTTCGAATTCTTCGGGAACTTCTGTTACAGTCTCACCATCTTTTATGGTTTCCTGGGTTGCGTATTTTAAGTTCTGGAATGTTTCAGATATTCCTGTAGTGTTTCTTAATGTATTCCTGCCAACAATACGTAGTGTCAGAATATCTTTTGGCGTGCACTTGTTCTTGTCGCTAATCTCCTTGAATTTGATGGAGACGCCAACGTCAAGTAAACCGTCTACAGGTTCAGCACCTTTTATTGGAGCCCATGAAACCTGTTCAACTACTCCTACAAGGTTGTTTTTCCCGAATACTTTCATGTCATAGTCTTTTGAGGTTCTCACATTGATTCGTGTACCTCTTGTAATCATTATTATCTGCCTCCTTGTTCTTTTAAATATTCTTCGTAGGTTCTGGTTAGATCATCACCAAGCACTCCCTCAGCCTTGGTGGTAAAGTTTTGTGGACGAATTAAATGTTCTCTATCCTTTTGAGAATGCCAGCACAGAGGGATTTGACATCTGGTGCATTGTTCGTAAAGATGGACTCCTCTTACTGTGCATTTAAAACACACTGGGCATGGAGAATAATTTTTGCAGTTAACTTTTTCTGCTTCTTTAGCATATATTAGTTTTCTGCTTTGACCCATTTGAAATCCTTCAGACACATTAATCACTCCTTGTCGGTAGTTTCTATTGATTGCATTATTTCCAAACCTATCCTACGTGCTTCTTCTTCTGTAACAGGAATGTATATGGAACACATAGAAAATGGCTTTAATTCTCTATGATGCTTGCAATTGGTTCTGTTACAGAACTGACATAAGCTTAAGAGCTTCGGAACCAATGCTTTTGGTTTGTTGTCCTTATGTTCCGCCAGTAAGTAGTAACCAGATCTTGACTGAATGAGGAGTACGCTCCCGTCATCAACTATAGGATATCCTTTTGGATCAGTGACCACTGAAATTAATTTGTCTGAATTATTGTTTCCCATTTCTTTTCCCCCTATATGTATATTAACATATTAAGCCAATATTAGCCATAGATTTTGGAGTTATACTTCCTCTCGGACTCATCAGTAGCCATAATAAGTCGCACCTTTTCGGGCTGAAACATGAAGTAATGTCTGCCCTTAAATGGACTGAACTTGTTTTTGGCATAATGTACTTCCAATACTGGCCGTTTATCGTTCTGTCCGTTAAGCGTGTAATAGATTGATGCCCCCTCGTTCTTGGCACTGACCTCGTTGTATACAAGGAGAATGCTTTTAGCCTTAAAGCGCAGCTTTGATGCGCCGCGTATATCCTGTATATTGGGTCTGTTCTGACCATTCTTTATAAGTTCTCCGGTGCATATAATAGGAATCTTTAATGCATCAGAAGCATCTGATAATGTTTTGGCAAGGTACTCCCAGCGAATGTTTTCATCTTTCATTATTGAGGTATTTTTCGATGTAAGGTCATGAAAACTGTCAATAGTGAGAACCAATTGCCTGCGTATACCGGTAGAAGCAGCTAACTCTTCAAGCATCTTCTTGGTTTCTTTTGCTCTCTCAATGATTGTTTCGACTTCTCCGCCTTCGGTTGAATCTTTTATATTAAGCATCGCTGAGGCTTTTTTGACTTTTAATATGGCTGATTGCCATTTTAAATACCAGGGGTCATTGATGTCCTGAGTAATATTGGAACGCAACGGGGTTTTTATAAAGTTAATGGTACTATCGGACATAATAGCGGCCATTCTTGCAAGTTTGTCCTGGAATGTATCATCAAGGCTATGGCTTAAAATATATACGCTGTCGGGATTTGAGTTTATAAGCCCAACTTCTATACATGACAATAATGCTGATTTACCGTGGTTGCTTTCACCGGCTATTATATGTAAGCCAACTTGCAATCCATTAAGTGCTTTGTCCATTTTGTCCCAGGGAAGAGTCAACCCATGAGTCTGTGGGTCCCATGCTTCTTCTACGAAGCTGTCGATTTTATCGACAAATTCTTTCTGATAATCATACTGAGGAACATATACCGGGATGGACCCCGTTTTGACATCGTTATCTATATCGTCGGATGATACTTCTTCTTTATTTGAATCAGTATTGTTTGCATCCTCTGTTTCATCATAGAATAAGTCGTCAAGGCTATATGTTGTTCTTGGTTCTGCATCAGTCAAGACTTGTTCATTCTCTAAGATTTGTTCGTTTTCGTTGCCCATGATTATCCTCCACATTATCTTTAGATTACTTTACGAGAGAAGTCGAGCTTTCTTTTTCTGGGGATTATTGCTCTTTTCTCTGATAAAGCTGATACGCCCATCTTGGCTGTAAGAGCCTGTCTTGCTTCTTCGATATAGTTTTGTATATCGATTGGCGATTTTGCTTTTTGCACATTTTCGGTTTCTGCTGCCGTTGTATATGCGTCAATCATGTAAAGGACCAAATCGATCCCATACTTGTCCAAAAGCCATCTGAACGCTCCAGCAAACTTGGGGCCATTAAAGTCCTGCGGCAGTATCTTTAACCTTTTACAAAAGTAGTCGATAAGCTCCGTCATGGTAAAGCTTGCACGCATTTCAAGATAAAAGTCTGTAGGCTTTTTCTGTATTATCCTGCCTTTATCGTCCAATCCGATACCGTCATCTTCCGGAAATATCCTAAGCTGATTGTGGTAATAGAATACAAATGGGCTTAAGAGATTGGTTTCGGTTTTCTTCTGGCCTTTTACAAGGTCGGGTAATGGCATTTTATACTGGGCGTTTTTGATTGCTGTCTTGATGTCATAGTCAGTCCAACCATTTTGGAGTAAACTTGACACTTCCGAGATGATTGACTTCTTTTCTTCTATAGACGGCTCTTGGTCATAGAATTTTAATATGTACAGGTATGCAAGATCAATCATGCTCATCTTTGCCATTTAAACACCCCCGATAACTTCAAAGCCTTCCGGAGTAAAATTTTCCGCCCATGCAATAAATGCATCTATATTTGAACTGTTAAGTTCATTTATATTCTGTATATTGGAATCCCAACTCTGTAGATACTTCATCAATTGCTGTTTTGTCTTGATGTCGTACTTCTTTCTTACTTCGTAAAACTTTTCCGCCTGTTCCATACTAATCTTGAACATTTCGGAGAGAGCTACAATTGCTTTCTGTCTATCTAATTGTGCATCTTGTACGGGTACTGTTTGTGATGTAATATGTACAGGTGAAGTAATCGTATTCCCTGGTGGTACTGCACAGTTTTCTTTTGGCCTTGGTTGTACTTGTACTGTGGGAGATTGAGTCTTGGGCGGTATATTTAACTGTTGAGATACATGATAAGGCTTTATTGTGCCAAGCATTTGCCTTATTGCTTTGTCTATCGCAATATCAACGTTAGCTCCTATGCCAACACCATCTCTTATTATGCCGGGAAGATATACTGTTACAATAACGGCAACATTTTGTTTACCGTATTTTACATCCTTGATTGTATATGTCCATCCATAAGTTGTGAATACAGACGATAAAAAATCGCAAACAGATTGCTCTTCATTAAGTGTTGCAAGTTGTTCATTGAATTTTTCTGACGGGGGAGTCTGTCTTATGTAATATTCAAACATTTGGGATAGCCTCCTTTTGTTTGTTGCACCAAAATGAATTAACTACCCATATTATAACCCCCCGTCAGAGGCTCTGTCAAGAGCGTTGGTCAAATTTTCTAATGACCCATTCCCAAACAACGTTGTTTCTAAAGAGAATAGTGAAAATGGTAATATCTGGAATGACATATACAATCCAGATAAATATAACGAATGAAAATAGTGTAGTCCTGACGTTTCTCATTAAAGATATGGTGACAATGCCGATTATCGTGGTAACCAGATTGTTGACAGCAAGAAGTGTGAATATAAAAAGTGCCAGTTTATATTTGTTTTCAATATAATCAAAGCATGTGATAAAAATACATATAAAAAGCAGTATTACGATAAAAATCATTTTACATGGATATTGCCCATCTATTTTGCTCTCAAGAATACAAAATGTTATTGACGTAAGTAGAACCGGCGGTAGTATTTCTGTCAATAACATTGAAAAAGTTCTATTCCGGAGCGATCCGCATAACTGTCTTGCTATTAGTAGTAAAAGTGTTATATGCGGTAAGGCTCCGAGAACAGTTATCGTTAGTATATGTATTAAACTCATAAAAACAATCCTTCCATTAGCCCTTGAAATAAATCAAAGATTTAATGGCACTTCTTTCTTTTTCTAAGTGGGTGATGCTCCGTTTTAAGTGAGATGTTCCACGAAGAATTTGGATTCCATAAATACTTATTACTGCAGCAATAAGCAAGGAATACAATACTAAAATCATCACATTAACCATCTCTTGTTCTGTAACAACTTCACCCAAAGTCTGTGTTCCGGCCATTATTGCGGGCCGGACAAGTGCTACTGCTATTAAAAGTTTAGCAGGCCCTCGGAACAGACTCCTAATGGACATAATCATCCCTCTCCTTTTATCTTAATTGGTGTTTGATTTTTACCCGCACAGTATGAATACATTTGGGTTATAGTTTTGTCTAAGTCTGAAATTTCATTGTTGATAGTGTTCAGTCGATCAAAGATGGCTTTGAAATCTCTGGCATTTCTTGTGTCAATGGTTTTGATAGTTTCATGTAATGATTCTAGCTCGTTATCCAATTTTTCTTTATAAGCAGAAAAGTTCTCGGCAAACACTCGAATATCGGATAGTGCTTCAACTAGATTGCGACTTGCTTTAGCAGCGTTACCCATAGAATACACTGTGATTCCGCCAAACAGGATTACTACAAACAGCAATATGACAAAGACGACGTAAATTACAACGGCAAATGGACTACCTTTTTCGAATAGATTAATAACTTCAGGATTAGTCACAACCTCTTTGCCATCTGCTACAGTAACAGGTCCCGTTGTTGCTGTATTGGTTATCTCTGTGCTGTATGCAACAAGTGAAAAGATTAGCATAAGCGCTAAAACAAGTACCGTTAATTTCATACAATCACCATCTTTACATACATGCCATCTTTATAGGTTGGTTTGATATAACAGTCTGATTTTCGCTATAGATGGCGCAACGTCAGTTGTTTTGACGATTTTACCCTTAACCATGATTTTATTGCTTTCGATGGTTGCAGGGAGTTTGTCCGATACAAATACCGGTACATCGAGCTCATTCAGTGCATATATTTCGTATTGGAACGAATCTCCGGATATTGTTTTGTTATCTATTACAGCAATGATATTGCTGATTGTGTTATTGATACCGGAAAGCGTGAATGTTGCACTGAATTCTCCATCGTCACGCGCAAATGTGGTATATCCGGCGTCGATGAAGTAGGCTCCGATATAGAAGATGTCATTATCACCTTCCTCTACTTTTGTTCTTTGTCTTAGTGAGACTTTTATCTCACTTGCCTCCAGATCATTAAAAAAGAATCTAACAGGCCTTGCATGAAGTATTCCATATTCTCCGTTTTCTGAAGAGTATGACGAATGCTCAGAGAATCCTGGAATTCGTTTATATGAGTCTCCATGCTTGTATTGTATATCAAGAATGTCTATACCCTGGATAGGATGAGGACATATTGATATCGTGTTGATATAACGGTTCGATACTATTTCATAAGGAATACTGATCCTAACTTCTACTGTGACTTCATGTATTCCTAATGATTTTGGCGCAACTATTTTACGCTGCCAGCATGTGGTTGAGTCGCCATCAACCATATAGTTCAGGTTATTGTCTGTTATGATAATATCTTGGTTTTCTTCAGGAGTCTGTTCCACGGTAACAGAGAGGGATGGAGGAACGATATTTTTACCGCTTAAACTATCGTATAGATAAAATTTCGATACATACTTTTGTATCGGAACGGTAAGTTGGTTAAATTCCTGGGATATAGCACATGCATTCAAAGGATCGGGAATGATATTAAAGGCGTCCATTGTAATAGTCCTTTGATTGCCAAGCAGTTCTTCCAGTTGCTTTTCAAGTTCTTCTATCCTTGTATTAAGCAATTGGTTTTTATTAAACAGGAATAGGTTTTCGATATTTGAGATGTTTTTTATATTTTCAATCTCTTCTTTGTTTTCGTTGAGTATCGCAAATAGTGTATGTATATCCTCAACAGAATCTTTCATGAACCTTGTAATATCCTGTGAAGGAGTAACTCCTCTATATTTACAGAAACTTTCTGGCAGTTTAACCTTTGGCAGATCCATTGTTTTCCCTCCCTACATATATCCTCTACGCTTGGCGTTGTTGATTATCGTTTCTTCATCTTGTTTAACTTGATTAAGAAACTGGCCAGCCTGTTCTATGAGTTTATTTAATTCTTTCCGGATATTTATTGTCATTTGGTTTACTTTTCTTGACTCAATCGGGCCTCTGTATCTAAAGTTTTCTTTCTTAACCATTGCTCTCTCCCCTTGTCAGAAGAACATAGCTATTTAATTCAGGTGCATATTGCTTGTTATAGAATATGGCCATTAGTCTGATGTTTCCGGTATATGGTTCATCTGATATTTTTGTTTCTTCGTTGTTTTCTATTTCATTCCACTGGACGATGTTTTCCTCGTCATCTTTACATATGAAGTATTTAATGGTTGTCTTAGGATAAATCATCTGGGATGCAGAAAGAGTCACATACATGATGTCTGTTACAGCGAAAGGTTTTGATACCAAAACCCCCTTATCCCGATATTCATCTTTGTAAACAGATATGTTCTGGGCGGCGAAGTAAAAATCGTACAAGGTTCCATTTAATCCGTCGGGTTCTGTTTTGGTAATAACGAACTTGATGGACTTAATCTCCTGCTTAAGGAAGTTCCATTCTGCTATTTTACTTCCTATCGGAACAGAATGCTGTTTAATGTAGCTCTCTCCGTCTTTAGACAAATATAAATCTATACTTACCGGCCTTGTCGTAAGGAGAGTGTAAACGACAGATGTGGCCGTTATTATATCTTTCATTGTGATAACAACTTCAAGCTTTGAGGATGTTTGCTCGCATGTAAGTTGATGAATCCATACGTCTGAGATTTCATCCTTTATAGCCGAAGAGAACGGAAAGAGTTCTTTGCTTTCAACAATTTCCGACAAAGGTTTAATACTATACTCCGAGTCTGATATATTAATTTTATTCCGTTTTCTCCAGTTGGTTGCCTTCATTTGTCTTAAATCGACAAAGCATGTTGTTGCAGGAATTCCTCTTTCTCGGTCTCCGTCGAAATCGATGTCCATGAAATTATTAAAGTAACAAGAAAAGATATTACCGTTTGTATATATCGCCTTGTTTTCACGGATAACATCAAGCCTATCCATTTGGCTGTTAAGCAATGAAAATAGCTTGTCCTTCTCTATTTCGTAATAATTTAATAAGGATAAAAGCTTACCGGCCTGAGTATTCTTTTCCTCAAAAGCTATAAATAAATCCTGGTAAACATCAGAAAAGTATTTGGTAATAGCTTTAGGATCTGTTACCGAATACTTCTTTATGTTCAGTGGACGAACAGTTGGAAGCCCAGGCTCTGATTTCACTTTACTGTTGTATATTCGCATTACTTCTTCTTTTGTCGGGATGCTGCCGTTCTTTAATATTTCATCTACAGCCTGTTCTATGTAATAGGCTATTTGTCTATTCCGAATCATAATTTCCTCCCACGCAATTCGTATTTGTAGACGATAGGAGTTTGATATTGGACTCCATCTGGTGTCATCGGTCTTGACAATACAATCATAACACGAAGGAATTTAACGGCCTGCGTTATATTGTATTTCTTCCCGGATGTAACAGGAATCCAATTTACGCCGTTATCAATTGAAATATAATATTTAATCCATTCCCCGTTACCGAATGCAGCGGGAATGTAATGGTCTGCTGTTAAAATAAATTGTCTTATGGGTTCTTTAAATTCAAACGGTGTTGATATGTACTGACTTTCATTAACAAATTGTATCGCCGCAAGACTTATATCACGTATACCGATCTGGTATCTTTCCCCAGTAAGCACCTCAAGGGTGCCTTCTTCACTATAGAATAGCGAAGAAGTATCAGGAGGAGTATAGTCTTCTTGCATTTCCGGTTGTTTAATTGTCCCAAGGGATGGCTCATACCGCATACCAAGAGCCTGTATTGATGGATTCTTGCCGTCAATTCTGTTTCCCTCGGCCGAAATAGGTTCAAGGTAGTTATGTGTTGTTCCCATTTCAGTATAATACCTATGACCTATCTGTGTGTAGTATGAATTTTCCTGTTCTATCCTAATCTTAATTTCCTTCACGTTCTGATTTTTAAATATCATGATTACATCTTCTTTGAATGAAATTGGTCCGTTGCACAATTCCTGTATTGTCCCGCGGCCATCGCTTATAACAATGGATGTAATCTTTGCAGGCATATAGGATCGTTCGGTAGGCAGAAACGGAGAAAGAGAAATCCAATTCATCATCCGTGCCGTACCGGAAGTCAAAATTAATTCTAATACAAGTACGTCGTCTTCCGTTATCCAAGAGACACCTTCCTGATATTCAAATCCGAATCCGCCAGTTTTCTCGAAATCGTTTGGATCTATTTTTATACTTTCATACTCAAACCATGTTTCTCTGTCCTTATCAAGCAAAGCTTCAAGATTTACGTGAGGTTCAAGTTCACCAGAGAATACTATCTCTCCACCAGAAGCGTAAGCCTGATGCGTGTCTCCAGGAAACCCATTGCAGTTATCGCCAAGTGCTATATTGAATCTTTCGTTATACTCCTTAACACTGCTGCGTGCAAGCGTTAAACACCCGGAGTTAAGGTCTATGAATGCCGGTGTCCCGTTCACCATTGATTCGTCAACGTTATCAAGATTAATGAACGTTTCTGTAAAAACTTCATAGATTGTAGAAGCAAACATTTCGTTGATGTTTGTCTCAAGATCCTCAAGTCTTTTATTAATTAACTTGCTCATGTTGTTAAGCATGGAACGCTCAATGTCCATTTTATTAAAAGCCACATCAAGAATGCTGAGATTGTTTTCTGTTTCATTAAAGGCATATTCCAAGTCCTGCCTTATCTCTTCAATCATCTCGTTAATATCGGATGAGACAGGGAATGCGTTAAGAGGTCTTACCGTCATTACAGGTCCGGTAATTCTTTTTATGAATTCCCGGACTTTATCGCCGAGCAGGACGAATGCCTCTGTATTGCTTTTTATATTGCCTTTGCGGATGTCTTCCTTGATGTCAGAAACTATTTTGTTAATCATCTCTTTAATATATTGAGATTTGTCAATAAGCTCTAATGGATTGGCCATTATTCATCCCCCGTTACTTCAGAATAATCTTCAAGCTCTATGTAATCTCCTTCTGTAATAGTAACTGAAGATATATTCGGTATTATTTCAGCTAATACAGGAGTTCCTGATGTTGTTATCATGGATTTGGTGTTAAGAGAGATATATGTCATATCAGGTATAATCCTGAGTGATACCAGTTCGTTATCATCTCCAAAATCAAGTGGTAAATCTTTGGCTATAAACATATAGCTCTTAAGAATTGGGGTAACGCCTGTATACTTTCTTGAATTTTGTCGTAAAACCGCACTTATACGAACATCCCCATCTGCTGTAAGTTTTATTTCTTTTGCTGCAGTAAGGTCTGCCGGTGTATAATTGACGCAATAGTTGGACTGTGCGTTATAGTCGGATAATTCAATGTATTCCTGATTAAGTATTGAATATCCGCCCGTTATTAACACATTGTCTTGGTATACGTTTATGGTAGATATGTCGGCTGGGAACCTCAATTTAGCTATAATTCTGTTATTTACAGCATCATAGATCGGATTAAGAAGTTCCATATCAACACTGTTTTTCGTCCACGGAAGAATGGGTTTTCTTCCACCGGGTACTCCGGGGCCCACAAGTTCATATTCAATACTTGTTTGTAATATTCCGTCTTCAAGATAATGTTCTTCATCTGTTACCAGAATCATTGTTGCCGATTTCGGTAGCCTTGATGGTGTGGTAACAAACTGCGACACTTTTGCGAACTCATTTCTTGCTATAAGAATATTGTATAGCCCGTATTCGTATTGCAATTTTTCATTATAGAAATAACGGTTTGTAAAATCTATATTAAAGCTATTATTCATAATGGCCTTTCTTACCGGTTTGAGCAATGTTTCAGAAAGACCTTCTTTATCCTCGGTAATAAATATCCCATTTGCCTTAACGTTTTCGGAAGCAGCGACAAAATGATTAATTACGTAATGCTGCTGATTCAGTAACAGCTTTATTCTTTTTGCCTTGAGATCACCAAACTGGTAGTGCATCGTACCTTCGGATTCTTTATTGCGGTGATAGATGTCGTTATTGAGTCTATACACGACTGGGTAAAATTCACCATCATCTGAGTCGGAATAAGAAATAGACACAATCTGGAGAGGGAATTCTCCAAACGGCGTCAGTGTAATTTCATTTATTTCGGATATGAGGTCGAATGTTATAAGAAGTTCGCATACAGCTCCCCGCTTGACATCTTTGTATGGGATTTCAATTGGGCTATCTACGGCTATAACCTCATGCCAGTATGTGGACATATCAGTGTCAATTGCATTTTCAAGTTTATTTTGATTATTCTTTATCGATGACAAGAGCTGTCCATGCTGTCTTGTAATTTCAATCTTGCCGAGCCTGGTCCCAGATTTTGATACCAATATGTTAGCAGAGTCTATGTAACGAAGCTTTATGGCTTCAAGATATTTATCGTAGTAAGCATTGTCATGCTGATAGTATGATTTATCCTTTTCTATACCTGCTGGGTCCCTGAATGCTTCGTATCGCACAAAGTGATTCTTATTTCTGATGCGCTGCTCATATTCGACAATTTTATCGTATGACTTGTTAAGTTCCAGTTTAATACTGTTTAATACAGCTTCGTTAAGTTTTCTGTGCCTTGTAATAACATCGTCAGTATCATTCAGTTCATCAAAAAGAGCAGCGATATCCAATGCGGCTTCAAGCATACATTGAGACAGGGTTTCAGAATTACTCATGCCTTCCTGGGCTACCGGTATAAGGCGAAGCTTTCTCTCTGTGTAATTGTTATATAAAGTCTCGTATTCTTCCTCAGAGATTTCACCATTTTTATATAGTTCATCAAGTATTATCTTTGCATATTTTTCTTTAATCGTCATTTATCTCACTCCGAAAATATTGTTCTAAATCGATATTGGAGAGGATGTTGTCAATTTCCTGGGTTATCTTGTTCTTGATTTCTTCTCTGATGTATTCGTCAATCTTTCTTTCTACTGTTGCTTCTATTATTGATATTGCAAGAGGCTTTATCATTTTCAGAATTTCATTGACGATCGCCTGTTTTGATTCATTTGTTCCTCCCTGAACTAAATCGGACCTGAAGTATCTGTTCAGAACATCTGTTACTTCGACTTCTTTTTGATCGAGATTTTTAGCATAAGAGTTGTTGCCGATTTTGGTAATCCTCATTCCGTTTCATCTCCTTCCGGGTCCTCTGGATTGAATTGTTCAATCTGTCTGGTGCGGATTGATTTGAGTACAGTACTGTTATCCATCTCGGGCTCTTCTGCGTAAATGAGCGCCTGTTCGTATTTACCTATTGTATTTTGTAACAGTACTGATGTTAGTGTTCCTCCCTCATCAAAAACGAGTTCTGTTATGTTGCCACTCTGTTCAAGTACCCGGTGTAGTTTCCCATCCTTATATTGAAGGATGGTATCGCCTATTTCAACATCTCCGTCTATTGGCGACGGGCTGAGAGGAGGTTTATCAATGGATAGTTTCTGATGAAGTATCCAATCCTTGTAGTAGATGGCCACGGCAAACAGGCTTGGTGTTTCTCCTCTTTTGTTCTGGATTAATTCTATTCTAAGATATATGGTGTCGCTGTACTTGGGTATTGTAAATAGTTCACTTGTACCAAGCTTAACTGGATAATAGTTGTTTAAGTCTGCAGACACATAGTATCTTATTGTGCACCCGATTGGGATGATTGCATCTGCCTTAATCATGACTTCATCTATTGTTCCGCCATATCCTGATTTAAAAGGAGTCGAGTGAATAATAGCCACAGGCTCCTTAGCTGTTACACAGAGTTTTTCTGTATCATGTGTGTATCCATTCGACTTTGCTCTGAATATCTGGTCTTGAGTTGCAAAGTCCATATAAAACATCATGTTGATATCAGGATTGTGTTCCAGCACAAAGAGACAGTCATTTAAAAAGTTTCTGCCATATAGTTCGCTTACGTCTCTTTGTGTGTTGTTAACGGCATCCTGGATTTTATTAAGATGTTCTCCGCTTACTTTCTCCAGTACATTATCTATATGTGTTTGAAATTTTGTATATTCGCGCTTCACCAGTATCTCTCCTTTTATACCAGAACATTGTGTTCCGTCGGATTAATATATTCGATTACCGGAAGAACCCCTAATGCAATATGTTTATGTACTGCGGCTTCTACGTCGCTCTTTTCAAAAGTACCACCGAATTCCTTAAGAATTCTTCTGTCTATTTTAATTATTACTACGGCATTCTCTTGCAAAGGCTTACCACTTATATGGCTTATATCAAGAAAATATTCACTTTCTGGATTGATTATTTTTCTTAACTCATCGTTTATGTCTATGAATCCGCCGCCCCTTGTCCTGGTATCAATAAGTTTTACCTCTTCTTTTGAAGAATTTGGACGAACATATATCTTTGCAACCATTATTGCTCTTTTTTCATCTTGTTCCTCGATAGAAAGTTGCCTTGTGGTATGGAATAATGTGTTTGATGTCCTTCTCTTCAGGGTTTGATAATTGTTATCGCTTCTTAAGTAATCAACAAGTATTGGTTCACCGCACAGTATATATGCATTTTCAATTATGATTGAACGAACATAAGTGGCATTGCCTGAAAAATGCCATGTACATATGTTCGGCGTATTGCTTTGTCTTGGAATAACCTTATTGCTGTATTTTGTCCTTACGGTAAATCTTGCGTCAGTTCTGGCCATATAATTCAATTGTATGGTTAAAGGTTGCCCAACCTTAATGTTTTCCGGTATTTCGTGCTGTTCATCATTAACGTTGATAGGATTAACTTTCACTTCTGAAGGTATAGCGTATATGTATACGGTTTTGTTTAACAGCTCAAATGACGGCTTAATAACAAGTTTACCTTCTTGAGTAATTTCCCCGTATTCATGACCAACGCATGGATTGATGTCCAACGGAACCCATTGCCCAGTTTTCTCATCAGTATACCCTTTATAGATAAAAGCGTCTTCCAGGTAACAGTAGGTAACTTCTATCGGATCTGTATAGTTAATCATTCCGGCAAGATATATTATTCCGGAGTGTGAATCGACAGATGAAACCTGGATGGTTTTACTTTCTGCGCCGAGCCTTGATTTAACTATTACAGTGATGTTTGTTATGCTGCCATTGACTATTGGCGCATAGATTGGCGTATTCTTTACCTTAATGGTATTCTGGTTGATTACGGTAGCCATTTCGGTAATTTGCATATATGGCGGCATATCATTAAAGAACTCCTGTGCGTAATAGCCAGGAATAGAATAGCTCATTCGTTCAGGCATTTTGGTATGAGGATTGAATTTACTCATATTGCCGTTGATAATCCTCGGATACCATTTGCCGTCTATTTCTATTGGATCTTTAGCGCTTATGTTTCCTGAGTCCAGGGCAAGCAAATAATAGTTTTGGCTCTGTCCACCTACTGTAATTTCAAACCCGTTTTCAACTTCTGTAAGTTTATACGTATTCCATGTCGGATTAGAATCGACGCGACTCATATATGGACGCGGATTAATGAATTCGCGTATACCGGGAATGAGTTTACCATCGTTATCGATTCCATTATAAACAACATAAAAAGAAGCTATTTTGTCAGCCCAGAAATTTGTATAAATTCTTACGGTATACAATCCGTTTTCTTCTGGTATAAATTCCTGCTGAAAATGATAAGTTTTTGGAACGTATCCTTTTTCTGATGTAATCTGGATTGGTTTATTGCTACGTACCTTGTATTGCAAAGTGTAGATGTAGTATAGTGGTTCCCCTTCTTCTATTTTATCTGTTAAAAGGAATAATGGAGATGAGGCGGGTGCAGACAACTTGCCGTCTGACCGCCTCGTAAGTAAAACGAACTGAGGGAGGGTTTTATCGATCATGGTAGTTGTTTGCACATTCTCTGAAATATCAGGTTTTTTAATTGTGTAACAAATGAGATTAACAGCCCCGTCAGGGACTGCTTTTCCTATTTTCAACCATTCAGTTTCATGTACCTTAGTCATTGACCGCACCTCAGTCTTTAATATATAGGAACCCAACATTAATCGAATTCCGTAATGGATTGAGATCTATATGTCTTGCAATGTATTTCGAGCCAGTTTCATAGTATACGGAGTGGTTTTGTCCACCATGTACCGTTATTATTAAGTGGTCTTCAAATTCTTCTACATAGAAGGAATTTGCCAATTTGTACCTCACTACTATGGTATCATCAAATATATCGGATGGCAATATGACAATATTGTTGATAACCGAGACACCTTCAATGACCTCATTGTTTATGAGCAGAGTGTTGACATCTATTCCTGTATTAGAAAGTTTGAGATATTTGTTATTAATTACTTCTGCTTCATCTGTAATTTCAAGTCCGTCATGAACTTCGGTAAATATTGTGCCATCCTCTCCTATTACGATAATTGGAGAACCCGATTTTGGAAGCGGAGATACCTTATATTTGTTATCCTCAATTTTTTCTACCATGACATTACTTTCACCAAAGAGATAATACTCGTCAGAGGATAAGTAATAATATCCAGGTACTAGCTCCGGATACCAGGGGGTCTGGCTTGCAATTGCCACTTCTGCTGTTACAGGAATATCTATTGTTGGCTCGGTTGATTCAATTGTATTAACGTCAATGTCCGAAGAAAGAATAACATTCGGGTTATTGCTACTTAACTCAAGCTTATATACTTTGTCCGGAGCATATAATTTTGGATTATCAGCTCTTATTATAAAATGTCTTGTCGTGTTTGCCTTAACGGTTTGGGTATCGGACATCGCAATAATTGGTTCGGAATTGATGTCCGGAATTAATTCTTGATGCTCATTATTTACAAAAAATACAATGAACATCCCGTTTTCTATTCTATAGCTTACACGCGGATCGTCGATCTCCAGATAATGTTCTGTTGCATCAGGTATGAGATCAGCAATCGGTATCTGCATGTCTTGTTTTATATTCCCCTGATTTACAATACCAATCATTGATGGACCATATGCAAAATCTTTAATGATTATTGGTTTCTTTTCTGCATATAAGTATATTGTTGCGTGTCTGTCATAAACCCAAAAACCATTTTGACTGTTTACTTCTCCGATACTATTACTCGCACAAGTATTCGCCCATCCATCTGTTTTTATAAAACCAATTGCTTCATCTGTTTTTACTGTTACAGGAATCTTGTATGCAGCAGGCGTCACCCATTGGTCTATGTCCATAAGTTTTCTTGAACTTTTTGCAACCTGTATAACAACTCTGACTGTTTCGCCGTCGATAATAACATGGGCGTCAGACGATTTGTTGCGAATTGTAAAAGTAACAGACGTCCAACTCCCACTATAAACCAAGCCGTCTGATGATGTTAATGCCATATCTGATAATTTTAGAATTTGTTTCTCATTCTCATAGCTATATATAATACCGTTTACACGTTGCTCAACTGTGAACATTACTATGTTTGAATCTACAGATATGTAGACATCATCAGGTCCGATTGAACTTAATTCTCCGTTCGAAAATGCAACCTTCATGTGTGGCGTATTGCATTGCAGGGAATAAGTAATATTATCGGTTCCAAAGATTTCAGGCCATACATTGTTATTATAATATGGCATGTATTGTGCCACCTCATCTTTTGGTAACAATAAAACATTATCACCAGCTTCAGAGGAGATTGATCTTTCAATGATATAGTCCTTAACATAATCCCGGTATTCCATTGTTGCATACAATTTAACATTTTCCCTTGCTGCAGTTATGGGGGATACGGAATTCTCCCATGCAACAAGTAAGTCACCTGAAATATGTTTCAATTCATACTGTATTATAGAAGGATCTCCATTGAATATCTGGTCATTAGTCTCAACAACACCATCAAGTTGCTGTTCTGCGCATTTTAAAACAAACTGGTTATAATCAGGAGTCACAACTTTCATTACAATCAATTCGGTTAACGATGTCTGCATTATGTCTGAATATGTAATTGTGTGACTATATTCTCCTGTTACTCTGCCTGTTGTTATAATGATGTTATCTGTAGCATTGGATTCCAGTGAAACTGTTGACTCCCATGCAGCATTAACAGAAGGGTTGGAGCTTGATGTAATCCTGCATATAATGTTCTGGTAATCGGTTATATCGTATAGGTATGATGTCTTTCTGCCGTTTTGCATTCCGTACAATTTAACAGCTTGAAGCTCGTCGGATGTAATCTTTATCTGATTATTTATATCCGATTCGGTATAAATAACCTTCTGGAACACAGCATTGTTGTAAAAAGAATCCGGAGTGATATTATGAGCGTACATAGAATATACGCCATTTTGAGAGCGAATTGTTGTTTTTACATTTTCAGCATTTGTATTTATTGCTCTCATACTCTTAATAGCATACTCGTCAGCATCAATAATTTCAGGGATTGTTTGAGCTATAGCGTTTACTTCGTTTTCAATATTATTCCATATGAGTATTGAATTCATATACTGTTTTAATCCCGTATAAGTACGCGTACCAGTTTCAACTATTACATCATACTTTTTGGTAAAGTATTTAAAGTTACTCGCGAATATGAGTATCTTTTCGGTACTTGGCTCGATGCGGATTCTTCCCATAAGACTGAATCGAGCCAAGTACTCACTTAAAAACAGTGGTAGTGTTGTATTTGACTTATCGATGACCATATTGGCCTCATAAGGCGATAGACTTGGAAAATAGTCGGATGTTATTTTAACTCTTGAGTTCCACATTGAAATATGCGGAGGCAGAATAACACTACCGGAATATTCAGTATAGAGTGGGAAGTTATATGGATTATCTTCAAGGTTTGTACCGTCAAGTGTTATTGTATGAGTACTTTGCACTCTTGGATAGTTTCCGCTGTGTATATAATCCAATTTATATACTCCAGTCAATGAGCTACTGTTTACAGGTTTGGCGGACAAGAACATACTACGGTAACTTTTCTTTGATATATATTCGCTGGCCGAAGGATACTGATTATTATAGATATCAAGCCCGGCCTGTCCATAAGCGTGACGTTCTACTATTTCTTTAGGAGAATCTCCTATATCGTAAAGACCGTAATATATTCCTGTTTCTTTTACGATGTCTATATAACTGTCAGCTCCGATTGATTTTAAATAATCGACGATCTTCATTTCAACGTCGTACACGCTTTTACCGTAGGAAGGGCCATTGATAAAGTTACCAGTCGTTTCTGTTGTAACAGTAAACCAGCGTCCATAGGATTGACTGAATATGTTTTCTTTAAAGTCTCCCACAGGTGCGACATCAACATACCCCATAAGCCAATAGAATTCTCCCCACATATTACCCGAGAACTTGAATCTTCTATATGCAGCCAATCGTCTTGGATTAGACATTGTTGTAACATAATATGCATCCAATATCGGGACATCAAGCGTTACCTCATAGACTTCTATTTTCTGAGGAATCGTTTTTGTACATTGTATAGTAGCTTCTGCCTTGTAATCGAAGTTGTATGAAGTTTCGTAGGAGAACTCAACGTTTATATTGCTTGTCCTTTTAACATTAATCGGTTGATTAACTGCTCTTGCTGTTATACTGTATCTTCCATTCTTTTGAATAACAGCAGGACCGTTTGCTTTTGCTGTAAGCTTAAGCTGAACTGGTCGTTGGATTTCCACAGGAGAAAACACTTCACCATAGATGTCGGCATCATAATATGATGGAGGAAACGCAAACAGTTCACCCTTTATGTGTCCAAAACTACAGATCTTTTCTACTTCCCCCTCGGATCTCTGCCTATAGATAAATGGTATTTCGTTATATTCTTCTTCCGAGATTATATCGCAAGGAGTAATAGTTGCAGTACAAGAGAAGGTTTCCTCATTAATGTTCGATATAGAAACCTTTAAATCATCTCCCTCTCCTATACCAGATTTGATATATCTTGAACGTCCAGGTTCATTTATAGGAGTAAGATTAACATCTTCTATTACAGAAGCGGAAAATGGTTTTAAATCTTCTTCTGTTTCTTCGGGGAGTGTTGTTGCAGTAAAGTATTCAGACAATGGAGATACTTCATCTGCGTTATATGCTTCTATAGCCCTGGTATAGTTGGTGTTTGGTGTTAAGTTTTCTTCTATATATTCCGTAATACCAACACCAATATGTGCGATAACATCGCCATTGACGTTATATATACGGTATGCACAGCCTTCAACTATATTCCATGTCCATCTGATTGAGTTTTTATCAATAGCTTCTCCAGAGAAATTTCCTGGAGTTAACAAATATCCTTGCGGATTTTTAATGTAAGCGTAAATAGGAGCTCTTACTATAAGCTCCTGTGTATTTGCTTTTTCGAAGTATACAATGACATCAGGATCATTTGATGATACAGAAAACTTTAAGATGTCGAGATCTTCGATATTAACGTTATTTTCGTTACAGTAATCCATTATAACTTCCTGTACGTAGAAGAATGGCTGATCGTCGGCTATCCTAAATTCGGTAAGGTATGTTTCTTCGTTAATATCAACTTCGCCGATTATTTTTTTGCTCAGTTTCTCTGTTTTACCGTTAATTCTGTTTTGGATATCTACCGAAATGATATATTCAAATTGCTTTATCATATCTCTAACCCCTTACGGAATAATAATATCCATGTAAGTTATTTTACCTTCTACACTAAAGGTAATTCTGCATGTTCCGGATTTCACTGCAAGAATTTGATTATTTGATATTTCAACACAATCATTACTTGCAGAAAGTATTAGTGCATTTCTTAATAAATCTGTTGAAGCCGGTGTACCATCAGTCATTATACCTGTTATAATTACCTCTTCATCTACAGAACTTTGAAGGGTTGTAAATATTGTTTTTTCCGAATTAGGACTGCGTGTTTCGCCCTGGCTTTCAGGGAAATATGCGTATGCTTCATACACGTTTCCTGGAGTTAGCCAGGTCCATGTTGAACCCGAAGGTTTCTCCTGGTTATTACAAACGATAATTGATCCCGGTGAAGATGTCAAAACAACTGTTCTTGCCGTTAATTCAGAAACAATGGGAGCATCAGGTGGAAGTCTTTCTGGTTTTAATGTTATTGCAACACCATATTCTGAATATGGGCTTCTGTAGTATATATCTGTTTCCGGGAAATAAGCCCTGGCTGTATAGGTTGTATCTGGCTCTAAACCAGTCCATGTCGAACCAGATGGTTTTTCTTCACCATTACATTCTATTATTGAACCCCCATCTGATACCCATGTAATAGAATTTTCTGTTACAGAAATGGCTTGGGGTTTAGATGGGGCGCTTTGTTCAAACTTCAGAGTAGTTACCGATGCAGTTTCAGAATCAGGACTTCGGTTGTATACGTCAGTTTCAGGAAAGTATGCGTAAGCGGTATATGTTGTCCCAGGTATTAATCCTGTCCATGTTGAGCCAGAAGGTTTTTCTTCTCCATTGCATACAACAATTGAACCATCATCAGATACCCATGTAATAGAATTTTCTGTTATAACCGTGGCTACAGGAACACTTGGAGCTTCGCGATCCTGTTTAGCTCCACTATGCGGGAATCTATCAAAATTTGATATGCCTGGTATAGTGACAGGAGAAGGCACATCGTCCGCGTTCCCTATTCCCAATTGACCGTATTGATTATTTCCGCAGCCCTTTACGGTATTGTCATTCATTATAAAGAAGGTATGGTTGAATCCACATGCAACATCTTTTACTTCTGCTGAAAATAGGTCTGTTATTACAGATACATTGTCTGTATGTCCTAATCCTAATTGACCATATTCATTATTACCACAACATTTTATAGAACCATCTTGCATTATGGAAAATGTATGATTACTAAAATTCATATAATCTCCCCCATATTAATGATTATTACTTTATACTACATTAATATCAACGAAAGCAATTATACCGTTTACGTTAGCCATAGCTTTTGTAGATCCCTTGCTTACCGGTATAATTCTATTACCCTCTATCTTTGCAATAGAAGCATCTTGTATAATCCAGCGTAAATTCTTCAACTTTGCGTTTGGAGCAATACTGCCGTCAGACATTATACCTGTAACAGTAAGTTTCATTGTTCTCCCCCAATCAATAATGCATCAAGTATTGAACCGGTACTGCCAGTATTCTCATCTAACATATCCCAGATAAATTCATCCCATATACATTCGCCCCATAGAATAGGAGCTTTTGTGCTTACGATTTCTCTTATGTAATCCAATAATGGTTTACCTGGCATGTTTACTTGTGATTGTAAAACTTTATCTTCTTTGTTATGCAATGCGTGCATTTCTATGCCGTGGACATATGATACTGTTCTGGTTACACCGGAATAGCCAGGGTTACCTCTTAATACGAGCTTGCCATCTTTATTCCGATATACCTCGGTTAATGGAACTTCCTGTCCATCAATCTCTATAGCGTTTGCCGTAATCATATCATCCGGCAGTATATAATCTTTTCCCCCATCAGTCCACTGAAGATTCACCCTTAATCCGAGTTCTCTCGCAATCCCGTATAAAAGATTTTTCGGAGCTGCCCCGCCAGGGTGTTTAAATACGTCAAGGAGTCTTTCCTTGTAATGCGCATTTGATTCTCCCTCTATTCTTGGGGTGGCAAGGAGCAGTCCGAATTCATCGAAGAAATTCCAAACAGGGTGGAGTGATAAAGGTAGAGTATTGTCAAATATAGTTGTTTCGTTATTGCTTACAATAACCCTTATTCTTCCGTATTTGTATTGGATGTCTGCATCATATGGTTTTCTTACGTAAATAATGAATTTTTCAGCATCGAGTAAATACGGATTATTAAAACGGATTTCTCCGTGTATTGGATCTTCTTCTGTGGCCATAAAGAATTCTTCAAGGCTATTACAACGGGTAAGTACATAACCTCCGGCTATAATCTGGATGTCATTAGTTAAATCCAATACGATCGGTATAGACGTCTTATATACCATTGATATTTGATTGGTATCGGCAGTAAGAAGATTAGTTTGTTGATATGCGTAATTTAATACGTATTCGACATCTTCCAGTTGAAGACCGAATACATTTAAGAATTGAGCACCAATCGAGTGCTCATCATTACGCATCTTTTTCATCCAGTACGGGAGTTTCTTCTGTATTCTTTTAGTGATTTCGGAAAATCTGTTCGCCATTAATTACACCGCCTGTAATACGATTGAATCCGGTTGTGAAGATGTTAAAAATCTCTGGTTCCATCTACATTTTTGATCAGACGTAAATACGAGTTTACCCCCTATTCTCATGGAGGCGATATTAACCGAAGTTATGTACGCGCTTACGTCTCTTATTGCATTTTCAATTTCCGATACAACAAGTGGTTGTCCAACGGTTCTGCTGTTGATGTAGCTTATTACTTTTGTCCTGGCGTTGGCAAGAATTATATTCTTATCGGTTTCTGTTGTCCTTGCCTGGGATGATACAAGTATATTCATCATTACGTCGATAATATCAGGACTTAAGACTTCAAAGCGGATACCGTAACCTGCCACACTATAGACGCTGTTCCTTACTGCTTCTAAAATTGAATTCGGGGTAATTGGTTGTTCTGATACTACATATATTGAGAAGGAGCCAGTTCCATAAGTAAACGGCTTGGTTATAACATCCTGAACTCCGTCGACAGAAAGTGCTGCAAGTCTTACTGCGGTTTCATTTGCTTTCTCAAAAGAAAGAACCTGCTGACTTATTCTGTACCTATAGTTATCATCAGATTCTCCAATAATCCTTTGACAGTTGAGCATATACCCTATTGCATCCAGTGCATCTCCTGTTGCCGTAGAAAGGAATGCTCTTACATGGTTTATTTGGAGAGCTTCGTATATACCACCCTCATCTGCAAGGATGCTGTTCACAATATTCAAAAGAAGTCTTGCTATCTTACCGGATGAACCATGAATATTTAATTCGGATTGTTCAAGTCTTGCTATTCCGTCTTGTATAACTTGTTCTTTTGTTTTAAATAAAAGAAGTTCCATACTCTACTCCCTCTTTACTGAATTCGCTCTATAGAAAATCCGGTTAAGAAATTCATTCTTACAAGAAATCCAAGAGGAGTTTCACTGAAGTCTGTTTTTACAAAAACCCCTACCATAGCTTCTGCTGTAGATAGAGGATTCGCAACAATCAAAATGTCGTTGAGATTGCAAAATGCATCAGATGTCAATGCGGCAGTAATCTTGGCAATTAATTCGTCACATGTTTCTTTTGTATTAGGTTTGCCGATAAATGTTTCAATGTCGGCACCTATATTGTCATAATACCAATCAGAGGCGACAGAGCGAAGACGATTCTTTGTCATCTGAGCAACGTATTCAATATCTTCCACAATCGCAAGATCGCCATCGTCAGTAAGCATCAAATCCCCATCATCTGTAATAGCCAAATCGATATCATTAAAACGTTCGCTCATTAATCATCGTCCTCCAAATCATCAATGCGTGATCTTAGTCTATCGATAGCATCGAAAGCCGAATTTAATCCGCCGGATAAAGAATCAACACTACTGTTCAGGCTATTTACCATTTGTCTGTTTTCATTTATTGAATCTTCCATCTGCTGCATCCTGTCATTAAGCTCTTTCATTGTTGTCCCGGCAAGGATAAGCGTTTCTTCCGGAACATCCAGGTTTAACAAGCCTGATTGCACCCTTCCTTCATCAGCTATTACATCAAACTCGTCGATTTTAAATTTTCCGTTATTAGCTATGACATTGAGTTTTTGCAATTCCAACAGCAATTCCATCGCTTTAGCCATTATGGACTTTTTAACATGAAGAGAAACAGAGTCTTCAACCCATGCCGATATGTTCCCTATATGATGCTTCTCGTTATTCGTAAAAAAGTTTATGCTGCTGGTGGTTCTGTCTATCCTTATTCCTTGGTTTGTTGCGGTAAAAATATCAATGCTTCCGTTATCTTTTAATTTTATTATGGCTGATGTAACCGGATGAAAGAAGCCCACTTCTGTTTCCGAAAAGAAACGGGATTCATTAAGTCTATCCATAATTGTTCGTATTGGGTCTACGGTATCGTCCCCAAGGTAAGTTTTAATTGCGGCTTCGTTCATCAGCTCACCTCATACAAAGAATGTCAGGAAGGAATGCACCCTTTCTGTCATGTTTCGATTTAGCCTTGGTATCATAAGAATAATGTCTGTCTAAAAGTTTAGTAACGATTGGCAATGTTCCTTCACTATCTACAAAAGTGATTAATACTTCATCGTCAGGCTTTAGCGATGCACCCTTTATCCCCTGTGACTCAATTGCAACGTGGACATTCTTCATTTCTATCATACCACCAGATCTTGGTGATGTGTACCCTATTTTTGCCGTATTGGTTTCCTTGTCATACTCGTATACAATCCCCTTGACGCTGGTGATTTTATTTTTTAGTTCCGGCAAAACACATTTTTCTTGAATTGTTTTTATAATTTTATTGGCCATTTGTTTCACTCCTTGTTATTTCCAATACTTCTCTTCCATCCAGTCGCTCGGTCTTGCGTTTTCCCCGTCAGTAATAATTTGAAACTTCGGATACTCTACTCCTGGAACAGCATTTATCATTCTTGTTAATGCTCCTGCAACACCAATAGGTTGACCGCCCTTTACAACGTCCCCGGGAACGACAAATGAAGTAAGCAGTGAACCGTATATTGTCATCCAAGTATGCAGTTTGCCATTACTATCTTTGGAGCTATGCTCTATAACAATAACTGTGTTATATTGCATCTCGTTTTTCAACGGATCGAACAGATGGCGCATCTCAACGATAAACCTGTCAAACCCCGCCTTGAGAGAAGCCCTGACGCTTGTTAATTGATCCTGCGGGCGTTTTGCCTGCATTTCTTCCAGGGTTGACCTCGTAATGGCAACCAGGATAACCTTGCCATCTGCAAAAGCAAATACAGGAAACTGTCCATACAAGGTTTTGGAGGATTCGGAATGTTTTCCGTAAAAGCCAGCGTAGTAAATTCCATCTACTTCTTTTTCATAGAAGTTAGCATTGATAGGCCGATAGGTGTTTTCTATTCCCTCCGGAGGATTAGTGACGGTATTCTTTTGCCCCCAGGTATTTTTGTGCTCCCAGATAGTATATGCGTAATTCTCTTCTAGGTAGTTGTTGTATTCCTCAAGAAGTTTTCTGTCTTCTTCTTTTGGTGTAAGTAACTGTGATTCTTTTTCAAACTGCTCTGACAGCCTGTTACCCTCATCACCCAGTAATGCTTGAGTGACTTTGGTAGAATGAAGAATTACATCTTTTTCTTCGCTATCGCTTTCATAGTTCTGATAGAAATCAGAATCAGTATATCCGGGAATTAAATTCTTGTGACCGTTTATTCCGGCAACAAAAGGTTTATCATCATACCACAGTGGATATATTTTTATTACATTTTTGTTTTCAAACCACTCAATGAAATGATCGAATACATTATCAATCAATCCCCATATCAATAAGCTTATTCCAAAACTTACAACACCGGTCCCTATTGCTGTACCAACCTTCATTGCGGTACTTGATGTCTTTGCAGCCTTGACTGCGCTTACTACATTCTTAACACCGGTGGTTGATTTAAGAACATTTGCTCCTTGTGTAGTAATAGTAGTAACTGCAGTCGATGAGCTTGTTGCAGCTTTTATTCCGCTGAACAGTTTTCTTGCACTACGAACAAGCTTTGCGCACAGTTTTGCGGAACGTACATGTACGCCTATAGCCGCGGCAATATTCGCGCATAGATGTATAGCGGTGTATCTGCCCATATCCGCTTGGAGATGTACCGTTATTAAGTCAGGTTTTATTTCTGTTACAAAACCAGTATCTATCCCCATATGTATTATGACTTTTCCTACCTCTGTGGTTCCGGCCATTCCGACATAATTATCGTCGATTGCAATAACGTCGTATGGCTTAATACTTGCATCGCCGAGAATAAGCAACGTGTCCTGATACATGTCTTTAAAGGCATCCTGCAGTGCAGAAATACCCATAGTCCTTGATACATTTCCGCCGGGATCTATGCCGAATATCGGAAGAATATTATCCAATACTTGCGGTCCTGGGGTATTCCAGTATATTGTTGTATCAAGCATCTTATGCTTTTGCATTTCTCCCTTAATTTCGCTGTCTGCGAATAGCGTTAATCCGCGTTTTGTTTCCGCTTCGTTTCCGAGATTGTATGTAGGAATAACAGCGGTAAATTCAGGAGGTACTGCACGGATTTTATTATCGATAATATCATACAGTGAGTTTACTATATGTAGTTGCTGGAATGGCTTTGCATATGTGTAAACGGTGTCTGTATTATAGTCGTATTCATACTTATACTGAACATTCCAGTGAGGCATACCATAGAATAACGTACTCCTGAACTGATGAGAGTGCGGCTGACAGATATATTCCGGTACGGCGGCGGCAAGTAATTGGCAAATATCCCACGGAGTTCTGTTGTAAATATAAAACTTTATATCGGGTTCCCGATCCCAAAGTTCGGTTATCTTAATATCTTTGTTTTTACTTTGAGTTCTTACAACTCCTTTTAGGTTTGCCTTGTAGATGTTTTTTATAATATCCAAATCTTCGTAGTGGACATTCTGGCCATCAATTGCGGGATAAAGGTGTAATAGGATTGATCTTAATCCTGAATCTATCTGTATAGCACCATACATGATGGCGTACAAGAGCTTGTCAAGGCCGCCATCATCCATTATGACTTCCTCAAAATGATCTTCGAGTCCATAGAATTTTAACGACTCTCTGAAGAATGCTTCCATATCTCTGTAATAGAGTGTACCGAAATGCTCAATACCGTACTTGGACATTTCTCCCCAACGACCACCACTCATGTTGAACCAGAATGGTTTTGCCCTTGCCGTCAGGAGGTATGTAATAATATTTTCAGGTTCGGCCCCCATTACAATTCTTCTATTAACTTCGTCCTCTTTATTTATTCCAACTGGCCTCAATGTCAGTTCGTAACCGTCACCCTGGGCAACAACGGTAACAACGTCCTGGGTGTTAACCTCTGCTATTGTGCCGTTAAAAACAACAGGTAAATCAGAAGCCTTTGCGCCATATCCAATGCGAATATGGATTCTTGCGCCAGGCTTAACATTAAATGCGGAAAGGAGTCTGCTCCTGTTTGCGGTAAGCTGACTCAATAATTCATAGCTATAGATTTTGAGGCTCTTTAAAAATTCATTAAAAAAGCTATACTCTCCTCTGTCTACTTTTGGATTAGTGCCAAGAGAATTATAAATATTAATAAGCTGAATAGTTGCCGTATCAGCGGGTTTATGCCTATCCTTTTCAACAGAGATGTTACAAAGTGAATGCCAAACATAATAATTAGACCAAGAACGTCTTCCATCCAACCACATTCCTTCATCAACAAAAAGCATAAGGAAGGTCGGAAAAGCTCTGGCCATAGTTCCTCTCCTGTTATATCGGATCATGTCTACGCACATTCGTTCGGTAAGTCCTTCGCTGGTATTATCAATCGGTTCTCCTACCTTTACGCGTATTGGTTCTCCAAGGCGGTCGATATCAACGGTGGTTGCTTTTGAGCTATTAACTATTCCGGGAATTTCTGTTACAGGAGTGGCTGTATCAGAAATTGGTTTTGTGCTTTTTATTTCGTTTCCGCTGACATCAATACCGAGAAGCTTTGGTTCTGCGTTATTTTGTATAATCCATTGTTTTGCTTCTTGGATGGCTTTCTGATGTCTATCGTCCGTATTACCGTTCCAGTGAATCTTGCTCTCTTTGAAATGGAGACAGAAATGACCATCCATTCCGTTACCTTTAATATGGT
>ENA-OWOZ01000936-OWOZ01000936.1-bioreactor-metagenome-genome-assembly--contig:-NODE-936-length-31002-cov-7.612029_pt1 | contig 31002 bp, 37 predicted proteins | sample MGYA00238140_ERZ651804 | MGnify/ENA primary metagenome ERZ651804 (study PRJEB26910, sample SAMN07631232) | bioreactor metagenome | isolation source: Switchgrass digestor | place: USA: Dartmouth... | reverse complement strand
GTTAGAAAATATATCTTACTCATGCACTCCTTCCGCTGCAACTTGCATTGTTTCATAAAGTTTTTCTTCAAGGTAATCTACTATGCCATCAAGGTCAGTGTTTTGACTTACATGGTTGGTTACACCACCTAAATCAATGTTAATTTCAGCAGTAGTAAAACGGTTAATAGTTTCTCTTTCTGCCAGGTCACGCATATATTTTAATTCTTCTTCATTTATTTCCATGGAATCCCTCATAGCTGCTGTATTAGCTTCTATGTCAGCAATATTATTCATCATATTATCATAATCAGTTGTATTAGCTTCTATGTCAGCAATATTATTCATCATATTATCATAATCAAATGAGAAACCACTTTCAGCTTGTTTTGCTGCTGCTTCTGCTCTCATGGCATTAATTTCAGCCTGTCTTTGGACAGTTGCTGTTCTTGCATCCAGTTTCATCTGTGCCAATGAAGCATCCCTTGCAGCAATAGCAGATTCAATTTCATCCCTGTAAGCTTTTAAATCAGCTTCCCTTGCTCTTTTTGCTGCTTCATTTTCCATCTTTGCAGTGGTTCCAAAGGTAACTTCCTGGATGGCATCTATTGAAACCCCTGGAATCTTATTCAGTAGGTTAATGAAGTTATTAATTATTCCAATTGCACCATTAACCATACTTTGAAGGATGCCTAATACACCAGCTTTCATATCACCCATGAAATTTTGTATTCCAACCACTGCTGTCATTATTCCAAGCTTCAGTTTATCCCACAAATCAAGAATCCAATATACACCTGTGAAAAAGCCTATCTTCACCCAATCCCAGGCTGTCAGAATTCCATTCATGGCAATTTTCCAGGCTATTTCAAGCCCACCAACTGATTGAACCCATTTATAAATCATTCCGATTAAAACACCTATTGCCAAAGCTATCCACATAATAGGATTGGAAAGCATTGTTGCTATTAAAGCCCTATTTGCTGCAACTGAAAGCCAGGTAACAGCAGTTTTAATTGCTGTCATTGCAGCATAAGCACCAACAGCAGCAGTAAGCCCCCAAAATATGGGTTCCAGGGTTGACCAATTATCATATATCCACTGTGCCCCTTTACCAATAGTTTGAATAACTGGTTCAAAGGTCTGAAGTAAGGTATTCCCAATAACTGTTGTAACTTGTCCAAATGTCATAGGCATCTGCTCAAACCTTACATTGGTTTCATCAGCAGCAGCAAACATTGCATTTTTAACAACATCAGAAGTAATTAAGCCTTCTTGTGCCAGGTTCCTTATTTGCCCAATAGGAACATCAAGATAATCAGCTATTGATTGAATTATAGTTGGTGCTTGTTCAAATACACTGTTTAATTCTTCCCCTCTTAATACACCTTGCCCCATTGCCTGTGTCAATTGAAGCATTGCAGCATCAATTCCCTGGGCACTTGTTCCTGATATAGCAAACTGTTTATTTAGCTGCTCAACAAATGCAATAACTTCAGCATTAGAACTAAAAGCATCCTTTGCCAAAATACCCATTTTAGCAACTGCATCCGCTGTGGTTTGATATGCACCCCTGGAAGCATTAGCTGATTGAAGTATCATTCTTTGAAGTTGTTCAGTAGTTTGAAGCCCATCATTCATAAGGTCAAGCCTTGCAGTTGTAGCAGTCATTGAATCAGCCAGGTCAATTATTTTCTTTGCACTGAAAGCAAGCCCAACTGTTGCTGCCATGCTTTTAATTTTTCTTAATAACCCATCAGCAGCCCCTTGACCATTCCTAATATCATTATTGAACTGTTGCTGTGCCTGGTTTGCTTGTCTAATTTCTTGTTCAATTTCATCAAAGGCAATTTCAGCCTTATTTAATTGTTCTCTTGCAGCCTGGATGCTACTTGTATCTATTGCATTACTGGAAGCCCTTTGCATTGCTTCAAAACTTGAAATAGTAATGTTTAGTGCATTAGTTATACTTCTTAAAGGAACTGTCATTCTATCTTGAACTTGAATTGCAGTTCTGATTGTTGCCATTATTTCACCGCCCTTTCTTTTTCTCTCCGTTCAACTTCCACTAAAAGCATAGAAGCATATAAGTTATGCCAATGTGTTTTATTTTTAATTAACTTTGTATTATTTAATTCTTTTTTAAGCTGCTTATCTTTCTTTTTCATCAGTTTAGGGAATAGATTTTTCATAATATGGAACCCAGGATGGTCTTTATTCAAAATTAAAATTCCACCTTCAGCAATTCTTCCTGGTTCTTCTTCAATAGGTATTGATTCAACTGGTCTGTATTCAATTTCTTTTATGAAAGGTAATAAACTAAACCTTACAGCCCATAAATGTTTATTAATGACTTCAATATTTTTATTCATAGCTTTTTTTCACCTTCCTTTCAACAAATTTGTTTAAGTACTCCATATAACAATTCATCTAATGTTTCCATCCTTTCCAAAACAACATCAGGTGAAGCAAATTGGTTTATTTTATCCCTGTTATGTTCAAATGAATTTAATACTTGCCACTGATATTTTTTCATTAACTCTTTACCTTCTTGACTATTTCTAATTTTTTTAATTGCAGCAAATTCCGCTTGCTGTACGCTTTGCCATGTAACTTTAAATATCTTTCCAATTTGTTCAAATGTTCTTTCTTTTCCTTTCAAACCATAGTGCATAATCAAAACATTCCTTACAAGTCCAGCACCTTTTCCAAGAACTGTTTCAATCACATGAAATAGGTCTTGCCTTAATATTTTATTATCAATTTCATCTTCAACCATCATAAATACTTCTTCTGATTGTTCATCTGAAAGGGTTTCTTCAATTGTCATATCATCAGTACCATGCATAACTTCAGATATACTACAAATATTTATTTCTTCACTAGTTACATCTCTTTTCTTTTTCCTGCAAATTGAACTATTCAAAGTATTCAGTATTCTATATCTTATCCTCATACCAGCATAAGTTGAAAATAAAACTGGTTCATCATCATTATATTGATATTTTTCAACTGCATCTAAAAAAGCAATCCAACCTTCTTGTACCAAGTCATTAAATTCCAGTGAAGCCTTTTTAGCAACCCCACTATATTTGTTGGCAAAATACTTGACTAAGTTCTCATTTTTTTTAATGAGTACTTCTAACATTGAAAGATTGCCATTTTGATATTCTTTAACAAGTTCTTCATTAGTCAAGTATTTCACCCCCCTTCAAATAATCATATCCAACATATTAAGGTCAGGATATAGAATAATAGACAATACCCTTAAAGCTTTATATTTAGTCCTGCTAATAGTTGTTACATCAATATTCAATGCATCTGAAATAATATTTCTGTTTTTATCAAGTACATAATAGTTATAGAAAATACTAAAATCTCTTTCGTCAATCATGTTTGATAATAATTTCAAGGAATTATTAAAAGTTTTAACATAAATAGCTGCTGAATATTTTTCTTCTGATGATATTGCATTATCTTGAATTAAAGTTATAAATTTTTTAAACCGTTCAATATCATGTAATGTATGTGTAATAGCTTCTTTACCATAATTCCATAAACCATTTCTTTTTAATTCTTTTATAAGTTGTCTTTCAATTGTTTTAATTTCTATAAAACTTTCACCCCCTGAATAAAGCAACTGCTGCACCAATGGAAAAGAATATATTTCAACAAAGGTGCAGCTTCCAAGATATTATCCAACCATCAGTTTAATCTTCTTTAATATCAAATACAGGTCTGTAAGGAATTCCTGGTGTTCCTTCAGGTATTGGATACTTGTCCAAATCATCATCAATATCTCTAAATGATATTCCTTTAAATCCATTTTTAAGGTTTACAGGGAAATGTTCTATCTGATTGATGTTATCTAACCCAATTTCAATCTGTTTTAGTCTATCAAATACCTTATCTCCTGGTGGGTTTTCAATTTCAAGTTTTAACTTTTGCAAATCAGCACTATCTTCACGCTTCCGCAATTCAGCCTTAAAAAGTATCATGAAATCAGGATTGCTTTGATGTTCCTGGTATAGACTTCTTAATTCCATAACAGTAGCAGTTTCCAATTGTGCTTTCCATAAAGTAATGTTGTTATTCCTTTCCAACTGATAACGCATCTGCTCATCTGGTGAAGATGGAACTTCTGGGGGTTCTGGTAACTTAACACCGTATTTTTCTTTTATGCTGTTTATGACTTCTTTAGCTTTATCAATATAAACCTTTTTCAATTGCTTAACAGCTTCTTTTGTTTGTGCCCTATGTTGACTTATGTATTCATCAGAATACATGCCAACTGCTGTTTTACGACCTGGTAAAGAAGATTCAACCCCTGCTGTTACTACTTTATGGTGTTCCCTTATCAATTTCACATAATCTTGGGTCATTCCATCAAAGACTTCAAATATTTTGCCAATAGATTCTAATACTTTCTGTTCTCTTTCTTCAAATGTTAATTCCATAATATTCACCCTTTCTTCTTTGAATTAAATACCGTCAGGAAATGGTGCATTATCCCCAGGATAAGTAAGCATTTCATCCGTAATAGTAGGGTCAAGCTTTTGCATCTGTCGTAACACCCAAAGTAAACTGATTTCACGAAGGTTCATTTTACCGTAGGTTTCTCTTACATCTGTCTTCTTTTCCAACAAAGCTTCTTTTAGGTCATTCCACATTTCTTCATAATTCATGATTTAATACCTTCCTTTCATTTTTTTAATTTATAATTCTTTAGCAATTTTCCAAGGGTCATTGTGCAACATATCCCTTAAAACCTCTACCAATGGTGCTTCACCATAGAAAACTTTCCAATCAGGTTGTTGTGAAAAGTATTCTTCTATGCTATCAATGACTTTTTCAACATATTTAAGAGTGACTTCAATGCCCCTTGAATTTTTACCGTTATAATGTTCTACAACTTCATATCTGCCATCAGGAAGCTTACCAATAAAAGCGATAGAAGGCTTATTATTTGGAATCAAGACATCTATTTCATCAAGTCTTTTATTTATTTTTTTCCTCAATGTAATTTTTCTCTTAAACATGTCCAAGCCTTCTTTCCAGTTCTTTTAATCTTTGAATAATGTTTTCATCTTCATACATGGTCAAACCTAATTCAAGGATACATCTTGCAGCACTTACTCTGGAAGAATCGGTTGCTTCTTCATCAATCATAATGTTCTTCAATGTTTCCAATGAATCCAAACAATACCCCTGTGCTTTATTCATAGCTTCATGGAAGATGTCATTCTTAACCCTGTTTAAGATTTTCTGAAAAGATGGCTGCTTTCTTAACCTGTAAACTGTGCTTATTGAAACCCCTGACTTTTCAGCAGCTTCTTTAATAGTTGGAGAAGTTAAAAGATTTAATGCTATGTTTTCCTTGTTAAGTTTTCCCATTTAATCACCGCCTTTTTTCTAAAAACCGTTCATTTTCGTTCAATAATTGCCATCACCTTGCTTTCTCTTAATTTGATTTATCAAACACAAGCAAGCTGTGCTTTCTTTTCCCAATACCGCTGATTGTATTCCCTAACTTTATCAGGGTTTTTTGCTCGCCATTCCCGCTGGTATTTATTCAGCCTTTCCCTGTTTTCTTGCTGGTATTTTTGATAATATTCCCTTTTAACTCTTGCTGCTTCATCTGTCATAAAATCACCCCCTAACAAGCATAGAACCCCTAATTTAATTATACTCTTTACATTGTTTATTTTCTTGCAAAAACACTATATTTAGTATGTTCCCAAAAAATAAGACACTATATATAGTGTCTTATCTCTTTTCTATGATTTTATATACTGTTGCTTTTGAAAGATTATATTTAACCATTAAATCAGAAATGTCCATTTTATCTACAAAGTAATCTTCCCTTAATTGTTTATTCCGCTGCTTCCTGTCATAAAATCTTTTATCATAATTCTTTGGTATATAAACATTCATTCCTGGGCATTGCTTTATCAATTTATTAAAAGCTTCATCACCAATTATTGAAATTAACTTTTCAAGCTTTACTATATTTGACATCAATCACCACCACCACCAATTGAAATTATTGGCTTCACATGATATAATTAGTATATAGGGGTTCAGAATTCACCATGTGAAGCCATTGTGTAATTCTTAGATATTATGCAGTGGCTTCAGTCTTTTCAATAAAGAAGTTTGCAACCATAAAAGCTGCTTCAGGTGAACCTATTTCTTTAACGCTTATAACAAGTTCTGCGACTTCTTCAGGTGTAATTTTTATAATGGTATCATCATCAGATACATTAGTAATAGCTTTTAAAGCTGCAACCATTCCTGCTCTGAATCCAGCTTCAAAACCTGCTTCTTGGTTAAGTGCTTCTAATTCGGCAGTTTTCATATAAATTTCATTAAAGACTTCATCAGGTAACCAATCTTCCAATTGCTTGTCCACTTCAGAGTTAAGTTTCTTAATTTCTGGAAGTTCAGCATCTTCAAACCAGTTTGCATAAGCTTCTTTCCAATTTAATTTTTTTAACATTTTACATTCCCCTTTCATCTTATAAGTAAAATTTAACTTCTTCTTTAAGATTGATAGTTTCCCAACCAAGATATTTTCTTAATATGTTCATAGCATCAATTATCGTTTTAATTTCATCATAATAAGGATTATCAGTTAGTTTTTTATAATTACCCATCCTATGTTCTTCAATGAATAAATCTCTATAAACTTCATAATGTGAACTGACTGCTTCTAATACATGGTCTATTTTAATCACATCCTTTCAAACTCTTGCATGAAGTTATATTCTCTTTCCAACTCTGAATCCAACGGTTCCTTTTTTGCGATTGGCTCAAAATTACTATCAATTAAAATATATTGAAGTATTCGATGCCTATATTTACAATTTGTCCATAGTATTTTGTTATTTATATTTAAACATCTTTTACTTTCAATATGTATTTCTTGACAATATGGACATACATACCAAAAGTATTTTTCATTGTCTGCAATAGGTTTAACAACTGCAATACCTTTTTCATTCTTTGTAGTTCTTAAATCAATGTAATATTCATTTTCAGTACCTTTGTTATAAACCATGATACTTTCAACTTTAGGATTTACAGCCATTTGAATCAGTTTATCAAGCTTTTTCATTTTAAAATCACCCTTCCCTTCCTTGTGTTACACTTGTTACAAAAGTTACACTATTTAAGTGTAAATATATATATATATTTTTTTTATTCATTTATTTTTTTTTCTATGATGTTATTTACATAAAGAAGTTATATTTTAATGTAACAAAGTGTAACTTTTTAATAAAACCTTTTATTTATAAGTATTAAATGCTGTTACACTTTTGTTACAAAATTAAGTTACAGTTACATTATCAGTCTTTATATATACCCTGCTTAATTCCCCTTTAAGTCTTGTAACTGCTGTTGTATAACCAGCAATTTGATTCATTTGTCTTGAAAATGAAGTTTTTGACATTTCTTGAAATCCATTTTTTCTACAATATACACAATAATGTTCATAAATCTTGCTTGTAGGTTCATTTTCAATTTGAAAATCTTCTTCTTCACTTTCTTTTAAAAATGCAAGAACCGGATTGTTTTCAATTTCAAATTCATCCACTTCTTTTTTAATTTTTTCTGAAATTGAAAATTTCTTGTTTTTAATAACCCTTTTTAAACCTTCTATACCAAGCCTTATTAAATATTCAATTGATTCTTGGCTTTGCAATTTATATTTGATTTCAGGGTCATAATCCTTATCTGTATCACTAAATTTTGCTTCAAATGGTATTATAACTAACCTCCTAATTACTGCATTGCTTCTGTCATTCATCCTTGGAATATTATTTGCGGAAAATATCAATTTGCAATATGGGTTAAATTCAAATTTCGGCTGCCCCTTTTGCTCTGCTGTAATCTTATCTCCTGTTGTAATCTTCTTAAAAAGTGAAGGGTCTGGTATAAAGTTACTTCCAATATCATCACCTAAATTTGCAAGTTTTCCATATAAAGTTACTGTTGAAAACCTGTCACCAAGTTCTTTAAGGTCAAGTGCTGCAACGTTCTTATCACCAAGTATACGGTTTAAAATAGCAATGAATGTACTCTTACCATTTGCACCAGTACCAGTGAGAATAAAAGCTTTGCCTAATTCATTTCTTCTATAAAAACAATAACCAATTAATTCTTCCAATAGAATTCTTACTTCCTTATCATTGCAAGCAATTTTATTTAAAGTTTTATCCGCCAGTTCTGAATAAGCAGCAGGATTATAATTCCAATCGATTTTATTTGTTATTACATGTTGTGGTGAAAAATCCATTAAAGAATCATCTTCAATATTGTATATTCCATTTTTGAAAGCAATAAGTTTTGCATCAGCCTTTTCTTTTTCATCACAAACAATATTTAGATATTTCAGAACTTCTTTTCTTTTTGCATCTGTTAAAAAAGGTATATGTTTCAACATCTCTCTTTCAATTTTATCTATATCTTGAATATAAGTTCCTTCATAATACATGTGAAGTTTATTATCAATTTTGATGATGTTATTGTTGTTTTTTAAATAATCCCCAAACTTATCATGTAAGAAGGTTCTTCCCTTGAAAAAAGATTGTTTTAAAAATGCTTCATCTCTTAAAATTGTTTCAATTTCCTTTTCTGATAAAGATTCCTTCAAAATATATTGGTTGATGATTCTTATACATTCCCTTGCTTCTTCAATTGTAAAATCAGCAGATTGAAGTGTAAGGATGTAATTGAATAATGCTTGGTTTCTTCCATCACCTGCTTCCATATTGATAAATTCAATATTAGCTGAAATAGGTATAAGCCATTTTGGAATTTCATCAAGTTCATCTGGATTTAACAATACTTCTCTTAAATTCCCATCCGCTTTTAGCACTTCATAAGAAGCTTTAATCCCAAGCTTTATATCCGCTTCAAGACTAATAGCCAGCTTACACTTGGTTTTATTAGCAGTAATACTATTATTTTTAAACAAGAAATGCTTGCCACGTCCTGTTTTTATAACAACACAATTAATTTTTTTGTCCTGAACTATCTTAAAAAGTAAATCACTCATTTCAGTATTATCAATGTCAATTAAAGCGATATTTTCTTTTAAAACACCAGCAAATTCAGGTTCATCTTTAATTTGGTTAAAGGTTTTAAAATCGTTTCTGCCTTTGATTTTTTCTATGGACTTTTTATTCTTTGTTATAATAAATCCTTGGAATAGTTCTTCATATATGTTCACTTCACCACCGCCTTTCCATAGCTGATTCATTGTTATAAGGCTACTTTTTGTTCAAAGTATCGCTTTGAGATTTTTCCGGCAACAGTAATAAAACCTTGTGCTTTAAGTTCATCATTTAATCTCTTGATAATTCGATAAGCTGTTGATAAAGATACACCAAGAAGTTCTGCAACATCTTCTGCTGTCAAGAAGTTTGCAGCTTTCTTATAAGTTACTTTCATACTGTTACACCACCTTTCTAATCTTCAATAAGTTCTTCAGGCTTAACCCCTAATGCCTTTGCAAGTTTACCAAGGGTTGCAGGTTTTGGATTGCTTTTCCCTGTTGTAAATTTAGTTAAAGCTGGTCTTGAAACGCCAGATTTTTCTGCTAACTCACCTATGGTTATACAAGCATTTGCCATTGCCAGCAGTAACTTATTTTGATTCAGTTTCATGTTTTCACCTTCCTTCAAAAGTTTGCATTATCGAATACTTTTTAAGTGTAATTTTATTATAATATTCATTAATGAATATTTCAAGATATTTTTTAAAAAATATTTGCATAATTGAATATTTTTTGTTATATTATATTCAGGAGGTGCAAAGATGGGAATAAATGATTTTATTAAAATAGGTACTAAAATAAAAGAAGTTAGAAAGAAAAAGGGTATTAAACAAAAAGAAATGGCAAAGAAATTAGATATTCCAGTTTCAACATATGCAAATTATGAAAACAACCATAGAGAACCTTCAACTGAAATGCTTGATGCAATTGCTGATGTTCTTGGTGTATCAGTTTTTGAACTTATTGGAAAAGGCAAATATTTTGATATGAAATTTAATCCTGATGGTAAACTTACAAAAGAACTAAATGAATGGCAATGCTTTATAAAATATTTAGAAGCCATTGGTTATACTGTTGAAATTCAACCTGAAGTTCTCGAATGGCATTATGAAGATGTTATTGAGGATGGAAAGGTTATTGGTAAAACACAAATTGCAGATAAAGAAACATATACAGTGACAATAAAAAGTGATAAAATTGCTGCAACTTATACTGAAGCAGAATTTAAAGAATTACAAAACACTATAAAGGATTCGGTTGATTATCAGGTTTGGTTAAAAAACAACAAATAAAAAAAAATCGCCTAGTGACTGCAACACCAAACGATTTTTCGTTGATACTCTATAAACCCAAAGGTTTGATATAGTACCTAATATAGTCAATTGTATTATATCATAGACCTTTGGAGATATAAAGGGTTTATTTTTTATATCCTTTTTCAAAGAAAGGAATGATATAATGCCTGTTTACAAAGATGAAAAACGTGGTACTTGGTATGCATCCTTTTATTACACTGACTGGATGGGTAACAAGAAGAAAAAGAAGAAGGAAGGATTTAAAACTCAAAAGGAAGCTAAAGCTTTTGAAAGGGAATTTCTTAATAAAGCACATGCTTCCTGTGATATGACTTTTGGAAGCCTGGTTGAACTGTATATGGAAGATTGCCAAAGCAGATTGAAGCCAACCACATTAGAAAATAAGAAATATGTAATTGATTTGAAAATATTGCCATATTTCAAGGATATGCCAATTAATACTATAACCCCAACAACGGTTAGGAAATGGCAAAATGAATTGATTTCCAGTGAAAAGAATTACAGTCAAACGTATTTGAAAACAGTAAATAATCAGCTTTCAGCTATCTTCAATTTTGCAATGAAATATTATAAGCTTCCTTCCAATCCTGCAAGGATATGTGGAAGCATGGGAAAGAAAAATGCTGATTCAATGCAGTTTTGGACTGTTGAAGAATTTAAGAAATTCATTGCTGCTGTGGAAGATAAATCAACTTCAAAAGTTGCATTTGAATTGCTTTTTTGGACTGGAATGAGGTCAGGGGAATTACTTGCTTTAACATTGAATGATTTTGACTTTGAAGCCCAAACAGTAAGCATCAATAAGAACTATGCCAGGATGAAGGATGAAGATTTAATTCTTGAACCAAAGACACCTAAAAGCAAAAGAGTTATAACATTACCACCTTTTTTATGTGAACTTGTTCAAGATTATGCTTCCAAGCTTTATGATTATAAACCTGATGAAAGGTTGTTCCAAGTAACAAAATATTACCTTCACCATGAAATGGACAGAGGATGTAAAAAATCAGGAATTAAAAAAATCAGAATTCATGACTTGCGACATTCCCACGCATCATTATTGATTGAAATGGGTTTTTCACCGCTGCTTATAAGTGAACGTCTTGGACATGAAAATATTGAAACAACCCTTCAAACATATTCCCATTTATACCCTAATAAGCATAGTGAAGTTGCTGAAAGATTAGAAAAACTTAATGAAAAAAATCTTAATTCAGAACCATAAAATAACACATAAAAAATAAAATAGTACGTTTTTAGTACGTTTTTTAAAGCATGAACCCTATAAACCTTTTAATATCAAGGCTTATAGGGTATTTTCTTTACTATTCCCACTCGATAGTTGCCGGCGGTTTGCTTGTTATATCGTATACTACACGATTTACATGCTCTACTTCATTTACGATTCTTGAAGATATCCTTTCTAATACTTCATAGGGTATTCTTGCCCAGTCGGCAGTCATAGCATCATTGCTTGTAACTGCTCTTATTGCCACAGTGTGGCTATAGGTTCTCTCATCTCCCATAACACCAACACTTCTTATATCCGGCAAACAGGTGAAGTACTGCCATATGCTTCTATGGAGATTAGCATTTTTAATCTCTTCTCTCAAAATTGCATCAGACTCTCTGACTATGTGGAGCTTTTCTTCTGTTACCTCACCTAGAACTCTTATGCCAAGGCCAGGACCCGGGAACGGTTGTCTCCATATTAAATCTTCAGGTATTCCAAGTTCCAAACCTACAAGCCTTACTTCATCCTTAAAGAGTTGTCGCAATGGCTCGATTAGCTCAAACTCCATATCCTCAGGAAGGCCACCAACATTATGATGAGATTTAATAACTGCTGCTGTTTTTGTCCCGCTCTCTATGACATCTGGATAAATAGTACCTTGAACAAGGAAATCTATTTTACCAAGCTTTTTGGCTTCTTCCTCGAATACTCGTATAAATTCTTCCCCTATGATTTTTCTTTTTCTTTCAGGCTCCGTAACTCCGGCCAATTTACCTAAGAATCTGCTCTGGGCATTGACTCTTATTAAATTCATATCAAATTTTTCCTTAAAAACTTGTTCTACCTGATCACCTTCATCTTTTCTCAAAAGACCGTGATCAACGAATATGCATGTAAGATTGTTCCCAATAGCTTTATGTACCAGTACGGCTGCCACTGAGGAATCAACTCCTCCGCTTAGAGCACATATAGCCTTTTTATTTCCCACTTTCTCTTTTATATGAGCTACTGCCTCATCTATAAAGCTGCCTGTGGTCCAGGTACCTCTCAATTTGCATATATCAAACAGGAAGTTTTTCAACATTTCCTTTCCATGCTGGGTATGCTCAACTTCCGGATGAAACTGAACACCATATAACTTTCTGTCCTCATCAAACATGGCAGCTACAGGACATGAATCAGTATCAGCGGCTACCTTAAAACCCGGAGGCAGTACATCTACAAAGCAGGTATGGCTCATCCAGCATATATCTTCATGACTTATTCCCTTAAAAAGCCTGCTTTCTCTGAGACTTACCAAGGTCTTGCCATATTCTCTCTTATCCGCTCTACCTACTTTGCCTCCCAGCAAATGAGCCATAAGCTGCATACCATAGCATATGCCCAATACAGGCACTCCAAGTTTCAATATTTCCGGGTCGCATTTAGGCGAACCCTCTTCATATACGCTGGCAGGACCTCCAGTAAATATTATACCCTGTGGATTTTTCCTTTTTACCTCTTCAACGGATATATCATAGGGCACAACTTCACAATAGACATTATGCTCTCTAACTCTTCTGGCAATAAGCTGATTATACTGTCCACCAAAATCCAGAATCAAAACCAATTCTTTTTCCATATTCTGCCTTCCACCGCCTATAAGCTATAATTGGGCGCTTCCTTAGTTATTTGCACATCGTGGGGATGACTTTCTCTTAAGCCTGCCGCCGTTACTCTTATAAACTGTCCATTTTTTCTCAAATCCTCTATGGTAGGTGTTCCACAATAACCCATACCAGAACGCAAACCACCAACCAATTGGAATATGGTATCAGCCAAAGGTCCTTTATATGGTACTCTTCCTTCTACACCTTCAGGTACCAACTTCTTTGAATCTTCCTGGAAGTACCTGTCCTTGCTGCCGCTTGACATGGCTCCCAATGAACCCATACCTCTATATACTTTAAAGCTTCTGCCCTGATATATTTCCTTTTCTCCTGGACTTTCTTCCGTCCCTGCAAACAGACTTCCAATCATGACCACTCTGGCTCCTGCAGCAATGGCTTTTGTAATATCCCCACTGTATTTTATTCCTCCATCTGCTATTACAGGTATTCCATGTTTGTCAGCCTCTCTTGCACAGTCATATATTGCAGTAATTTGAGGAACACCTACTCCAGTAACTACTCTTGTAGTACATATGGATCCTGGACCTATTCCAACTTTTATAGCATCTGCACCGGCTTCTATGAGTTCCCTTGTTGCATCTGCCGTAGCCACATTTCCTGCAATAACTTGTATATCCGGATAGTTAATCTTTATCTTCTTTACTGCATCCAATACGCCTTTTGAGTGTCCATGGGCTGTGTCTACAACTATAACATCTACCTTTGCATCAACTAAAGCTTTTACTCTTTCCATCATATCATGGGTAACTCCAACTGCTGCTCCAACTAAAAGCCTGCCGCTCTTATCCTTTGCGGAGTTAGGAAACTGAATTGCTTTTTCTATATCCTTTATGGTAATAAGTCCTTTCAAGTAACCATTTTCATCTACCAACGGCAGTTTTTCGATTTTGTGCCTTTTAAGAATGTTTTCAGCCTCTTCCAAATCAGTTCCAACCGGTGCAGTTATAAGATTCTCTTTGGTCATTACTTCATGTATAGGCCTTGACATGTCTGTTTCAAATCTTAAATCCCTGTTTGTAAGAATTCCCACCAGCTTACCTTTCTCATCCACTATGGGCACACCGGAAATCCTGTATCTTTCCATCAGTTCCATAGCATCAGATATAACATGATCCGGTGAGAGATGGAATGGATCTACAATAACTCCATGTTCTGATCTTTTTACTTTATCCACTTCCATGGCTTGAGCTTCAATAGACATATTTTTATGGATTATGCCTATGCCGCCTTCTCTCGCTATAGCAATAGCAAGCCTTGCCTCAGTAACTGTGTCCATGCCTGCAGACATTATAGGAATATTCAGCTTAATTTTCTTAGTCAGCATGGTTGATACATCTGTTTCTTTTGGTAGAACCTCTGACTTTGCAGGTATCAGAAGCACATCATCAAAAGTTAACCCTTCCTTTAAAAACTTTTCCATCATTTTACACCTCACTATTTAAAAATGCCGTTTATTATTGTTTCATTAATTATATTTAAACTATGTATATTTGTCAAAGGAATGAAAAAAATACAGAATATTCACTTCAATTCAATGATTCGACTATAAAAAAAGCTTAATACTCTGTATATTATTGCTCTCTTTTATTCAATTATGATATCAATAGGGATTAAAATATGATTTTTACATAAAAAATAATTATAATCAAAGTAGTTAGGGTTACTTTCACCATACTGCCCAGCAAATATCCAATAAACACTCCTATACCGGATCTCATGGATTCATTCATTTTTCTGCCAAACATAAGCTCTCCTATTATTACTCCTGCCAACTGGCCCAGTATAAGTCCTGGTATATTAAAAATCGTCAACCCTGCTATACCTCCGATAATACTGCCCACTATGCCTTGTTTGGAGGCTCCAAACTTCTGTGCTGTCAAGATTCCCGCCAGATAATCAACTGCCATGGCCATCAACGTAAGAATCAGAAAAATAACAAGAGTACCCCATCCAATGGCTTGAAAGCCTGTTCCCCAAGCGTATATCAATGTACCAATAAACACCAGTCCTGTTCCCGGCAATCCGGGTATGAATATTCCCAATACCCCAATTACTATCAATAAAGTACTCACTATGAAATATACCCCACTCACAAACTCTTCCCCCTTATAAATTATTTATTACATTATACGAAACTCCACAAAAAAAGTTTAAGCTCAGGCATAGGCCTGAGCTTACCGTACTGCGTTTTTTTATTATAACAAACCTGCTGCTTGCTTTACTGCTTTCTGATGTGCTTCATTCACTTTGTTGGTGCCGTGGGTGCGGCTATTGAGAAAATGAATGTCAAAATGACCATCCATATTGTTTCCTTTAATAGTATCTAAGTTAGTACCTTTTCCATATCCACCGCTTCTACCGCTGACTGTAACATTCTTGGGTTTTGAATCCAACCCTGCATGAGGCATGCCCGCCATAGATCCAGCTATTCTTCTTCCACCTGTCACTACAATTACAGGTCTTCTATTCCAACTCCAACTGCCCCCGTATATCTCCTTCATTATTTTGGTATCTTCTGCCGTCAGAGTTTCACAGTCAGCATGTCTGCTTCCATAGGTCCTCATAACGTTAAAACTTTTACCTGTCCATAAATCTATGACCTGAGCTTCTGCTCCTCTATAGAATATTTCTGAAACCTCAGTCCACCAATCTAACAATTCTCCATATTTCGTATCGCTTGCAGAATTGTATGTAACTTCTTTACGATCTGCGTCCCCTCTGTTTGCCACTGTTGCAGCTGACTGTTGAGTTGCGAAAAGCTTCTGCGCTGTTTTGGTACCTAATATGCCATCTGCCACCAAACCATTGTTCTTTTGAAACTTTTTCAATGCTTCTTTTGTCTTTGACCCAGCGATGCCATCAATTTTTCCTGTGTACAAACCTAAGCTTTTAAGTACAGTCTGGACATCCTTGATCGTATAAGAGCTGGAACTTCCGCGGCTCACACTTGTTGTACTGCTTGTCCCAACTTTTGCTAAAGCATTTAAGGTCTGATTTCCTGCAATACCGTCTTGCTTTAGCCCATTTTTTGCCTGGAACTTCATTACTGCACTCTTCGTCTGATTACCAAAATAACCTGTTGCACTCGAATTAAGGTAACCCAAGGATATTAACTTTGTTTGAAGCTGCTTAACGGCTACTCCTGTACTTCCTACTTTTAATACATCCCCAAATACGGGAGTCGCTATAAACAAAGCCAATACCGTAAAAAATAGTAATATTTTGCTCTTCCTCATACTACTCTCCTCTCTTACGCTTACGAAGTTAGTTGTCGGGTTCGGACAGAGAGTGCCCTATGGGTTTATCCCAATTCACCCCATTTTTATCCTCCGCTCTCATAAATGAGATTCAGCAAAACAGTACGGCTTCTTTTAGTTTACATAATTATGCAACCTGTGACAATGGTAATTTAAGCCATAAAAAGCAGCCCCTGAGATTAAATATAGTATAATGATTTTTTGAGAGTAATAAGGTTCTTGGATTAAATCCGACCAAGTCAAAACGAACAGAAAACAATTAATTTAAACGTAACAGTAGTCACTAACTTTTATGACTATCTTTTAGGACAGAAGAAATCAACAACCATATGCTTGAAAAGTTAATGAAACAAATCTTTACAAGAGGTCATAAAGTATATAAAGATTTTTTATTTCATGTAAATAAAGACAGGCCTATCAATAAAAATATTTTAAAGATTAAAGAGCCATGAAGAAAAATGAATACTCTTCAAAAAGATGAAGTTGAAAGTCTCTATAAATCAACCACTAATATTAGTGATAAATTATTGATAAAATTACTCTTTGAAGCTAGATTAAGGATTGACATGGCTCTATCTCTATTTGCAGAGATTTCATTTGTGATTATAATAATGGACATAAAATCAAATTAGTAGATAGACGCGAACTTTCTAATGGTGCTAAATTAAATACAGCAGAAAGAGAACTTCATATATCACAAGAATTAATGGATTTGTTTGATAACTATATGTATGATGTATTAGATGAAGGTATATACTGACATAATTTATATATTAGTTGCTTCCCAATAGTAAAATACCACAAACTAAGGATATATAGGAGGTATATAATGTTTGAAGAGTTAAAAGAAGAAGATTTTTCTCTTATTCAAAAGGCTAAAGATATAATAAAGGCAAACTATGATAGTCAAAATTACAGACATACTGTTGGTTGTGCTTTAAGATGTGCAGATGGTGAAATATATTTAGGTGTTAACGTTTATTTAGCCCATGGTGCATGCGCTGAAATGATTGCTATGGGTACAGCCATAACTGCTGGAAAACGAGAGTTTGAATGTATTGTAGCAATTGGTGGTGACAATAGTGATATTATATATTCTCCATGTGGAAATTGTAGGCAAATGCTAGTGGATTATTGTCCGGAATGTTTTGTTATAATAAACACTCATGAAGGAATTAAAAAAACCAAAGCAAAAAACCTAATACCATTTGCCTATGAAACACCTTTCAGCTAAGAACTCAATAGTTAAATCAATACATAATCTTCTAATATAATAAAATAAAAGTTACTTACATTTTTATTAACAAGTTATCGAGAATAAAATAATACGGGGAATAGATCATACATATTCCCTGTATTATTTTTATTATTTTTTAATGTAATATTGATAATATTTAAAAGTACTGTTTTTATTGCTTTTCATTATAAATTTATTTATTGCACTTGTGTTCACTTGGACAACCTGAGCAGCAGCTGCAAGACCCCTTGTTTTTATATCTCTTATATGCGTTATATCCAGCTAAAGCGAAGGCTCCAAATATTATTACACTTACTATAATTGTTCCCATAAAATCAACCTCCTTGCGTTTTCACCGCACCTTTCCAAACATTTTTACTTTTTGCATTCTTTCCATGTTGAGGTCTAAACATCAAATAAATCATTAAAGCCAGTATAGTTATTGCCACTGCAGTACCAATATGGAATCCGCCTCCGTTAAAGAATGTTCCCAATTGATATATAATTAGAGAAACAACATATGCCAATCCTGTCTGATATCCAACAGCAATCAAAGTCCATTTCATATTACCCATTTCACGCCTAATTGCACCAATTGCAGCAACACAAGGAGCGCAAAGCAGGTTGAAAATCAAGAATGAAATAGCGGAAACCTGTGTAAAGGTTTGACTAAGCAATACCCATATTTCTGCACCGTCTTCTGCAACCTCTTGAAATCCATATAATATACCCAATGTACTTACAATATTTTCTTTAGCAACTAATCCGCTTAATGCTGCAACAGCGGCTTTCCAATCTCCCCATCCCAGCGGGCTGAATACTACTGCTATTTTACTTCCCACTGAAGCCAATATGGATTCTGTCGCATCCACCATCTCTAAGGACCAGTTAAAACTGCTGACAAACCATATAAATCCACTGGCAAGGAAGATAATAGTTCCGGCTTTCCTAATAAAGGACTTTCCTCTATCCCACACATGGATGAGCAAGTTTTTAAGGTTTGGTGCTTTATAGGGCGGAAGTTCCATTACAAAGGGAGATACATCACCGGAAAAAGCTTTAGTCTTTTTAAGTATAACTCCGGATATAAGTACTGCTGCTACTCCTACAAAGTACGCTCCCGGTGCCAGCCATGGGTAGGCAGGGAACATTGCGCCAATAATCAATGCGATTACCGGCATTTTTGCCGAACACGGGATAAACGATGTGGTCATAATACTCATTTTTCTATCGTGTTCATTTTCAATGGTACGGGAAGCCATTATTCCAGGCACGCTACATCCGCTTCCAACTAACATTGGAATAATAGATTTACCGGAAAGTCCGAATTTTCTAAATAATCGGTCCATAATAAAAGCGACACGAGCCATATAACCGCTGTCTTCAAGAAATCCCAAGAAGAAGAACAGCACGAGCATCTGAGGAAGGAACCCTAGAACTGCTCCTACACCAGAAATTATACCATCAAGAATAAGTGAATTTAACCACTCGGCAGTTCCCATCGATTCAAGAAGACTTCCTACAGCTCCCGGTATTATTTCACCAAACAATACATCATTGACCCAATCTGTCATCAAAGTTCCTATAGTTGAAATGGATACATAGTAAACCAAAAACATTATCAGAGCGAAAATAGGTAGCGCCAAAAAACGGTTAGTTACAATATTGTCAATTCGGTCGGATGTTGAAACATTAGTTTGATTTTTCTTTTGAACACATATCTTAGTTACACCGCCTATATAGTTATAGCGCTCATTAGCAATAATACTCTCACTGTCATCATCCAGTTCTTTTTCACATGAAACTATGATGTTTTCTATACGCCCTTTTACATCGTGTGAAAGATTAACTTTTTCGATTACATTTTTATCCCGTTCAAACAACTTTACAGCATACCAACGGGAATTATCAACCTTTCCCTCAATTAAGCCTTCAATTTCTTTAATAGCCTTTTCTACCGTATCGGAAAAAGCATATACAGGAGTAGTTGTCGCTTTCTTTCTTGCCAATTCAATGGCTTTTTCCGTTACCTCTTTGCAGCCCTCACCTTTTAAAGCAGATATTTCAACTACTTCACACCCCATACTTTTGCTTAAAGCTTTAAGGTCAATAATATCGCCTTTCTTTCGTACAATATCAGTCATATTAAGCGCAATAACAACAGGAATTCCTATTTCAGTAAGCTGCGTAGTAAGATAAAGGTTTCTTTCGATGTTTGTACTGTCTACTATATTGATAATAGCATCCGGCTTTTCTTCCATTAAATAATTTCTCGAAACTACCTCTTCCAATGTATAAGGTGAAAGAGAATATATTCCCGGAAGGTCCACAATCTCTATTTCCTTGTTTTCTTTAAGTTTTCCGGCCTTTTTTTCCACCGTAACACCGGGCCAGTTTCCAACATATTGCAAGCTTCCTGTTAAAGCATTGAACAACGTCGTCTTCCCGCAGTTCGGATTACCCACCAGGGCAATTCTAATTTCCATCTGTTTTTCCCTCCTAAACCCAAGAGTTAGTCAATACTAACCGCAATCCTTAAAATATGCAGCCTAAAAGACTGCCAGCTGCAAAAACTTAATCATATATGCAAAGCGTGCCATAAATATGCTAATATTACTTTAATACTTAGTACATTCTATGTAGAAAATCCTTTGTTAATTTACTTCAATCATTTGCGCATCGGATTTCCTAATACTGAGCTCATATCCACGGACATTTATCTCAATAGGATCTCCTAGTGGAGCCACCTTGCGTACAAAAACTTCAACACCTTTGGTTATACCCATATCCATAATTCTACGCCTCAATGCACCTTCGCCGTGAAGTTTCACTACTTTCACAGTTTCGCCACATTTGACTGTTTTTAGCGTTTTCATGAAATTACCCCCTTAGTTAGTCACTACTAACTAAACTGCATTTTAAAAGTTAGCTTAAGCTAACTCTCATTATTAGTGTACCACCATAAATTTTCCCTGTCAACACTTCAAATATATTTTTTCTTGCTTAATTTCCTTCTATTTGATAACATTATAATATAGGATACTATAATATATGCTAATATATACTTAAATTGTATCATTCTGCCTGCCGAATGCATTATATTAAAGTGATATAAAATAATTAAGCAGGGATTTTTAATTTTTATTTTCAAAGCCATAATTCAGCTATAGTTAAATTGGTGAGAAAGTATCATTATGGCTATATTAAAAACGGAAATTGTTTTAATGATGATAAGAGTAAAAGGAGGATTTATTTTGAAAATCCAAGAATCCGCAGAGAATTATCTCGAAACGATTCTCATACTAAAAAAGCGCAACGGATATGTTCGCTCAATAGACATTGCAAACGAACTATCTTTCTCCAAACCGAGCGTTAGTACCGCTATGAAAAATTTCCGCGAACAGGGGTATATATCTGTCGAAAGTAATGGGTCAATAGTACTTACAGAAAGCGGGCTAGCAATTGCAGAACGTGTATATGAACGTCATTTACTCCTTGCAAAATATCTTATGGCTCTCGGTGTAGATGAAGCAACGGCAAAAGAAGATGCATGCCGTATTGAACATGTTATAAGTCAACAGAGTTTTGATAAAATAAAAGAGCACTGTCAAAAAGTCTTAAATATTGATATTAATGAATAAATTAGATTAAAAATAATCTCCGCTTTTCTACTGTAACATGTAGCAAGCGGAGATTTTTAGTTTTACCTTGATAAATTAAAATCAGCTTTTCATTTTCCATCGAAAATTATAAGTTTAAACAGAGTAATCTACAATATTCTCTACCAGATCTTCAGTCCATCATTTATCCTTCATGTAATCATAAACTTTTTTAGAAACCTGAGCTATTACACTGCGTGCCTCCTCGTCACTAATTACCCCTTTGGACATAACAGCCAATATATAAGGATTATCGGCATAAATTATTCCGACATCATGCACCGCTTGAATCTGATCTCCAATTTTATGCGCAACTTTTACCCCTTTCGGTAGTAACTTGGGCAATCTGTCATTATGTACGGTATTGCACAAATTATACTTGAGCTCTCTTCCTAATTCTTCATTTTCATTGCAAAATTCATATATTTTCTTCAAATAAATTGCCATATCTTTTGGACAGGATACATTTTTATTATCGTCCACAACGGTTCCGCCCAGCCATCTCAAATAATTTTTAAAGTCTTTCCTCCCAAAATGCCTTAAAAGCATGTTTGTTGCTATATTGTCACTGTATATAATGGATATTTTTAAAAGATATCTAATTGTAAAACTTTTACCTGTCAACTTTTTAGACTGCAAAATGCCTGTTCCGCCTTCAAAATCATCTTCAATATAATCTATAGTATCTTCAGCATCAACCTCTCCTGCCTCAATCTTTTTAAAAACATAATAATTGAGTGGTACCTTTATTGTGCTTGCTGCAGTATATTCATCAGTATCATTTATTCCAAATTCATATCCGCTTACCAAATCTACAAAGTATATACCGTATTGCCCTGTAAACTTCGAAATATATTCTTCCAATTCACTTTTTAATATATCGTAATCCAGGTTATCTTTCTCGATAAGATTGTCAATATCCTCTTCAATATAATCATCTATCCCTGAAACATCATCAATATCCTCAGCAGACACATCATCTAAGTATATACTTGAAACTTGGCCCGCGCTGTCCGGAATATCCGGCGGAATATACTCAACTATATCTTCAACTTGATTATTGCTTTGCACTGAATCTTTATAAGAAAACACTTTTTTTAAATCTTTGTGAATCGGTGAATTAATGAAAGCAGCAAATACCAGCATACTTGCCACCAAAAAGGATATTTTGATAAGACGCCTTCTTCTCTTTTGCCTTCTCCTCTTTATAATCCTTTCTTTGATAGAAAGCCTTCTGTCAAATTCCATAGTCACCTCATATGCTCACAAAGAAATGCTAATATTTATACTACATTATAATTATTACCAAATTTTCGATTTTATACTTTCTCAAACCTTTCCACGTCGAGTATAAATATTGTAGCACCGCCAACAACAACTTCAACGGTATTGTTTAATAACATACTTCCTACATCAAGTGGAGCAATGGGCGAATTAATAATTTGTTTTCTGCTTTTGGATTTACTCTTAATGATTTCAATAACCTGATCAACCTTGTCTTCATCAACACCAACAAGCAGAGTTGTATTGCCCGATTTTAGAAAGCCTCCGGTAGAACATAGTTTTGTTACGGAGAATGAGTTCTTATTTAGCTCTTTCATAACTTTGTTGCCATCTTCATCATTTACTATTGCAAAAACCAGCTTCATTTTTTACACCTCCATAAATTATTTAAGTAAGCTACAATATTTATATTAATATCGGCAAATATTTTAGGTAACATCTAACTTTTTGCTTTAGATACAAGCCTTAATACAATTTTCTTTAATAACTTCAACAGCTTTAGCACTATTAAAAGTATTTCAATCCAGATTAATACTACCAGCAAAATTGTTATCTCTTTATATTCAATCATTGATTTAACCAAAGTTGAAAACATATCCACCGAAGAATAGACATTGACAGCGGGATATAAATCTACATTAATTTCAGTATCATCCTTCAGTACATACTTCATAGCTCCTACAACCTGGGTTTTAAGGACAGGAAGTTCAATATCCTCTTTAATCTTTATATCAATATCCTTTATATAATATTCTCCTACCCGGAACGTATAAAAAACATCTATAGGACTAATCAAATCTATTGTTTTGCCTTCAACCGATATAGTTTTTATAGTCTGGTCCTTTTTTACCAAAACACCGGTCTTATAATTTCCAAAACCATAGTCAAGTAATTTAACCGAATCTTCATAAACATGTTCTTCCGGTGAATCCAAAACAATACTGATAATTCTCATATTATTTCTTGTTGCCGTAGTTATTGCCGTTTGACGTTCCAATTCATTGTATCCTGTTTTACCGCCGTCAATACCGTCATAACTCCAGAAGAGATTATTGCTGTTAGTTATAATCTCCACTTCATTTTGATTTGTCCACAACTTTGCCTGTGTAGAAAAAATACGATCAAAGGCCGGATTTGACAAGGCATATCTCAATAACACTGCAAGGTCATAAGCAGTCGTATACTGTGCCTCATCATACAATCCTGTAGGATTTGTAAAATTGGTATCCTTCAACTTCAGTTCACGGGCTTTATTATTCATCATACTAATAAAATTTTGTACATCTCCGCCAACATACTCAGCTAAAGCAATGGCTGAATCATTTCCGGAAGTAAGAATAATTGTATAAACCAAGTCCTCAACCGAATATTTAGCTCCAACTTCCAAATTCATCTTTAGCCCTTCAACTTCGGTGACATTTTTACTTATTGTCACCTGCGTATCAAGCTTTGATCCAGCTTTTTCTAAAGCCAACAATGCAGTCATCAATTTATTGGCACTTGCTATATGAAGTCTGCTTCTGCTATCCTTTTCAAACAATATTTGTCCTCTTTTGGATTCAACAAGTATTGCCGATGCTGCTTTAAGTTCAGGGGAGTCAATTTCACCAAACACCTGCACTCCATTAATTAATATTATTAATAATATAATAAAAAAGCACTGTACCCTAATTAGAAACCTATTTTTCATAGTCAACCTCATCTAGTTCTATCATCAGTATTTTATGTTTAAAAAGACATTAATTATTGCTTTTTGAGATTTATTGACATCAAACAAATTAATTATAACAAATCAATATAAAATATTCATTAGTTATTTTAATTATAGTATTTTAATCTTTTCTTTACAACTGCAGTACTACTATTTTTCAGCCAATTCAAGTTAAAATGCACAATTTACAAATTGTGGTATATGTAATTTTTTAAACTGCAAAATGCATTATCGCCCTAAATATAAATATATATAATTTCCTAAAAAGTAATGAATTTTAATGCTTTTGCAAAAACATGCAGTATTTCTTTTTGATATTGTGGCAAACTAACAACAGTAGCAGGAGGTGATTTTCTTTGGCAAATAAAAAAGATACTTCAAAAAACAAGAAAACAAAAGCATCAATCGACAATTCTTCAGGATTATACGAATTTGCCAATGACCAACTTGGAGAAAACAAAGATGCCGCTTTTAGCGATTTAGCAAAAAAATCTAATAGCAAACAAACATCCGCTAAAAAGAAAAAGTAGTGTAGTTATTCTCCCTAATAATAGAACAAACAAGAAAAGTGGAAATCTTATACCTTTTCTTGTTTGTTTTAATGGGCAAATTTCTTATTTTTAAAGCATAAATTTATTTTTACCCCTTTAGATACATTATAGCCTTTTCCTGCTCGTCTTTTAATATATTTAAATAAAGCTTTAATGAGTTCTTTGTATTATAATCTTGAAACATTGTCTTTATACCGTACTGAAAATTCTTTGAGCTTTTCGCCTTCCACATTACAGTTCCGGGTAATTCCAGTACCCTGTTGTCAATATATGTATCGCAAATCACTTCATCACCCTCTGAAAGCTCACTTTTTGATACGATAGACAACCCGTTCAAACTTATATTTCTTACATAAGCTGCTTTCTTTGTGCCGTTTTTTGCTCTCATGTCAGCATAAAGAGATACCGGAAATCTTTCATAGATTCTTTTTTCTTTAATGTGTTCAGTATTTTCAATTTTCAACACTACATTGCCATCCTTAGCATTGATAGACCGAATAGAGCATTCAGCCGCATAAATATCCAAGCCAGTCTGAAAACCTAAAACAGCAGGGTCATCTTCAAACAAGTCATAGGCAGGAAACTTTTTAGGAAGGTTCAGCCAAACTTCATTTTCCAACACGTCAATAACTAAACTCTGAAAAGGAGTGCTTCTTGAATAATGCGCTACCGATACAATGTCACCTGGTTTTAGTTTCATACCGCACCTCCGTGTTGAAGTTTTCTATATTTTTTTGTGTAATTTTGAAATGTATTTTATTATTTCTATAAAAGTACATTAAATCCTTCTTTTTATTTCTTTTATAAACTGCTTAACAAATAAAATACTTACTTTTTACATAAGCTATGATAAAATATATGATAAAATATAAATGAAAATTATGTGCATTTGCATAATTAAAGCTTTTCAAGCAAGAATTATCTTTAATCTCAGTTAATAGTTATAATTAATAAGTAATTTATACCGTGAAAGCTGGTGATTATTTTTGGACAGAATTGTTTTTAAAGCTTACGCTGTATCTAATGAAATTGATCTTAATATAATTGCTGACCAATGCCACATTCCTAAAAAATATACTTGGGAAGAGCCGCTTATACTCTACGGAAATGTATTGCAATCAATTCTAAAGCGGGAATTGTCAGCGGAACAAAAAGTTATGGTATTTTCTTTCGGAAGTATTGTGTTTATCAATTGCAGCAATAGTGATGAATCGGTTTTCATGGAATATTTAAAAAGTATTAAATCCGATATCGACATAAAAGCCTATGATAAATATAGTGACGATTATCAACTGGAAATCCGGGAAAATTCCGAAATTGAGCTTACCGACAAATATGTTCTTGTTCCGAAATTTGAAGATTTTTATCCTGAACTTATTTCTACTGTTATAGCAAAGTCGGTAGCCCTAGAAAAAACCGAAGAAAAGCTTGGACAAATAGTGGATAAACTAGAAGCAATGATTGACAAGCTGGAAAAAGGGAAACTTAATATAGGGAATAAGGAAATTGCCAATACTGCCGCCAAAATAGTCCGCCATGAGTACAATACCTTAGCCTATATAATGATTTTAGATAAACCCGATATTACATGGTCCAGTATCCAAGCTGAAGAGTTTTATACGCGGATGGCGGAATTTTTTGAACTTAATGACCGGTATATAATTCTTAAGGAAAAAACAAACATACTAAACAGCATTATAGACGGTTTTTCCTCTATAACCCATTCTATTCGGGGCTTGTTTGTGGAATGGGTGATAGTTTTACTGATTGTTGTAGAAATAGTTCTTATGGTAGTTGATTTATTTAGGTAAAGGATTGTTCGGAATGGATTATATAAAGATTAAAAGTGTTAAAGTTGCAACTTTCTTTCCATTGGATAAAATTGTAGAAATTCTCGGTATACCAATGCAATTTAGATGGGATGACTATATCATTTTAAGCGGAAAAGAGCTGGATTTGGTTTTAAAATATAATACTAAGGATAAACACGTTTATATCTTTAAATATGGGTGTATTTCCTTTGCCAATTTTGAAGACGAGGAAATTTTCACATTTATCAAGTACATCGAATCAATTGGTTTAAAAATTAATTACTCATTAATTTATAACTATTATGATGGCCACAATATAGAAGTCTTGCCAAATAAAAAACTGAAACTTTGGCAAAACGATGATGCCGAATATGATTATAACGATAATTTAATTCATACTATTTCAACAATTCTTTCAAAGTCCGTAGAGCTTTATAGAATTGAATCGGAGCTCAACAAGATTCTTGATGAAGCGGAACAGTTCATAACTTTCTTGCAAAAGGGCCGCCTTGGTTTTTATAGAAGAAAGTCTTCTTTATTAATATCTAAAATACTGAGATTCAAATACGATAGTATTCACAATTTAAGAATTCTGGACAGACCGGGTTTTGTAGAACAAAGCATGCACCTAAAAGCAATATATGCCAGTCTTTCAGAGTATTATGAACTGGATGAACGCTTAGAAATTGTGGAAGGAAAAATAGCCAGTTTGCATGATATCCTCGACTTGTACTCAGGTTTGAGCTTTAATCAGAGTGAAACAAGACTTATCTTATTTGAAATATTCCTGCTGGCACTGTTCCCTGTATTTCATATTTTTGAACATGCTTTTAGAACCGCTGCTTCGCTAAGTTTCTTTACAAATCTATTTAAATAAAAAGAAACTGATGCAAAGCTGTTTTTACTCTATGCCTTTGCATCAGTCCAAATCCAATTGCCATTGTGTATTTTTCTACTGTTCCTTTACAAAACCTTTTTCTACCAGCATATTTACAGGCACATCCTGCTTAACATTTGTTTGAAGATTGGATACTTGAACAGTATTGTCATCCAATACATTTTCTATCCAAACAGGAGTACCTTGATACAAAACTTCTATTACTCCTTTTGATTCCATTATTTGTTTTGCTCTATTGCTATCCATGCCAAATCATCTCCAATTAATTTTTATTTCTTAGTATGCCCTTATTAATTTGTCGTTATGAGTAAAAACAAACCTATGGAATTATAAGTCACTGTCCATTGTCTTAATATATTACTAATTAAAGAGAATTTTATTATATTTATTTTATATTTTTTACGTTGTATAATTGAATTGTAAATAGTAAACATAAAGCTTCTAAGTGTTAAGTCTACTTCTTATCTACGTTACTTATGATTTTTTACATAAATAAATTTTTATCGGAAGGAGGATGCAGGAAGTCTGTAATATATCTCAAATTCTGATTCAAAGTTTTCCAAAAGTTTTTATCTATTAATTCTTTAGCCTACTTAGATATTTAAATTAGGGGAGTTAATATTTACGTTTCATTCAACTTAGTTAGGGGAGAATTTCAAAGAATTAGGGGAGTAGGAACGTATTACAGAAAAAATATTCTTTAAATATAAAATATAAAAATTTTAAATATAAAAAATAAAAAACAATGAATGTAGGGATATTCGGGGAGTTAATGTACAAGGCTAAAGAATAATAGAAGAAAAGATTAAAAATAGCTAGAAAGAACATAATGATTTAATTTTAAGTGTTTTTAGGGGGAGTAGGTAAAAAATCAAAAACTTGATTTTAGACTAAAATGTTAGCGTAGCAGTTATAAATCGAGTTGTAACTGTCTGCGAGATATCATGGTATAAATTCAGATGATAATTAAAAGATTTAAACTTGAATAATTTAAGCACCTTGATAGGTGCTTTTTTATTTTAAAGTTAATACTAATATTAATCATTTTCATTACTTCTTTTTTCCCTCTCCATTTCAATTTCCTTCATTTGTCTTATAAAATTCAATTGAGTCTCCGTCCTGTATATAGCACCATTTTCAGTAATATAACTTTCCGGGGAAACTATCTGATTTTCATCTTCTTTCTGACTTTTTATATATGCAACAAGCTCATAGAATTCTGAGCTTTCAATTTCCTGCTGTTTTCCACATATCGGACACACAAGAAGGAAATTTATCTTGTACGGGATTATGGGAAAAGTAAATAAAGTAAAACATGTGGATATCTTCCGTAACAGAAAAGTAGTTTCATTACTGCATTGATTGCATTTTTCCCTCTTTGCCGGTCCAAAGTTTTGTTCTTGCTTATAATCCCATCCAAAAACAGACATACCTAACACCTCCTAAAACATTAGACTTACTGGATATTGATTAGAAATCTACGTATCTGACGGTATATTTTCTCTAGCAGATTAGCAGCATTATATCTACTATCATTATATGATTGACCTTGTTTCAAAGCTAATTCTTCTCAAAGATTGTTTAGATATAAAGCTTTCTTAAATAAATTAGCGGTTAGAAATTTTTATTTTATATAGACATGCCGTATTCATAAAAGAGCACATATCAATATATTACCATACCTACCTGTATATTACAAGCAGTCGTTTTATGTAGAAATCTAAAAATTTTATGTTTCTTTATTTGTATTTTTCTTCTTATACAGAGATAATTTGTATGTTATAATATAATCTAAATTTTACTAAGGAGGCATGCCTATGAAGAAGAAAATTTGCATATTTTTAATTTTTCTATTACTTATATCGGCAGGTTGTTCAAATTCATCAAGTGTAAATAACAATGAGAATTTTGAAAAAGAAACTCCCACAATCTCTCAAAATGCAGAAAATACGCCGGACTCTGATCCGACACCGGTTCCAACCCTTCGCATAGTAAACACAATTGATTTGAAATTTGAGCCCTGTGAAATAAAACCTTTACCCAAGGGCAAACCGGATGAAAGATGGCCTAAAGTTTACAGCGTATACTACGGTAATTTGCCGGATCAGAAAGAAGCAACTATAAGTTTCTATTGGGATAACCAGACAGAAAAATATCCGGATTACATACAGGATATTTATGTTTATCTCGAAGCCGGAGGAGAAACTTATGACTTAGGTTTCCTCACTTCTTTCGGTTTTAATGGTATAAATAATATTGAAGCTGTGGATCTAACCAATGACGGAATTAAGGAGTTCTTCATTACAGGAGATGGTGGAGCAACTTATCAAGAATCATGGATAATAGGATTCAAAGATGGCCAATGGTACCAACTTTTAGACTATGGTAATTTAAGTATTCGCGACTTAGACAGCGACGGTATGCAAGAAGTGACAGTAGAATCTTTCGGTTCTCTTCCGCCCTTTGTTGAAATACTTCGATGGAATGGAAATTGCTTTGAAAAAGCTGATGTAACAGATCACATAAAAATGGATTATGCTACTTTAAGTTATGAATACGACAATTGGATTATTTCATCAGGTAAAGCTTTTGATCCATATTATTACATATACAAAGACGGTAAACTCCATCAGATCGACTTAAACGAAGAGGAACAGAGCGGCTAACGTCTCCCTCCTCCTTTTGATAAAATTTATCAAATTTAATCCCATTTTAAAAAAGTTGAATCTTTGATGCTTAATTATAAAATTAAATGCAACAAGTAAAAACATGGTACAAATTTACAACCATAGTGAGAAACCATATGTAATTTAGGCTTCAAATCCAAACATACAGGAGCTTTTCAACTATGGTTGTACAAATTAATAATACCGCAACCAAACTTAAATACCTAAATGCTTATGAACGTTATCAATTCGCGGCTTTCATTTAGGCAAGAAAACGGTAACATTACATTGCCATAAGGCCAAATCGTTCACCAAGTACAATTATCAGTGAAATTAAGAGAGGTACATAAATTCAAAAAAGACCTGATTTAACAACTTATAAAAACTTATTTCTGCAAATTTTTATTATTTTTTATTACATATACTGTTTTTCCCTCTATTACATCTGTACTTTCTTCTATAAACAATGCATTGTTAACACAAAATGCAGGTCGCACACTGGATTTTGTCAATCCATCAGGCTGTCCAAAATCAGCAATCCCTGTACCTACTAAACTCCCACCCATACCAACTACCCATATACCATTATAACTGTTTCCAAAATACGGTGTACGTAAATACCAGACCCGTTCTTTTTCACCTTCCCGGGCATAGGCAAGGTATCTTTT
>ENA-OWOZ01000924-OWOZ01000924.1-bioreactor-metagenome-genome-assembly--contig:-NODE-924-length-31397-cov-111.422478_pt1 | contig 31397 bp, 39 predicted proteins | sample MGYA00238140_ERZ651804 | MGnify/ENA primary metagenome ERZ651804 (study PRJEB26910, sample SAMN07631232) | bioreactor metagenome | isolation source: Switchgrass digestor | place: USA: Dartmouth... | reverse complement strand
ACCGCCGTATACCGAACGGTATGTACGGTGGTGTGGGAGGTCGGAAAATAAATTAATTATTTTCCTCCTACCCGATTACTTTATTGAAGCCTTATGTATTTTAAGATTAAAAGCCTGAATGAAGACTGTATTGCTAGTCAAGTTAAAGCAATTATGTGTAGTCACATAGTATTAAAAGAGTATTATAAAGATATATTGAAAAGCAGACTGCTTCTTATTATGTGATATAATTTCAGTATAAGCTGTTTTAGATAAAAGTCTTGGGAGGAGATTTAATGGAATCGGTACCACTGTATACAAAAAAATACAAGGTTGATACAAGGGATATTGACTTCACAGGTAGAATGAAATTAAGCTCCATATTTTTGTATTTTCAGGATATTGCTGGAGAACATGCTGAAAACCTTGGCATGGGAAGGGCTGTTATGGAAGATAAGGGCGTCATATGGGTATTGGTAAGAGCCAGGGTAGATATAATAAGATACCCTCACTGGAAGGAAGAGATAACTATTGAAACATGGCCACAGGAACCTAACAGGCTGGAATTCATGAGGGATTTTCTTATAAGGGACTCAAAAGGAGAGATACTGGTTAAAGCTGTTTCCACATGGGTTATAATAGATGAAAAGACCAGAAAGCTAAGAAAAACAGAATCCATATTCCGCGGATATCCTCCTACAATAAAGGAAAGGGCTATATATTGCAAACTTGGAAGGCTTAAGCCCAACGGCAAACTGGACAAGGTATATGCCAGAGAGGTCAGATATAGCGATATTGACCAGAATGAGCACTTAAACAATGCCAAATATGTTGATTTCATAATGGATGCATTTACAATTGACGAGCATAGGAAGTATTTTGTTAAATCCATTGAAATTGACTACAGCAATGAAGCATTGCCGGGAGATACAATATCCTTTTTCAGAGATATGTCGCAGATAGATGAAAATATCATATACATGGAAGGAATTAACGAAGATAGTGGAGAAATAAACTTTAAGGCTAAGATATATTTTGACAAAAATTAATAACAATGGAGGAATGAATATGAAGTTTATTGATTTGCGAAGTGATACAGTAACACAGCCAACTTTGGAGATGAGGCAGGCAATGTATGATGCTCTGGTTGGAGATGATGTATATGAAGATGACCCTACCGTTAAGAGATTGGAAGAGCTTGCAGCTGAAAAGGTAGGGAAGGAAGCTGCGCTGTTTGTGGTATCAGGAACCATGGGGAACCAGCTGGCCATTATGACCCATACCAAGCTTGGAGATGAGATAATAGTTGGTGCCAACAGCCATATAGTTCAGCATGAAGTTGGGGCAGCAGCCAGGCTATCAGGTGTAAGCTATGCAATTGTGGATAATGAAGACAACAGAATTCATAAAGAAGATGTATTGGCTAAAATAAGAACTGAGGATATACACCATCCGGATACAGGGCTTTTGTGCCTGGAAAATGCGTTATCAGATGGGACTGTAGTGCCAATAGAAGAGATGAAGGAATTATATGAAACTGCCCATTTGAGGAATATACCTGTTCACCTGGACGGTGCCAGGCTATTTAATGCAGCTATATATCTAAATGTAGACCCAAAGGAAATATGCAAATATACAGATTCCGTTATGTTCTGCCTTTCTAAGGGGCTGGCATCTCCGGTAGGTTCAATGCTATGTGGTACAAAAGAGTTCATCAAAAAAGCCAGAAAGATGAGAAAGATATTGGGAGGTGGAATGAGACAGGCAGGGGTATTGGCAGCCTGCGGAATAGTATCCCTGGAGAAGATGATAGGCAGGCTTAAGGAAGACCATGATAATGCAAAGTATTTGGCAAACAGGTTAAATGAAACTGAAGGCTTCTCAGTGGATTTGGACAAGGTTCAAATAAACATGGTCTTCTGCAAGGTAGAAATAGAAAACTTTGATTTTATTAAGTTTGCAGATAAGCTTCTGGAAAAAGGAATAAAGACCAATCCAGGAGAAAGAGGCAGCATACGCTTTGTAACCAACAAGGACGTAACAAGGGAAGATATAGATTATGCCGTTGAATCCATCAAGGAAGTGCTGCAGGATCTTTAATATCCTTGTCATTAAGCATTCTATTCCTATATTTTAAGGGAGTAGTACCCATTATCCTCTTAAAGGCCATATTGAAATAGTTCTGGTTGTTGTATCCCACAGCCAGGGCTATTTCCAATATGGTCATATTTGTGTTTAACAATAATTCCAGGCTTTTTTCAACTCTTATTTCGTTAAGTACCTGTGAGTAGGTCTTTCCCGTTTCCTTTCTGAACAAGTCACAGAAATAGCATTTATTTAGTCCCAAATGATTTGCCATGCTTTCCAAGGTTAAGGAACTGTTATAGTTTATATTCATTTCCTTTATGGCCTTATTGATGTGATAATTACAGATTCTTCTTTGGCAAATGGAATTAGTTTTCATTATTAACCCCCCTTTTTATATATGTATGTATACTAAAAAGCCAAATATATTTAAGATTTTTTTAAATATAAATGGTACACTGAATATATTGAAAATGATAATCATTATCAATATATTACAATCTAGATTATACATAATATAAAGCGTGAATGCAAGTAGAATCATTAGGAGGCACCATGAAAGGACATTATTTATTAATAGCATTAATTGTACTATCTCTGATTTCATTGTTCATTGGAGTCAAAGAGGTGTCAATTAAAGGAGTAATAAATCTGGAATATGATGAGTTAAGGATACTTTTACTAAGCAGAATACCGAGGCTTTTAAGCATTATTGTAGCTGGAATGGGGATAAGCATTAGCGGGCTTATAATGCAGAGCATTACGCAAAACAAATTTGTGTCTCCTACTACGGCAGGTACCATAGATTCAGCAAAGCTTGGGATTCTTGTTTCATTGATAGCATATTCCAATTCAAGCACTATCATAAAGATGCTGATTTCCTTTGTATTTGCCCTGGGTGGAAGTTTTCTGTTTTTAGGCATATTGAAAAAGGTAAAGCACAGAGGTGCTGTTATAATACCCTTGGTTGGAATAATGCTTGGAAGTGTTGTGGATTCCATTACTACTTTCTTTGCCTACAGAAATGATATGATTCAGAACATAACAGCCTGGCTCCAGGGAGATTTTTCTATGATAATCAAGGGTAGATATGAGCTTTTGTATGTGACAATCCCTTTTGTTATTCTGGCATTTCTATATGCCAACAGGTTTACATTGGCTGGCATGGGCGAGGACATTTCGACCAATTTAGGTCTTAATTATAACAGGATTGTTGGGATTGGACTTGTTATAGTATCCATAATATCAGCTTCTGTTGTTATAACAGTTGGAAGGATACCCTTCTTGGGGCTCATTATACCCAATATAATTTCCATATACAGAGGGGATAATTTAAATACCAATATAGTGCCAACAATACTGATGGGTTCATCATTTCTTTTGTTTTGTGATATATTGGGAAGACTCATTATATATCCCTATGAGATTCCAATTAGCCTTACTGTAGGCGTACTGGGAAGCATCATATTTCTTTACTTACTTTTTAGGGGGAACAGATGATGAATGTGAAGAGTAAACTATATATTCTATTAATTGCATTTATAGTGTTGGTGATGCTTTTCCTTATCATAGGGCTAAACAGCTACAACTGGAAATATGCGCTATCCAGAAGGATACCTAAGATAATGGCTATTATATTGATAGGAAGCTCCATTTCCTTTTCATCTACGCTTTTTCAGACCATAACAAATAATCGCATACTAACGCCAAGTGTATTGGGGCTGGATTCACTATATATGTTTATACAAACCTTTATAGTGTTTGTATTCGGGTCTATGAAGATGGCATATCTGGGGAAGAATTTCAACTTCCTAGTGTCTGTTATTCTAATGGTATTGTTTTCTGTAATCATATTTTTAATGCTTTTTAAGAAGAAAAACAATATATTCTTTCTTTTGCTGTTCGGAATGGTATTTGGCACTTTATTTCAGAGCCTAACATCCTTCATGCAGGTTTTAATAGACCCAAATGAATTTTTAGTAATACAGAATAGAAGCTTTGTAAGCTTTAACAATATAAACATGGATTTATTGTGGATTGCAATTATAGGTGTGTTTTTGACGGCTATATACATTTTCAGGCATATAGGCAGTCTGGATGTCATGTCCCTTGGAAGGGATAATGCCATAAGCCTTGGTGTAAATTATGATGTGCAGGTAAAGAGAGTTTTAATTGTAGTAGCAGTTTTGGTTTCCATATCTACAGCCCTTGTTGGGCCTATAACCTTTTTGGGCCTGTTGGTTATAAATATAAGCCGTGAATTCATAAAAACCTATAAGCACAAATACCTTATTCCCGGCTCCATGCTAATAGGTTCAATAATACTGGTAGGCGGCCAGCTTATTGCAGAGAGAATAATGAAATTTGAAACACCTATTGGTGTAGTAATTAACTTTTTAGGAGGTATTTACTTCATATATCTGATACTCAGGGAGGGAAAGGCCATATGATAGAAGTGAAAAATGTAGTTAAAGAGTACAACGGATTTAAGGTACTTGACAATATAAGCCTTAAGATTAATAAAGGAATGGTTACTTCCTTTATAGGGCCTAATGGAGCTGGCAAGAGTACCCTTCTATCAATAATAAGCAGGCTCATTGATAGAGATGGAGGGGAAGTCTATATTGACGGAAAGGAAATAAGAGATTGGGACAGTGGGGAGCTGGCCAGGAAGATTTCCATACTAAAGCAGTTCAATCATATAAACATAAGGCTGACAGTGAGAGAGCTTGTAAGCTTTGGACGCTTCCCCTACAGCCAGGGAAGACTGACAAAGGAAGACTGGCAAAAGGTAGATGAAGCCATTAGATATATGAAGCTGGAGGATATTCAACATAAGTATCTGGACAATTTAAGCGGAGGGCAAAAGCAAAGGGCCTTTATAGCCATGGTAATAGCTCAGGATACAGAATATATACTGCTTGATGAGCCCCTAAACAATCTGGATATTAAACATTCAGTGGATATAATGAAAACATTGAGAAGATTGGCCAATGAACTAGGAAAGACCATTATAATAGTAATTCACGATATAAACTTTGCTTCATGTTATTCAGACTACATTGTGGTTTTAAACAATGGAAGAATAGCTGAAGAAGGAAGAGTTGATGAAATACTTAGGGAGGAAGTTCTGGAGAATATATATGAACTTAAATTCAGTATTCAAAATATAGGAAACAATAGAATATGCGTATATTATTAGAATAAGGAGGAATAATAAAAATGGCAATGATAATTAAAAGAAAAGGAATAGTCATACTGTTTATACTGGCAATAACCATATTGGGATTGGTTGGCTGCAGCACAGCTGATACAGGAACATCTGGCTTAGATGAATCTGAAAATGAAACTATAACTGTTTCTCATCCCCTTGGTGAAGTGACAGTAAAGAAAAATCCAGAGAGAATAATAGTATTTGACTATGCCACACTGGATTCATTGGATGAGATGGGTATAGAGGTATTAGGCCTTCCAAAGAGCAACATACCTGAATACCTAAATAAGTTTAATGATGAAAAGTATGAGGATGTAGGAACGCTGTTTGAGCCTGATTTTGAAAAGATTTATGAGCTCAATCCTGATGTAATATTTATATCAGGAAGGCAGTTGGAACTATATGAAGAGCTTAATGAAATTGCTCCTACAGTATTCTTGCAGGTAGATGGGGCTAAGTACATGGAATCAGTAACCAACAACTTGAAAATATTAGGGCAACTTTTTGACAGGGAAGAGTTTGTAGAAGAGCAGCTTTCAGGAATAAATAGCTCTATAAATGAAATAAAAGAAAAGGTAACTGAAGAAAGCTTAAATGCATTAGTTGTCATGGCAAACGACGGTTCCATAAGCGCCTTTGGAAAAGGCTCAAGATTTGGGATGGTTCATGAAGAGTTTGGATTTGAGCCTGCAGACCCTGATCTGGAAGTAGCAAACCATGGCAATAGCATTACATTTGAGTATATTTTGGAAAAGAACCCTGATTATATATTTATAATAGATAGGTCAGCAACAGTTGGAGGAAATGTAACAGCAAAAGAGTTATTCAGTAATGAACTTATGAAGGAAACAGAAGCTTACAAGAATGGCAGAATAGTGTACTTAACATCGCAGGTTTGGTATGTATCTTCTGGAGGATTGCAGGGAACATATATAATGATAGATGATATACAGCAGGTTTTGGATTAGGATAATAAGGGGGCAGCTTTTGAGCTGCACTCTTTCAGCTGAGAGAAGCATTATGTTGAAAATAGTAGAAATTTGTAACTTTTTAACAAGAGTAAATAGACAATTATTTTTAAAACTGATATAATTATATCCATGTCAAATTTATAGCAAAAAACTTAGAAAGGATGGTATCATGGAGTCATTAGAAAGGGTTTTAGTAAGTATTGTTTCTTTTGTTAATGGGATTCTCTGGAATTATGTATTAATCTTTGGTTTAGTCGGTACAGGAATATTTCTTTCCATTGTACTGGGTTTTCCTCAGGTTAAACGATTTGGAAAAGCAGCCAAAAAGGTTTTTGGTGGCGTTTTTAATAAAGAAGAAAGCAAGGAAGGCAGCATGTCTTCTTTTCAGGCTTTAGCTACATCCATAGCTGCTCAGATAGGTACTGGCAATGTAGCTGGAGTAGCTACAGCTATTACTACGGGAGGCCCTGGAGCTGTATTTTGGATGTGGGTATCAGCATTCTTTGGAATGGCTACTATGTTTGTAGAAGCAACATTAGCTCAAAAGTATCGCGAAAAGGATGTTGATGGCCAATTAGTTGGAGGACCAGCCTATTATATTAAAAATGGGTTGAAGTCCAAGGGATTAGCATCATTTTTTGCAATAGCCCTTATTATAGCTTTAGGATTTATAGGGAATATGGTTCAATCCAACTCTATATCAGATGCAATAAGCAGAGCATTTAATATTCCAAATATTGCAGTAGGTATTGCAATTGCAATTATAGCAGGATTGATCTTCATAGGTGGAATGAGCAGAATTGCAAAATTTGCAGAGCTGGTAGTTCCAGTTATGGCTGCAGTATATATACTTGGCACCCTGATTGTTGCCATAATGTTTAGAGGTAGTATTATTCCGGTTTTAAGAGATATATTTGTAGGGGCATTTAGCCCACAGGCAGTTCTTGGTGGAGCTGCAGGCATAGGAATAAAGCAAGCTATTAGATATGGAGTAGCCAGAGGGCTTTTCTCAAATGAAGCTGGTATGGGCTCAACTCCAAACTCCCATGCAGTTGCAGATGTTGATCATCCAACAGAACAGGGGCTTTCATCAATGATAGCTGTATTTATAGATACCATTTTGGTATGTACTGCAACAGCATTAGTTATATTAACAACAGGAGCAGATAAATCAGGCCTTGCAGGTGTTGCCATAACACAGGAGGGATTCAACATTGCATTTGGGGCAATTGGCCAAAAATTCCTGGCAGTATGCTTGACCTTCTTTGCATTTACCACAGTAGTCGGATGGTATTACTTTGGAGAAAACAATGTAAGGTTCTTATTTAAAGGGAAGCTTGCAATTAGGGTATACCAGATTATTGTATTGATATTTATAGTATTGGGTTCATATCAAAAAGTTGGTTTAGTATGGGACTTAGCTGATATGTTTAATGGTATAATGGTTATACCTAACTTGATTGCATTATTCCTGTTGTTTAAAGAATCCAGGAATTTGCTGATAGATTATGATAATCAGCTGGCAAGAGGAGAAAGGCTGCATTATAACTATGAATTTGAAAACTCAAACAGAATTTAGTTAGATAAAATATAAGAGGGCTTCATTCTTATTAAAGGGTTGAAGCCCTCAATTGTATTTTTGGATTCAAATTTTTATTACAATAACCAGTGTCAGTGAAAACATTACATTTTATTTCAAATATATAGGGGTTTCTGTTCTAGCCATGATGATATCCATAGTAATTGCATATAGATTCAAAAGGCGCAAGTATTCCATATAACCCCCATAAGCAAAAAGCGCACCTTTACTCCTGGGTGCACTTTTTATCTATATAAAGTTGAGAACCAATATTACAATGCAATATGCTAAAAGCAGGGAAAAAATAAGCTTTTCTGCAAATCCGTTTATTTTAACCTTTAATGGGAATACTATATTAGTTTTAACGGGATAAAAAAGTTTAATGCCTTTTGCAGTAAAATAGTCTGCCAACAGGTGGGAAACATACCCTATGATAAACCCTTTATATATTGGTGATAATCCATATTCCATTAAGGTGAACTTTATTATGGCTGAAAATAAAATAATACCCAGTATGCTGTGGGTAAAGCTTCTATGATTTGAAACTGCCAATGCAAAGGAAAACAGACCTATTAGTATAAACAAGGGACTTTTATTTTGTGAATATATGTACAGGAATATAAGTCCAATACTTAAGTAAAAAGCTGTCTTAAATAAGTTGTTGTTTATCAGGAGCAGTTTTTGATTCAGCTCTCCTTTTGGATGGTCTAAATCTGGTGCCAAGGCGCCAATGGTAGAAGCTGTTATTATTGCCAGCTGTGTATCTATAGGCTTTTTAAAGGATAGAGTAAATCCTATTGCCATACCTATGGCCATGTGAGTTTTTCCTGTCATAGCTATTCTCCTTTAGATGTATATATATTTAATAAGTATACTCTAAAAAATATAAAAGAACAAGTGTTTTGAAGAATAATATTGTGAATATGGTCAAAAATTGTAGTATATTATCTCAATATCCAAGAGAAAATGTCAGGTTATAACAATAAATGGGATTATGATTAAAATATTACATTAGGGGTAAAATATGAGTAACATTAAGGATAATAAAATATATAAAAGCATATATATAGAAGGGGGATAAACATGGATAAAGTTAAACTGGCTATAATATACTATAGTGCAACGGGAACTAACTATCAGATGGCAAAGTGGGCTGAGGAAGCTGCCCTGGAGGCTGGAGCAGAAGTAAGAGTAAGAAAGGTAGAAGAGCTTGCACCAGAAGAAGTAATAAATTCAAATCCAGCCTGGAAAGCACATGTTGAAGCTACAAAGGATGTACCGGTTGCCACCCATGATGACCTGGAATGGGCTGATGCAATAATATTCAGTTCACCAACACGCTTTGGTAATGTAGCAGCTCAGATGAAGAACTTTATAGATAGGCAGGGAGGTCTTTGGGCACAAGGAAAACTTGCCAATAAGGTAGTATCTGCCATGTCATCAGCTCAAAATCCTAATGGCGGACAGGAGGCAACAATACATGCCATATATAAATCAATGTGCCATTGGGGAGCAATAATAGTTCCACCAGGATATCTGGATGCATCAGTATTTAAAGCTGGAGGCAATCCATATGGTACATCTACAACTGTAAATCAGGAAAACAAAATGGTGGATGATGTAGAAGAAGCAGTAAAATACCAGGCTAAGCGTACAGTTACCGTAGCAAAATGGATTAAAAAAGGAAAAGAATAAGGAGGGATTTGGTGAGAAGAAATAAACTGTACTTAGTGTTACTTGTAGCAGTAATGGTTATGGCTTTGACAGCATGTGGTTCTAATGATACGGGAGATACAACCTACAAGGATGGTACTTATTATGGAGAAGGAGAACATCGTGAACATGGATATGAAGCAGCAGAGGTTACAATTGAAGATGGCAAGATAGTTAATATAGTGCTAAAGAGAATGACTGCAGAAGGCGAAGAGGTAAACTATGATGAATGGACAGGGGAGAATAACAGGCCAAATCTAAAGCAGATTAGAGAGGATTTAGCCCAGGAAATGATTGATAAGCAAACCTATGAAGTAGATGCCATTGCTACAGCAACGCAATCCTGTGAAGGATGGAAGGAAGCAGTTAAAAATGCGCTTGAGGATGCAAAATAAAAAGGCGGAATTAACCGCCTTTTTATTATTGTATAATACCTCCCATATTCTCGACAATTTCTTTTGCTTTGTTTATGTTTTCTCCTTTAGTTACTATTACTACGAATACGTTTCTGTTTTTACTGACATTGTTTCCATTTATATTATTTGTCAATGAATTGGTTTCTACAGAATTCATGGCTAAGCTTATAAAGCTTTCTTCAATATTGTCAATATCGTCTTTGTAACTATTGGCATCTACATAAACACTTTTTATTCCTTCTGACTTAAGCTTTCTAACAGCTTCAGTAGCAGATTTTAAATCAGGGAAGTAACTTCTAATCTTCATATCTATTCCTCCGTTAAGGCTATTTTTACATCTGTAATTTTCCCAAAATATATTAATTTAATTTCATATTCTCCACTTCATTTTCATAATGATATTTATATAAAACAATCATTAGTGCTATGGGTGGGGAAATGGCTGGAAGAATCAGGATGTATTTAACTAAATTGAACAGAAAGGCATTAACAGTATCAGGTGCAATAATATTATTAATACTTCTGATAAACTTACATAGATATGAGGTATTAAATATATTCAGTTTTATGAAGGAAAACGTAATAGTAATAGATGCAGGGCATGGGGGAATAGATGGAGGTACCGGGAAAAAGAACGATATACTGGAAAAGGATATAAATCTACAGGTAAGCAAGAAGTTGAAAAAGGAACTGATAGTAGAAGGGTTTCAGGTTATAATGACAAGGGAAGAGGACATTTCCCTGGAGGATCTAAGCGAAATAAGCGGCTCCAGGTATAGAAGGGACCTGAACGCCAGGAAGAGTATCATAAATAACAATAAGCCACTAGTATTTGTAAGCATTCACTGCAATTCAAGCAAAAGGAGTACAGCCAAAGGAATCAAAATATATTACTATCCTGAGTCTATTGAAGGGGAAAAGCTAGCCAAATGCATAAGCCTATCCATAGATGAAAACTTCTATAAGGGATATATGAAGGAAGAGAACATGAAGTCAGAAATACTTACCGAAGATTTCTTTATACTAAGGGAAACGGAATATCCAGGGGTACTGATAGAAGTAGGCTTTTTAACAAATCCTGAAGAAAACAGGCTATTGAGGGATGATGAATATCAAAGGCAAATAGCCCGGGCTATTAAGAAGGGAATACTTAAATATTTGGAGGAAGCTAGGAGATAACCCTAGCTAATTTTATTGTGGTATAATGCTTTTGGGAGGGATACATATGAATAAATATGAGAATAATAGAAATTTCATGAAATCAAATTTCCACGAGGAGGTAGAATCTGATCAGCAGAAACAATTGCCTCAGCCACCGCTTCAGAAACCATACAGCGAGGAGGATGAATTAATAGAGTTACCTAAGGCAGATAAGGGAATTGTAATCAAAAATGATGCATATGACTGTATAATGGATAGAATGAGCCATAGGAAATATAAGGATGGTTTTTTGAAGCTTGAAGAGCTTTCATACTTACTTTATATGACTCAGGGAGTTAAATCCATCAGAGGGAATAACTATGCAACATTAAGACCAGTACCATCAGCAGGTGCAAGACATCCTTACGAAACCTATCTGGCAGTTGACAGGGTAGAAGGTTTGAAAAAGGGAATATACAGGTATGTTCCTATAGAGCATAAGCTATTGCTGGTAAAGGAGGATAAGGATATATCCAGCCATATTATAGAAGGAGCATTGGGTCAGAAGTTTGCAGGCACTGCTCAGGTAAACTTCATATGGAGTGTTATACCTTACAGAAGTGAATGGAGATATGCACATAAATCCCACAAGGTGATGCTCATAGATGTAGGGCATATTTGTCATGCCTTATATTTAGCCTGCGAAACCATAGGTTTAGGTACCTGTGCCATTGCAGCCTATGATCAAAAATATATGGATAGTCTAATAGATGTAGATGGGGAGGATGAATTTGTAGTATATATGGCACCAGTAGGTAGAGTGATTTAAGGGATGTACAGATTTTGGAGTAAAGATGTCGAATTTATTAAAATATTTGATTTAAATCATTTAATCTATATTTCCATATTAGTGGTGACATTAATTACACTTACATTAAAACGAAAAAAGGTTAAAGCGAAATCAGATAAAATTAGGAATATAATCTTGGTTATATCAGTTTTACAGCAGATGTTGCTCTATTTATGGTATTTCTTTGAGACAGGTTTCGATGTTTCAGAGGCACTACCACTGCAAATCTGTCGTATTTCTTCTTTATTGGGAATATATTTTCTAATAACAAAAAATAAGAAAGCTCTTGATATAATGTTCTATTTTGGGCTTTATGCCTATGGTTCTTTTTTATATCCATCAAGGATTTATCCTATATATCATGCTATAGGGATTTCATTTGTTATAAATCATATTATTACCATATTGTTACCCTATTTTGCATATATTGCTTATGACTGGAGACCTAATTTTAAGAGCTTTATTAAATCAAGTAAATATTTCTTAGTCTATTTTGTATTGGTATACTTTTTAAATCCAATAATAGATGGAAATTATTTTTACCTTAAATATAGACCATTCTTCAAAGAATGGCCTGATTATATCTATGTACCCTTTGTTGTAATATTTACGATTTTCATATTCTATATTGGATATACTGCTGTCAAACTTATATCCAAAATGACGAAAACAAGGGTTATAAAACAAAAACAATGAGATAGAATTTTCTCATTGTTTTTTCTTTAATTTGTTTGATAATCATTATCAATGGGTAAACTCTATTATAGACAACCTTTATACATTACATAAGATGAATAAATTTTAACTATAGGAGGTGTTAACTTGCCAAGGGAATTTAAAGCAGGATGCCAAAGACCAAATGTTAAGAAGGACATTGAAGTGAAAGAGACACAAACAGAAGAAAAGCAAATTATTAAGGAGGAGATTGATTTGATTAAAGTTGGACAACCAGCGCCAGATTTTACTTTACCAGCTTATCACAATGGAAAGTTTGTTGAATTAAGCCTTTCAGAGTTTAAAGGGAAATGGGTACTATTATGCTTCTACCCAGGAGACTTTACCTTCGTCTGAGCTACTGAAGTATCAGCAGTTGCTGATAGATATAAGGAATTACAGGAATTAGGAGTAGAAGTCATATCAATAAGTGTAGACAGTGTATTCGTTCACAAAATGTGGAATGACTACGAACTATTAAAGATGGTAGATGGAGGTATTCCATTCCCAATGGGTTCAGATCAAGATGGAAGTATTGGTAAGAAATATGGAATATATGATGAAAATGGCGGAGTGGAAACAAGAGGTAGATTCATAATTGATCCAGACGGAATAGTACAAGGCTTTGAGGTACTTACTCCTTCAGTAGGAAGAAATGTAAGCGAAACAATAAGACAGATTAAGGCTTTCCAATTAGTAAGAGAATCAGAGGGAACTGAAGTTACACCATCAGGATGGCAGCCAGGTAAGAAGACATTGAAACCTGGACCTGAATTGGTAGGAAATGTGTGGAAAGAGTGGAATATTAAAGAAGCATATGACAGTGCGGCAGCAACTGAATAAAATATATTAGATGAGTCAGATTATAATCTGACTCATTTAATTTTTTTGTAGAGTATAATATAATAGAATACAAGTATAGAATAATTGTTTTTAACTTATATCAGGAGGTAATGCTTGTGGAGTTTAATTATATGAATTATAGATATCCATCTCAAAGAATGGTGACTATAGGCAATAGGGGAATGGTAGCAACATCTCAACAATTAGCTGCCAATGCTGGTTTGGATATCATAAAAAAGGGAGGTAACGCTATAGATGCTGCTATAGCTACAGCAGCTTGCCTTACAGTAGTGGAGCCTACTTCAAATGGCATAGGCGGGGATGCCTTTGCTCTCATATGGTATAAGGATAAGCTTTTGGGGCTCAATTCATGTGGATATGCTCCTGAAAATCTATCCCTTGAAAGGCTGGAGGCTGATGGAATAAAGGAAATACCCAAGTATGGGTGGGTTCCTGTAACTGTGCCGGGAGTCCCAGCAGCCTGGGCTGAGCTTTCAAGGACTTTGGGCAGGCTTCCTCTATGGGAAGTATTGCAGCCGGCCATAGATTATGCAATGAACGGGTTTGGAGTTTCTCCAACGGTGGCATACTATTGGGAAAGGGCCTACAATACATATAAAAAGGTATTAAGGGAAGATATGTTTAAGTACTGGTTTGAAACATTTACAAGGGACGGAAGAACCCCAAGGGCTGGTGAAGTATGGACATTGCCTGACCATGGAAATACCCTGATGGAAATTGCAGATACGGAAGCAGAGTCCTTCTATCAGGGAGATCTGGCAGATAGAATAGATGCCTTTTCAAGAGAAACTGGTGGATACATAAGAAAAAAGGACCTGGAGGGATATAAGCCTAAATGGGTGAAGCCCATATCTGTAAACTACAGAGGTTATGATATATGGGAGATACCTCCAAATGGCCAGGGAATTGTTGCATTAATGGCACTTAACATACTGAAGGAGTTTGAATTTACAAATAAGGATGATCCATTAGCATATCACAGGCAGATTGAAGCAATAAAGCTTGCCTTTGCAGATGCCAGGGAATATGTAACTGAAGAGGAAAAGATGGAAGTAAAGGTCAGTGACCTTCTGTCAGACGCCTATGGAAAGGAAAGGGCTAAGCTAATTGGAAATGAAGCCATAATTCCAACCTGTGGAAGGCCTAGTAGCGGAGGTACTGTATATTTAGCTACAGCAGATGATGAAGGAAATATGGTATCATATATTCAAAGCAATTACATGGGATTTGGTTCAGGGTTGGTAGTTCCAGGCACAGGAATAGCATTGCACAACAGAGGGCATAATTTCACAATGGACCCTAACCATGTAAACTGTGTTGAGCCGGGTAAAAGACCATACCATACAATAATACCTGGCTTCATAACTAAAGACAACAAAGCAGTAGGGCCCTTTGGAGTCATGGGAGGATTCATGCAGCCTCAAGGCCATGTTCAGGTGGTAATGAACATGATAGATTTCAAATTGAATCCACAAGAAGCCCTGGATGCCTATAGATGGCAGTGGGAAGAAGGAAAGAAAGTGAACATAGAGCCAGACTTTCCAAGCTATATAGCAAGGGAACTGGAGTCAAGAGGACATGAAATATGTTCATTGATTGGTACAGGCAACTTTGGAAGAGGACAGATTATTTTAAGGCAGGGTGATGCATTAATAGGAGGAACAGAAAAAAGAGCAGACAGCGCTGTAGCTGCATGGTAGTAATGATAAGGAGGAGATAATATGTTCAGAGAAATGAGAAGAAAAGAGAAACAGCTAAGCCATGAGCAGTCCATTGAAATACTGAAGAAATGTGAGTATGGTGTATTGTCTGTTGTAGGGGAAAATGGATATGCCTATGGGGTACCCCTAAGCTATGTATATGTAGATAACAAGATATATTTTCATAGTGCTTTAACAGGCTATAAGTTAGACTGTATAGAATACAACAACAAGGTTTCGTTTTGTGTTGTAGGAGATACAAAGCTATTGCCAGATAAATTTGATACTGAGTATGAAAGCGTAATAGTATTTGGAAGGGCTCAGGAAGTTACTGGAGAAGAGAATTATACTGCACACATTGAGCTGTTAAAGAAGTATTCAGCTGATTATATGGAGGAAGGGAAGAAGTATTTAGAAAAGGCTGGGAAAAACACGAGAATCTTTAAGATAGACATTGAGCATATGACTGGAAAATTAGGCAGATAGCCAAGGATGAGTAAAACTTATCCTTCATGGCAGTATGGAGGTATATGAATGGAAAGAGTAACAATCTGGACCAGGCAGGACATTAGAAGCCTTGAAGACTTAAAAGCCAATGGGGTCTATAGAGTTAAAAGACAGTACATAGAAGAACAATACGGAGATATTGCAGAGCATTATATTAAGCTTTACAGATGGTTCACTGAAACTGCCAGTAAAATTGTTCCTAAGCCTGATGGTGTTTACTTTCCCATATGGTGCTCAATTAGCTATGAAAACATGTTAAGGCCCACAGAAAATACAGTTTGCTATGAATTGGAAGTAGATAAATCTCAGGTCATATATTTTGATGGAAGCAAGTGGGATTTTGTTTTAAACCATCGCTATCTCCCAAAGGATGAAAATGATGACAGGGAGTACTTGGAGGACATGAAGAGAAAAGGCTTTAAAGATATTGATATATATTCATTTATCGAAGGGAAATATTCATATCTATATCCTTTGGAAAAGAAAAGAATAATGGACAGCTGGGTGAGAATATTTGAAATAGACAACTGGAACATATTCACAGTTCAGGCTAACATATGGGAGATAAGGCCGGAGATGATTAAGAACATATTGTATTATGAAAAATAAAGGGAAATTCAAGGCGGAGGCAGCTGAGTGCTAACTGGTTATCTTCCTTATGATATTTCTGGGAAGAGCATTGGTTATAAACAGCATTACCAAATAGGCTCCTCCGCCAGTTCCCAAGCTGGTAAAGAATATGGTGGAATCCCTGGAGAGCAGTTCTTTGAATATATTTATGCTATAATGCGCTATTATAAACATTATTAGGCTGGCTAAAACCGGTTTTAGAAGAATATCCTTGTAATCTATTTTTAATTTTACCTTTTTGTTTATGGTAATATGGTCCAGTATGAAAATTACAATGCCTGATAAAAAGAAACCAATAAAGAATCCATTTACTCCAAACCTTGGATTCCCGATTAAGGTATAAATGCATCCTACCTGCAGGCTTAGCCCTATTAGCCTGTTTATTGTAGCAGATACTTGCATGTTTAGCCCGTTAAGTATTCCAGAACAGGTATGTTCCAGTGACATAAATATGGTTCCAAAGGACATGGCTCTTATGAAATAGCCAACCTGCGTATCTTCGTATATATAGTATCCCAACTCTTCAGAAAACATCAGGCATACTCCTGTAAGGGGTATTGCTGCAAGCAAAGTCATTTTCAGGGAAAAGTTTATATCTTTTTTTACCATATCATATCTTTTTAATGACATATTTTCAGATAGACTTGGAACTAAATTGGTGACAATGGCTCCTGTCACTATAAATGGAAGGGCAATTAAGGGCATTGCCATACCTGATATCCTGCCCAGGGTTGAAACTGCTTCGCTATTGGTATATCCTATTTCCATAAGTTTTCGTGGTATGAATATGGAGTTTGCAAACCTTAGTATAACGCTTATTAAATCGGCTATGGCTATAGGTGCAGATATGGAAAATATCTGTTTTAGTATTTCAAAGGCAGATTTTAACTGATATTTAATATAAGCCTTTTTATCATTGGTTTTCCTCAGCATTGATGTGAGCCATACTAAATCAAATATTTCTCCTATGGAAATACCGCATATGGCAATTAAGGCACCTTTAACAGGTGTCATTGGATAGGCCAAGGTAAGCATAAAAAATACTATTATCAGCTGAGCAACATGCTCTATTATCTGAGAAACATTAGGTACAGCTATTTCTCTCAATCCGTAATAATACCCCCTTAGAGTTATGGTAAGGGGAAGCAGTATAACTGCAGGAATGAGAAAATAAATGGGCACAATTATGAATTTATTTTTATATATGTTAATGGCGATATCATCGCCAAATATGGCTATTATTGTACTAAAGCAAATCCCAAAGGCTAAGGCTAAAAAAATGGACACCTTGAGTATCTTTCTGGTGGTATGGTAATCCTTCCTTGAATTGTATTCTGCCACTAATCTGGAAATGGCAGTTGGTATACCGGCACTGGATATGACAATGAAAATCATCATAACAGATCTGGCCATGTGTGCCAGTCCTAATCCTTCAGCACCTATGTATTTTGACAGCATGACATCGTATACGAAATCCACACCTCTTACTATGAAGTTGATTATAACCATAAGTATAGACCCATAAATGAAACCTTTTGCTTTCAAAAAATCACCCCATATTCATAGCCCTTAAAGTTTGAGTATATTAATCTATATGTCAGATTAAGCAAATTTATTTTATTTTTTTGATGACTAGGGAGTATGATAATGATAAAATGTAATATAGCCCTTCTAGGAGGTGATGCCTGTAATAAAAATAAAAACATAAGCGCCAGAGCTCGTAAGAGCTGACGAGGACATGGTTTATCGAAGATTCGGCGGATGCCATGAAGGTGAGCTACCACCTTTGAGGGCTATACAAATCCTGCAAGCAATTGCAGGGACAAATGTAGCCTAGGTAGCAAAAGTATTCATAAGGGGTGAAAGTATGTGCGGTATAGTTGGTTATATTGGAAACAGGAATGCGGCTAACATATTGATAGAAGGCTTGGAAAAGCTGGAATATAGAGGATATGACTCAGCTGGAATAGCTGTAATAAATGAAAATGGAGTGGAAGTGAAAAAGCATAAAGGTAGACTTTCTGTACTAAAGGACAGCCTTGGAGAAAAAGTGTTGGAAGGTACCATAGGAATAGGCCATACAAGATGGGCAACCCACGGGGAGCCTTCAGACGTTAATGCTCATCCACATTTGAATTCAAATAATGCCATAGCAGTTGTTCACAATGGAATAATTGAAAACTATATTCCATTGAAGGAGGAACTTATAGAAAAGGGCTATGAATTTAAATCCGACACTGATACTGAGGTTATCCCTCATCTGATTGACTGCTACTACAATGGAAATATAATTGAAACTGTTCAGAAGGTAGTATCTATGCTGGAAGGGTCATATGCCTTAGGAATAATAGACAGCAATAATCCGGATATGGTCATTGCAGTGAGAAAGGATAGCCCACTGGTAGTAGGAATAGGAGAAGGCGAAAACTTCATTGCTTCTGATATTCCAGCCATATTGAACCATACAAGGAAGGTATATCTTCTGGAGAATAATGATATGGCAGTATTAAGGGCTGACAGCGTAGAGATAATGAAAACTGACGGAACCAAGGTAAACAGGGAGATATTCAATGTAAACTGGAATGTGGAATCTGCAGAAAAAGGCGGATATGACCATTTCATGATCAAGGAAATACATGAACAGCCAAAGGCAATTAAGGATACAATAAGCTCTAGAATTAATAGGATGGGACAAATAGACATTAAGGATATTACCTTGGAAAAGGAATATATAAGGAATATAAATAAAATATATATGGTATCCTGTGGAACTGCATATCATGCAGGACTGGTAGGCAAAGTTCTAATAGAGAAGTATGCTAAAATACCTGTTATAGCAGAGGTGGCATCAGAGTTCAGATATGGAAATCCTTTTATTGACGAGAACACTTTAATGATAGTTGTAAGCCAGTCCGGAGAAACAGCAGATACCCTTGCAGCCTTAAGGCTGGCAAAGGAAAGAAAGGCTAAGGTTTTGGCAGTAACCAATGTAGTTGGAAGTTCCATTTCAAGGGAATCAGACTATCCTCTTTATACCTGGGCAGGACCGGAAATAGCAGTGGCTTCAACTAAAGCCTATACAGCCCAGCTTGCAGCATTAGCATTAATTGCCCTGGATATGGCAGTGAAAAGAGGGGCTGTTGAGGATGTATCTGAAATAGTTAATGAGCTTAAACTACTGCCTGAAAAGGTAGAAGAGATATTAAAGCATTTAGATGAAATGAAGAAAATGGCAGAGGAAGTATATAAGACTGAGGATATATTCTTCATCGGAAGAGGATTGGACTACTATGTGGCTATGGAAGGCTCATTGAAGCTAAAGGAAATATCCTACATCCACTCAGAAGCAATGGCTGCAGGAGAGTTAAAGCACGGAACATTGGCTTTAATAGACAAGGGAACTCCTGTTATAGCCTTAGCAACGCAGGATAAATTATATGACAAGATGCTTAGCAACATCAAGGAGGTAAAGGCCAGAGGAGCCTATGTAATAGGAGTTGCCAAGGAAAGTAACAGGGAAATAGAAAAGATAGTTGACAGGGTAATATATATTCCTGAGGTTATGGATGAACTATCACCAGTATTGGCAGTAGTGCCATTACAGATACTGGCCTACTATGTAGCTTTAAACAGAGGCTGTGACATAGATAAGCCAAGGAATCTGGCAAAATCAGTAACAGTGGAGTAAAATAGCTGAGGTAAAGTTTACTTCTGTTGTATAACTCTAAAAAACTCGTGTCACGAATAAAAAAGTTGTGTTATAAATAAAAAAGTCATGTTAAAAGTCATGGTGAAAATAGGGCAGAAAGCCTTATTGTAGCCATGATTTTTGTTTTAGGATGAGTAGGGTAAAGGGGTAAGGTATAAGGTTAAAAGCATTGATTTTATTGGATTTGAATAGAGTATTGATGAAAGATATTGATAAAAACTTTTCCCTTTTCCCTTGAACCTTATCCCTATTTCTGACACGACTTTTTTATCTAAAATGAGAGGGAAAATAGGAAAATATTAGGAGAAAGAGACAGGGAAAAGGGGTGATTTTTGACATGACTTTTTTATCTGGAAGAAAATAGGTAAATATGGTTAAGGATAGATGGGACAAGGGGTTGAGGGGTGTTGGGTTTTGACATGAGTTTTTTATGTGTATACATAGTTAGGATTAAGTTTTATTCTAAAAAGGGTTAAGGGATAAGGGGCAAAATAAAAAAGTTGTGTCAAAGATAAAAAACTTGTGTTAAAAATAAAAAAGTCGTGTTAAAAATGAAAAAGTTGTGTTAGATAGTTCAATGCATAATAGATAAAAATATAAAATCCCATTGACCAAGGAAGAAAATGAACTTCCAAAGAAAATTAAATATTTCTTGATACAAGAATAGAAATGCAATTATGTTACTTGCCTTTAAATAAATAAGTCATAAACCTTGGATTCTAACAGACTTTTATTCCTGCTTTATATCGTATTATCTTATTTCTATTTTTATAAAGAACAATAATTTAAAATAGAAAAGTAATTTCATAAGTGGCAAAATTGTATTTAAATAAAAATAGAGTTATGTTATATTAAGGTCATAACAAGTAGTATATTACGGATAGCAAAGTTATTATAAATCTATTACAATGTCTAAGCCTTAGAATTGAAAAAATGATAAAAACCAAAATAGCGAAAGAATTAGAAGGATGTGTGATTATGTTCAGAGAAATGAGAAGGAAGAAACAGTTGTTATCCAAAGAAGAGACAATTGAGATTCTAAAGTCATGTACTTCTGGAGTTTTAGGTGTAATTGGCGACGATGGTTACCCGTATACCGTTCCAGTAAGTTACGCTTTAAAAGACGACAAAATATTCATTCATAGCGCAAAAGAGGGGCATAAGATTGACAGTATAAAAAGGAATGATAAGGTGTCATTTTGTGTAATAGAAAAAGATGAAGTAATACAAAAAACTTTTACTACTCATTTTAGAAGTGTTTCTATCTTTGGCAGAGCAAGGATTCTTACAGACGACTCTGAGAAACGCTATGCTCTCGAAAGTTTAATTGAAAAATATTCGCCTGACTATATTGAAGAAGGACAGCAGGAAATCGAAAGAGCATGGGATAGAGTATGTTTAATTGAAGTCAAAATCGAACATATGACAGGTAAAGCCGCTATAGAAATTATTAATAGTAGGAAGTAAACTATTTACTTTATTCTTTTAATGTTGAACATCAATAAAAAATTGCGAAGTAAAGAATATTAATATAATCAATAAAGGGCATGTTCATAATGGTTGGAGTAGAAATTGATATGGTTGTAACAGACAGTTTGAAAGCATTGGCATTATACGAAAAAATATTTGATATCAAACGTGTTGAGGTATCGGATTTCCTAAAGGTGAAAATGAAGTCATTTTTACACTATATGGAGTACGCTTTCACATGTTGGATGAAAACCCAAGATTCGGGTTAGCAGCACCAAATCCAGATAAACCTAATACAATTTGGTTTAACATATCAGTCCCTGACATTAAAGAAACATTTTCAAAGGCGATTAGCGCAGGTTGTACAGAGGTTCAGCCAGTGACTGAAATGCCTGATTACGGAGTATCAAATGCTATATTTGTTGACGTTTTCGGCTATCAATGGATGCTGCATCAAATACACAAAGAAGTGAGTTATGAAGAACGCATTCGGCTTTGGGAGGAAAAAAGGGATAATTAAGAATTAGTGCATTACAAGAATATTATACATCATTAATAATGGGGGATTGTTTTGAAGAGAGGAAATTTAACTTTTGTTTTTCTTGTCATATGGTGCATTTTGGTGCTTACCTACTTTACAATCTGGAAAAATAACTGGTTTATTCTGATTTCAACCAATGCACTTCTGCTTCTAAAACTATATTTAGATTATAAACATAGTTAGGACTAAGTTTTACTCTAAAAAGGGCAAAGGGATAAGGAATAAAATAAAAAATTATGTCAGAGATAAAAAACTCGTATTTATAAAAAAGTTGTGCTAATAAATTTAATTTATAATAGTAATTGCAATCAAGGATTAGAAGACCGTGTGAAAACCTATTCTTCCGCAGCAGGCTCTTTGGGGTGATATAAATCTATATTATTAAGAATTGAACATAATATTGCGTCAGTAACTATTATGGGGGTATGAAGGTGGAAGATTATAATGTTGTGAAAAATGATTTTAATGAAATATCAGAACTTGATGACCCAAAATGGAATCATAATAACTGTTATTTCAAACAACTCATGAAACTTATTCCAGATAATGCTAATACTTGCCTTGACATCGGCTGCGGTAAAGGTGAACTCTCATTTATGCTGTCCCAAAAATCTAAAAGAGTAATAGCAGTTGACCTTGCAGATAAGATGATTGAAAGGGCAAAGATTTTACATGCAAATAAAAACATAGAGTATATTTGCGGAAACATTCTTGATATGAAATTTGAAAACAATAGCCTTGATGTCATTATAACAACAGCCACAGCACATCATTTGCCTTATGAGTGGCTTCTTAGTTTTGCAAAGGATAAACTTAAAAAAGGCGGTAAACTCATTATATTAGACCTTGTAAAAGCAAAATCATTAACTGATTATATTATATGGGGCAGTGCCTTTTTTCCTAACATAGTAATGAATTTTATAAAAAATGGCAGGCTTAAAAAAGACGATGAACATGCAAAAGAAGTTTGGGAAAGGCATGGTAGACATGATACTTATATGACGATGGATGAAATAAGGTCATTAGCAAATAAACATATACCGACAGCAAAAATTCAAAGAAAACTTTTTTGGAGATATTTATTGGTATGGCAAAAGTAACTTGCATACTTAAATAGTCTCATAAAAAAAGGATTTGAAATAACAGGAGTTGTTGAACCAGAGCCTGCAGAGAATATGCTTAATACAGTACCTGGAATGTTAGATGAACTACGTAGGCCAATGATGCTGCTTGTATTCGGCAAAGAAGAAGCGAAGAAGAACATATATAAGTGATAAATACTGGTATAGGAGTTTATATCATGAAAAAAGAAATTCCCGACAAAAACCTATTTATGATGTGTAAAAAATTGAATACCTGTGCTCTTGCTGAGTTGCCAAATGGATATCATGTAAGAACTTGTAGAAGGAATGAATTAGATATATGGAAAAAGATGCCTTTTGATGATGAAAAGACTGCTGAGCAATATAGCGACTATATGACGAAATATTTCAATGATGTTTATGCAAGCAAAGAAGATTTGTTTTTTAATAAGTGTTTATTTGTTTGTGATAAAAATGATACTCCTATCGGGACGTGTTTTGCATGGAAGGCATACGATAGAATTACTACGATACATTGGTTTAAAGTTGTGAAAGAATACGAAGGATTGGGCATTGGAAGGGCACTGCTTTCCGTTGTTATGAAAAGTATTCCAAAGGATGAATATCCTGTTTTTCTTCATACACAGCCATCCAGTTTCCGAGCAATAAAACTGTATTCCGATTTTGGGTTTGCTTTACTAACAGACCCAGTAATCGGGTATAGACAAAATGATTTGGAAGAATGTTTGCCTATTTTAAAGACTTACATGTTTAAAGAGGATTTTGAAAAGTTACAGTTTGCACAGGCTCCTGAGAATTTTCTTAAAGCAGTAAAATCAACATGTATAAATGAGTTTTAACAGAAGGCATTATCTGAAGGGTAATAAAATTGATTGTAGGTCCTAATTATTTAGTAGTATTGTTAAATAGGTTTTGTTCGGTAAATTATGAAAAAACATAAGTAAAGTTGGGGAAATTTGATGCGAAGAGTTATGATTATTGGTTCTGGAGGTTCTGGAAAGTCAACTCTTGCCAGACAGTTAGGTAAAATATTAAATATTGAAGTGTTCCATCTTGACGCAATACACTGGAAACCAGGATGGGTTGAGACGCCTTTAGATGAATGGAAAGCAATCATTGATGAACTAACAAAGAAAGAAACTTGGATTATAGACGGAAATTATGGCGATTGTACGATGGAAACCCGCATTCAAGCAGCAGATACAATCATTTTTTTGGACTTTCCAAGAGTAGTTTGCTTATTTAGGATAATAAAAAGATGGCTCCAAAATATTAATAAAGTAAGACCCGATATGGGGAAAGGATGCGCGGAAAAAATTGATTGGAAATTCTTAAAATGGATTTAGACATATCCTGATTCAAAACGGCCAGAAATCTTGAATAAAATTAATGCGTATAAGTCAAATAAAAATGTTATTGTACTGCATAATACTAAAGAAGTAAAACAGTTTTTAAAGCAGTTAGCATGAAATAAAGTTTCACAGGATAGAAAGTGCTGAGATTCTGCCAATATGTTTATTATCGAATATCCATTTACTAATTATATATTTCTTGATACAAGAATAGGAACACAATTATACTACACATAACAGGCTTCTACTCCTGCTTATGTTGCATTTTCTTTTATCAGATTTCTATAAAGAAAATGAAATTATATTATACTAAGGTCATAATAGTAGAATAAGGTGAATTAAAATAAGTATTTTAAGGGGGCGATATCATGGTTTATGATACAAAGAAAATTATAGATACATTAATAAGTAATATTTCAGAATTGAGTGAAGTTCAATCAATCGGAATAAGTGGTAGTAAGACTTCTCTTCCAAGGGCAGGAGAAGGGGATATTGATATTTTTATATATTGCGATATGATACCTAATCTTGAAAAAAGACAAGCCATAATAAATCAGTTGGGTAACCAGATACAGGAAAGTAAAATAAATATCTTTGAAGGGGGACATTGGGGAATAGGAGATTTCGTGCTTGTAAACGGTATTGAAACTTGGTTAATGTATTTTACAGTAAACGAAACCTTAACTGATGTAGAATCTATACTCAATGGCGAATATCCAGATAAATTGGATAATTACTACTATCCAATAGGGCGATGTGCCATGTTGAAAAATATCAATGTTTTATGCGATAAAAGCAATTTTTTAGATGACTTAAAAAAAAGATTATCCAATTACCCAGATAAATTAAGAAAGATACTTATACAATATCATTTAGATGAACTTGAAGATACCGAAGATTTACAACGTGCTGTAGCCAGAAAAGATGTACTGTTTTATCATTTTGCAATGGATATAGCAATTGACCATTTCCTTCAAGCGTTATTTGCTATTAATAGAACCTATTTTCCAAGCCGAAAAAGAACACTTGATTTTATTGAAATCTTCAATATTAAACCCGAAAGATGTAATGAAAAATTATTAGAAGTTATTAAGTTAGGTAGTTTTTCAGAAGGAATTAATCAATCTTTTACAATATGGAGCAACATGGTTAATGAACTAAAGAAATTGAGTAATATTTAGTGTGATTAATTCGCCATCTTCATATTTTGTGTCTAAACTGTATTATTATACGAAATAAAATCTTCATAAAAAATACTGCTAATAATGATATACATATATATGGGTACGATGATTAAACCTTCGAGGTGAGTATAGATGAAAATACTGAACTTAATTTGTAAAAGGACAAATTGTTATCTCCTTGAATCCAGTTGCGGATGGATAATGATAGATACTGATTTTCCTGGTACTCTTTATCGGCTTATGAACTTATTGAATCAGCATAATATCAAAATAAGTGATATCAAATATTTAATTGTAACACATTTCCATCCGGACCATGCTGGGATTGCTCAAGACTTAAAGAATTTAGGAATAAGATTAATTTTACATGAATGTCAGGTTGCTTTTGTAGACAATTTAAACAACTTTTACAAAAAGAATAATCAATTTAATTTTACAGATATTCTACCTGAGGGTAATATCGTAATTTCCAGCAAAGAAAGTAGAGACTTCCTCAAAAGTATGGGAATAGAAGGGGAAATAATCCAAACGCCTGGTCATACAGATGATAGCATAAGCCTCATTATTGATGGATGTTGTGCATTCACAGGCGACCTTCCGGAATTCAGTCTTATGGAAGCCTATAACGACCAAACAATCAAAAACAGTTGGAAATTAATAAAGGATTATAAAATAACAAAAATATTTCCAGGTCATGGAAACCCGTACACAATAATTTAGTGTACACCGATGTTGATAGTAAGATATTTTGGCTAAAAGAGAGGTTAATTAAAGTGGTTTTGTGGGGAATCTTCATCAGCGCTTTTTTAATAGGCTTTTCAGGAGCAATGATGCCTGGGCCTATGTTGGGGGTTACAATTGACGGCAGTCTTAAAAAGGGGTGGACAGCAGGCCCTTTGACAGTATTAGGGCATGGAATACTGGAATTTATATTAATTGTCATCATGACATTCGGGCTTAAAGATTTCTTTTCTAATCCGACAGTTGCAGGATTTATTGGATTTTTTGGCGGTGCTTTTCTTGCATGGATGGGCTATGGAATGATAAAATCTGGTATTAATAAATCAGTTTCTTTGGAGAGCCAAAGAGCAGGGAATAGTGCCGGAGTGAGGAATCTTGCATTAGCGGGAGCGCTTGTAAGTGCTACCAATCCGTATTTTATTCTCTGGTGGGCGTCAACAGGTATGGAATCAATACGCCAGTCTTATACTTCAGGGTTAATTGGTGTTTTGTTCTTTTTCATAGGGCATATCCTATCGGACTTTGTATGGTATACAGCAATATCCACGGCATTTTCCAGAGGAAAGAAACTGATAAGTGATACCCTATATCGATGGATAATTATATTGTTAGGCATATTTATTGTAGCATTTTCAATCTATTTTATAGGCAGTGGCTGGAAGATGCTATTAGGGGCGATAGAGTGAGAAAAAAGATAGGTATATAGTTCGAATTAGCATTTGTATATATAACTGTTTTAACTATTGCTGGATTTATGACAAATAGAAAGGGATAATTATAATGAAACAAAACAAATACGATGATGATGTCTTTTTCAATAAATATAGCAACATGAACCGTTCAAAAAATGGTCTTGAAGGTGCGGGGGAGTGGCATGAACTGAAAAATATGCTGCCTGACTTCAAAGATAAAAGGGTTTTGGATTTAGGCTGCGGGTTTGGATGGCATTGTCGCTATGCTGTAGAGAACGGTGCCAGGTCAGTAATTGGAATTGATATTTCACAAAAGATGTTAAGTGAAGCAAAGAGTAAAACAAAATATGGGAATATCGAGTATATCTGTATGCCAATAGAGGACATAGACTTTCCTGAAGAATCCTTTGATGTTGTTATCAGTTCCCTGGCTCTTCACTATGTTAAATCCTTTGAGGATGTATTAGTCAGAGTATATAAATGTCTTTCAAAAGGTGGAGATTTTGTATTTTCTGTAGAGCATCCCATTTTTACAGCACAAGGCCCTCAGGATTGGTATTATGATGGTAAAGGTAATATTCTGCATTGGCCAGTTGACCATTATTTCACGGAAGGTATTCGTAATGCTAAATTTCTAGGTGAGGAAGTTATTAAATATCACCGGACACTTACTACATACTTAAACAGCCTCATAAAATTAGGATTTGAAATAACAGGAGTTGTTGAACCAAAGCCAGCAGAAAATATGCTTAATACAGTACCTGGAATGTTGGATGAACTGCGCCGGCCAATGATGCTGCTTGTGTCGGCAAGAAAGAAGTAATATTAGAATGAAATGAAGGCGGAGGTGAAGCACTGTGTTTGAAGGCGGTGTACCAATGGAAATAAATGAGAAAATTTATATTGAGGAATATAACCCTGAATGGGCCGGACAGTATGAATATGAAAAAGAACAATTATGCAATGCTCTTGGTGATGCGGTTTTAGGTATTGAACATATAGGAAGCACATCTATTCCTGGAATTTGGGCAAAACCGATAGTTGACATTATGATAGGTGTAAAGTCTTTGCCCCTGGAGAAATCTCAGATTTGTAAAGTCATAGAATTAGGCTACGAATATCTTGGTGAAGCAGGAGTAAGTGGAAGGATTTATTTTCGGAAGAGATTTCCCAAGGCATATAATGTACACATTACCCAATTCGGGAACTTGATTTGGAACAATAATATTCTTCTACGTGACTTTTTGCGCAGTAATAAAGATGAAGCAATGAGATATTCAGAGTTGAAAAAGATGATAATATCCGAAGGTGTAAACAATTTATTAGAATACTCAGAGCGCAAGGCTGACTTTATTAATGAAATTCTTAAAAAGGCTAATGAATGGTATAATAAAAATAACTTCTAGTATTACGAACTACAAAAGAGAAATTAAGAAGAAGGAACTTATAATGAAAGCAGAGATTAACCTTATTACAATTTGGACATAGGTCAAAACTTTATATAAATATATATTAAGAGATTATACATACTTGCAGGTGATGATAGTTTGGCAAAGCATGAGTTTGGAATAATAGATTCTTTTGAAGAAAATAAATGGTATAGTAATTACGAACCTGAAAAATATAATTGTATTTCTGTTAGTGACGATTTAATTGAAGAATTAATTATAAAATATAATGAAGAATTAATGGCAATAAAGACGTATTTTCAGGTTACAACCCAGCCAGGTACCGGATTAGATTATTGTGGTGTAACGCTTATCCCTCCAGAATCCCTTAAACAATTTAGAGGGGTTATTATCAAGGCAAATATCCACTATCAATCGCAGGAACTTGAATTGCTTATTGAAAAGGTATCTAGTGCAATTAGTGAAAATAAATACTTAATTCACTATGGAATATAGTATTTTTCATATAAGAATATGAATATGCAGATGAAAAGTGGGAGTATCATGTTTGAATATATAAAATTGCAAAGAACAATGTGTTTTGGGACTTGCCCCGTTTATAGTGTAACAGTGGATAATGAGGGCAATGTAAATTATTATGGAGAATTGTTGATAATAACAGATTAAAGGGAACTCAATACTGGTTCCCTGTTCGTTGCTCAGGGTTTGCGAATAATATCAAAATCACAGATAGTGATAGAATGGGTGTTATAGTCAATGAGCCCATCTTTTTTCATTTTATTGAGTTCACGGGAAAGAGAAGTCCTTTGAATACCTAACCTCTCGGCTAATTCCTTTTTTGTCATATTAAGTTTTATTTCTTTACTTTTTTGAGAGTAGTACTCATAGTTTAAGAATTCAATGATAGATTCCTTTATAGATTTCATGGAGATTGATTTAATTTTGCTTGTCAAGATAGCAGTTTTGTCCGATATGCAAGTTAAGAACTGTATTAAGAAATCCTGGCTAGTCTGACAAAGTTGCAGTACAAAATCTTTATCGATATGTAAAATTTCAGCATCTGATTTTGCCACCACACTCATGGGATAATAAGGATACCTTGAAAACAATAGGTTGCCTCCTATACTGTCTCCGACCTTAAATTCGGTAATAGTTAATACATTTCCCTTTTCATCAATCTTTTGAACAAATACCTGGCCTTTTAAAATAATATCCCAGTAATTGCATTTCTCGCTTTCAAAATGGATAATGCTGCCTTTATTGTATTTAGAGATAATATAATTATGAGTTTTAAAAAGATTAAGCAGTTCTTCAGTAGAAAATCCATCAAATAACTCTGTTAGTCTTAAAATACTTAGATAATTTTTTATATTCATAAATACCACCTTTTTTAAAATTAGGTTGTGTTAAGTAGTATTTGTGTAAAATGCGTCAAATGATTTATTTTCAAGCATTAGAGAGTTATTAAACCTCAGAATTCGTGTACCCCCTAATTTTCATCAAATCCATGCTTGCATCCTCTTAAAAATGCTTTAAAATCTGCTCATAAATTTTTGTCAAGGTCGGGCTGAAAGCCCGTTAATTTCAGCCTTGACAAAAATTCAATTGAGCAGATTAAAATTTTGTCAGAGGATGAAAGTATTTAAATCTTGCGAAGCATTTTTTCATATTTTACTTTACACTATCTAAAATTAGTTACCGTGGTAACTGTATGTTACTGTAATTTATTATAATATAGATTTAAACATAATGAAAGGAGAGTTTTTATGCTGGAGAAAAAATATGTATACAGTCTTACAGATGACAAAATAATTGAAAGGATTGTGGATGATGAGAATATTCACCTAAATCATATGGTTCTTGTAAAAGGAACAAATCTTCCTGAACACTATTCCAATTCCAACGTCTATATGATAATTGTACGGGGAAAAATGACTTTGCAGTTAAATGAACAAGAACCACATCATTACACCAAGGGAGATATTATTAATATACCATACAAAACAAAAATGAATGTCCATAATCAAGACGAAGAAGTATTGGAATTCTTTGTGGTAAAATCACCTAATCCTAAAAACTACAGGGAGAAGGAGTGATGAAAGGTGGATATTTTTACAGCATCATTATGGGGAATAACAGGGGCTGCATTTATTGCATCCCTTGTTAAAGATAAGCAGAAGACATTCAATTCTATAAAAATGGCAAGAGGTATGATGAAAAATATGATTGGAGAGATTGTAGGCATCTTGTTTCTTATAGGATTGATTCTGACCTTCATACCGCCTGAAGTTATAAAGAATGTTTTGGGAGAATCCAATCTGTTCATTTCAACCGTTATTTCTGCCTTAGTAGGTAGTATTACATTGATTCCAGCCTTTGTAGCATTTCCTCTGGTAGGTTCTTTTGTAGATGCAGGTGCAAGTATTGTCCCTGCCGTTGCATTCTTAACTACTTTAACGATGGTTGGAATAGTGACATTCCCATTAGAAAAACAAGAGTTTGGTTTGAAGTTTGCTACTACCCGTAATGTTCTTAGTTTTGTATTTGCACTTATAATAGCGCTGACGATGGGAGTGATTATGTGAAATGATTGAAATAATTAAAAAGAACAAACTGCTGGCAGCAGTATCTTTGGCATATATTTTTCTATTTATCGCAATGCCCGATAAGGCTTATTTATCTGTCAAAAACAGCATATATTATATTATAGAAATGCTTGAAATTATGCCTGTGATTTTTATACTTACATCAATTATTGAAGCATGGGTTCCTAAAGAAGTAATCATGAATGGATTTGGGGAGAAAGCAGGAATAAAGGGGGGTATATTCTCGTT
>ENA-OWOZ01000922-OWOZ01000922.1-bioreactor-metagenome-genome-assembly--contig:-NODE-922-length-31455-cov-6.021448_pt1 | contig 31455 bp, 28 predicted proteins | sample MGYA00238140_ERZ651804 | MGnify/ENA primary metagenome ERZ651804 (study PRJEB26910, sample SAMN07631232) | bioreactor metagenome | isolation source: Switchgrass digestor | place: USA: Dartmouth... | reverse complement strand
TGAGTCTTTTGGCTCTGAGCTCTTTTTCTGACATAAATATAGTTGATTCATCGGCATAAGCAACCGCAGGAATTAGTGTAGTAAACATTAATGCCATTAAAAAAATTGCAACCATTTTGTTCTTCATAACCTTCACATTCCCCTTTCTTAAATCAAATCTGTTAGTGTGGCTATCCCCCTTTCCTGGCTATTTTTTTAGAGACATTAGAAAAGAGTAAAGGCATGCTCCACAAATGATTAGTATAAAAATTGAGACATTGCCAAAATTGAGCGGGAAAAATGGAAAAATAACGGCAATAAAGGCTATGAAGCCAAAAAACACTAGATAACTCATTAAAATCCCGGTATCTACTCTCCATTTCCCAGCATTTTGGTTTTGATTAGATACATGTCTAAATGCTTGATACGCTAATGCTAACGCAATTAAGTACAGATAACCTCCTACATAAATAAGAAAACCGGCTATTAGTAAAATTATGATGACAGTAATAGGTATGGGCATACTCATTAATCTCCTTTCTCTCAGTTAAATAATACCAAATATACCAAATAAATTCTATAAAAAACAAATTTTGCTACACACATACTATCAAAAAGTTAATGGTTTAATACCATTCTCTAGCAAAAAAAATTAGTTTGTTACATCAATTACATTATTCAATTTACAGGGGTTTACCCCTGTTTTTTTATGCAAATTTTGAAGGTTTGTTACGCCCGTTAAATTCGGATTCAGTTCGAACAATCAAATTCTATTGAAGGCCGCATGGTAACCACCATAATGAGATGCTTGTCCTTCAAGTAAGAGAAATCTTTTGGATTCAATTGACAATCCTTGAGGAGGGGAAGAATGGCGAAGGAATTCAACAATGACAACAGCGATATTTTTCGCAGAGTCAAAAGAAGGGGATTTACACAAATAGACAACGAGCCTATAAACGATCCTGATCTGAGGTTTGAGGATATAGGCTTATTGGTTTATGTAATGAGTAAACCTGACACCTGGACAATATATAAGAGCAACTTGGAATCCAGTCACGGAAACGGCAGAGAAAGTATTAGAAGTATATTTGGTAGGCTGCAGGCTAAAGGATATTTAAAGATATTGGAACATAGAGATGATAAGGGACGGTTCAAGCATAAAGAATACATTTTCACCGACATACCTTACGATTTTGGGGAAGAATTACCCATAGACGGGAACCCGTCAATGGATGAAAAGGCCGGTAAATACGTGGATTTATCCATGAACGGGAAGCCGTCAATGGATGTTGTCCATGAACGGGAAACCGTCAACCGTAAACCGTCGCCTAATAATACTATATATAATAATACTTTAATTGCTGCTGCTGAAGATGAAAGCCCAAATGAAACTTCGATTAACCAAGTTAAAACTATTTTTAATCGAATACTAAACAGATCTATCGATAATGACCTGGCTAAGGTATTGGCAGGTTATTCGATTGAAGAGGTAGAAACAGTAGCGTATACTCTGCAGAATAGGCTCGAAGAAGGAAAAATAACTAATCCTATTGGACTCTTAAAGAAAGACCCAGTAGATGTTATAGCTAATATATTAAACGGTGGATTATACAGTAGCAAGCCTATCAAACACACAACAGATAGGGGAGAGTATACAGCAGAAATAGAAGAATTCGAACAGTTAACCGGACTACAAATGAAAGGTGCTGCCAGAGAGAACAAATATATAGCTTGGAGAAAAAAGTTTAATAAGGACGTAGTATTTAAAGCTGGAGAAATTATGGCATTAAGAACTAATGGCAGCCTGGAATATATAGATCGGATATTAAATGACTGGGAAGGCCAAAAGGTAACTAGCATAACTGATATAAAATATAGAAAGGGCACAAAAAAGACGATGGATGACTACGAAATTTATATCCCGCCCAGCCAGGTATAAACAGCTCTATCTGATACGTTCTAGGAAACCTAACTAAACACTATTTTTAAAACCGACTTTAAATTTACTAATCTTCTGATATAATAGGATTATAGTTCCATATAATGGGTAAACAAAAATGCAACATTTTTGTGGCAGTATCCGTGTGTCTTAATATAAAGCTCCTTCGGGAGCTTTTTTTATTTTATGAGAAGTTTTTAATAATATCCTGCGACCAACGCAGGGAAAGGGGTGTATGTATGTTTAAAAGAAATCTTATGTCGGCAATAAAAGCGTGTGTACCTGCTGTAGCAGTAATAACTCCTGAATGTTACTGCTACTTCATAATGTCCGGCGATAGACGGTGTAATTTGGCCAAAAGTTGACGGATGTGTTGACCGTTTGGGCAGCCCCTTAAGGGGCAGGGAGAACTAACTCAATTCTCCCTGAACAACTAGCTTAACCATATGATCATCAATAATGTTACGTTGGTTCTGAGCTCCATAGAGCAGACAATGAGTGCAGACCTTGTTAACCATTCGTGCTGCTCCGCTTGAAAACTTGAATATCTCATCAACAGCGTTATCAGAGAAAATATCATGTTCGGCACCGGCATAAGCCAGGTGTCTTTTTACATATTCGCCAACCTGAGAGCGATCCAGGTGAGGCAGCTTGCATTGTATGTCGATGCGTTGTCTGATGGCCGAATAGGACTGAAGTTTAAGCCTATCCCAGAGTTCGTTCTGGCCTACTAGAATCAAAGCCATTGGGCTTTTGGCGTCCATTTTGAAATTCAACAGGAACCTGACTTCTTCCAACATCTCTTTGTCCAATAGATGGGCTTCATCCACGATAACCACGGGCTGCAGGTGGTGGATACCCTGCATCAGTTCGATCTCTTTATGTAGTTGCCGTTTAGCGTCTCCCCGGTAGAATTTAGCCTCACAGCCCAATTGCTCTAATAGGCCTTTGTAGAAATGCCGAGGTGTTAACTTGGAATCAGCCAAGTACATCACCATATACCGAGATGTGTCCAGAATTTCTTTAAAGCACCTTATGGTAGTGGTCTTACCGGTTCCACAGTCTCCGGTTAATACTGCAAACATCTGCCGCTGGGCGGTGTATTCAAGCCTTCCTAGGGTTTCTTCCAGCAGGTGTGACTGATACAACTGATCAGTGGGTATATCCCTGGAAAAAGGTGTTCTTGTTAGACCATAAAAGCTCTCAAACATTATCTTTACCCCCTTTTCTTACACTGCGGTAGGAGATGGCAGGGGGTTGGGATTCTTTACGCTCCTGGTTTTTCCGAGCGGCTGCATTTAGTAGTCTTGAAGAATCCGCCGGGGCTTTCTGTAAATGTTCGGGCAGTTTGGGTCTGGGAGCACTCCGCTCGCCAATAACCAGTTCTTTAGCCTTAAAGGGCTGGTGTCCTTCATATTCGATGGTAAGTTCACTAATATCTGCCGGATCGAAGATGACATCGACTTTGCAGCCGATAAAAGTCAGACCTACTTCGTATTTTCTGCTTTCAAAGCTGATACAGCCTGATTTATCTACCTTTCTTTCCTCACAGTGCATAAATGCACTGGCTAGTATTTCCGGATCAAGGTATTTCAAGGTCTTACGGTCACTCTGGTATGCCACTGCCGGACTAAGCTCACCCTCTATTCCGGAATGAGGCTTGTGCTGGTAGCATTCCTCCAGCCAGACTGTGAACAACTGATTTAATCTGTCTAAGGTTTGTGGTTCCTCTAATCTGGCCTCTGCTAAAAATGAGTCAACCACCCGGTTAAAACGTTCAACTTTGCCAGTGGCTTCGGGGGAATAGGGTTTTGCAAACAGTAGCCTGATTCCCATCTTGGCACAGGCTCGATTCATCCATTTGTTGCGGTACTGACCGCCGTTATCAAAGTATACTTTTTCCGGAACGCCGTATTTTAGGATGGCTTTCTTGAAACAGTCTTCAACAATTATTTGGTCTAATACCGGGTAGAACTCACCATGCAGAATGAAGCGAGTAGCGTCATCCACAAATGTAACCAGGTAGACTTGTTTCTTTTTGCCTTCCTTGCCGATGGGCAGGTAGGGCCCGTATTTTATGTCAGAATGCCAGAGCTGGTTACGGTATTTCTGCTGATAACGTCTGGCAGCTACACCGGTACCGGTATACATGCGCATTTGCCGACTACTGTAACCTCTCTGGGCTAACTTTTCCTGCAGGGTGCTACGCTTGATCTGTCCTGGCTGAACTAGGCCCTCCCACTCCATGATCTGAATGATTTGGGATATGCTGCGACTGGGTACTTGGCGGCGCAGCAATATGGCCTGCTCCAGGACGTTAACGGGAACTGCTTCTTCGCTACACCGTTTGCCTCTGCCTTTGGGCTTTAATCCGTTAAATCCTTCTTTCCTGTACAGGTCTAGATACCTGCGTAAGGTGCGCTCGGATATCCCGGTCTGTTCACATATCCGGGTTTTGATTACCTTAGCCTGTCCGGCATCCAGGCCTTCAGCAAGGAGTGGGGCCAGCATATGCACCCGCTGGGCCGCTATCTCTTCTGCCTTCTTGTCATTTCTCAATGCTCAAGCCTCCTTTTTAAGCTTTAACATTGAGTTTACCTTTACACTTTTATGGACAAAACGCTGAACGGGTATGTGGCCATAAATTTAAATTGGCTATGGGTTTGACAACTCTGGCCAGCCAACCGGGTGCATCTCCTACATGCTGCCAGATCCTGTGGAGCTTGGACGGGGGAAGGCTGGATAAACCTCCCACAGATTCCTTTAGATGATACCTTAGGATTATTGATGTCAGGCAACTCTGGAAGTAGTCAGCTCTTTCAAAAAACCAGTTCTGCCACCGCTTAAGGGTAGACTCATCTGCAATTACACTCATCTGTCTTTCCTCGGTAATTGTAGTTTCTATACTCTCCCGCACATGGTGTTTGTAAGGAACTAATATATCCGGAAGTTCATGATGAATCCTTTTGCAGTCAACACATCTCAGCCTACGAATACTCAAAACTATCTTGTTTCCATGGGTATTGATACAGCTTCTTTTGCGGCTGCCTATCACCTTTAATCCCCCGCTGCAGCAGGGACAAGGAATCTGCTCCAAGCTCCTAACAGAAAACACCCTTGGAAGGGTTCTCTATCAGCTCATATTTTGATACAATAACCATACTTGGTGTGGACGTCTCTGGTGCTTCTGTTGGTCGCATTAGCACATTTATACAGAGGCGTCTTTCCTTTCTGTATAATACGGTCATTATATCCAGCTATTTTTGGTCAGGCAATCCCGTCAGCTTTTGGACGGTTTGGATTGGCGTTAACAGTTTGGCACCAATGGCTGTTTTTAAGACTCGAATAACCTGTCCTAAGTACTGTACAGCCTTTATGTTAGGTGTGGATAGGGATTACCTTTAGGCATCCGCGCCTTTGGTTTAGAGATTAGAATACTACATGGTTGTATACACCGAAACTTCCTTTTAATTCATTTAAATTTTTTGTCTTGCTTTTTGCTTTCTTTTTAATGCAACGCTAGTGATAAAAATTATTATAAATATTTATTATTTTCCGATATAATGAAGCAGAAGGATGTACTCGAAATATTTTCTTAAAATAGCAGCTAAATTAACCGGGTTGATTATATAACCACTCATAATTCAGCCAAAAAAATAGATATTCAAAAGTTATTGTGCAACCTGATATTACGATTAGTCGGACTTCATAATTATTACCGGCTGAGATACGGTCACTACTCATGAAAATATGTTTTGACAAAGAGGATCACTATACTGGCACGACGATAATAAGAATAACGATCAGACTAATATTAATGTTTTTATATTTGGGCGTTAGCAAAGGGATGGTTGTGAGCTATGGATATTCGTAAAAAAGAAGATAAACGAAAAATGGAAGAATATCAAAAACATCCCATGACTAATTTTGCAGATTCAATTAATCGTTCAATGATAGGGGAACCAGGGGAGTTAACAAGAGGGGGCTGTCTTACTAGGATTATTACCACTGTTATACTTATCGGAATACCGTTTTTACTTTATTTATTTTACAAAGGATAAATGTATTGGTGTTGCTAATAAAAACTGGTCACTAATGCTAGTTAAAAGTAAACTACTGTGCTCATTATCTTGGTTTCAAATTAGCTTTACAGTCTGGCTTTCTTGAATCTCACCGCCTATTGTTTCTAATTGGTGCTAATTATTTGTATACTGCTACCCATATTATGACAGACCAGTTTATCGCCGGTGGGGTTCAGGGACTCCAGAACAACGGCAAAACCAACCAGGTTAAAGCCTTAGAACTAAGAATAAAGGATCTCGAACAAGTCCTGGGATGTAAAATCCTTGAGGTAGAGGAACTAAAAAAACGGAAGATTTCTCCACTCGCAAACTTCGCAAGTAGATCCGGATTACTATACTGCATAGACCACTGAACTAAAAAAAGACAGAATCAGTATCAAAGATGCTGCCGAAATACTGGGAGTGCCACGCTCGCGGTGCTATCCCCGTAATCGTAAGAGTCACAAAACACCTAAACCTAAGCAGAACTATGTATTTGTATCAGACAAAGAACTATCCGCAGCAATCAAAATGGCCTGTAACCGCTATCCCCTTTATGGCTATCGCCGTATTCGCGTTATACTAAGACGTGAATTTAGGATAAATTGATTAAGCACCGCCCCTCAAAGGGGCTTTTTTAAATGAGCTGTTTTCAGATAGTCTATAGATAGACATTGAAAGTGAGGATGGTTATGTTTCTAGCTCTTTATGCCAATGAAAACCAGGAATTATTAGAACACTCCGGCATAGCTATGCTGGGTAGAACCGGTACCAACTGGGTGGAGCCTGAAGAGTTGGAGATGATACCCCTGCCCCGGGGGGCTTCCCTGGTAACAGTGCCTTACTATATTCCCGTGGGATTAGATGGAGATAGGCTGACCTATTTTGAGTCCGATCCCTCTGCTCGGGGACAGAAGGCTTATGCAGTAGCAGCCCTACTGCCGCAGGGATTTACCAGAACTTTGTTACCAGCCTGTGTTAGCAGTAGAAGTGCCGGGGATCTTCCCTTGCTGGGCTATGCTGCGGTGGGTTTCAAAAATGGCCAGGTGTATACGGCGGCGGTGCAAACCGATGAACATCGCAAATGGCATCCAGTCTACTATAATACGGCTCGACTTCCCGAGCGGATAAACCGACAGCTGCGAAAATATCCGGACAACAGGATCTTACAGCATTTGGCGCACTGCTCTCTGGACTACAGTTGCTTTACAGCGCAAAACATATTTTATCGTCGGTGGGAAGGAGGCATCCCCACCATGCCCAGCTGTAATGCCGATTGTATCGGCTGCATTTCCGAAAGTCATCATGGGGCCGATTCCCCTCAACAGCGTTTGACTTTTGTGCCTGATGCCCAGGAAATTGCCGAAATTGCTGGAGATCATCTGCAAAATGCTAAGGAGGCTATAATCAGTTTTGGCCAGGGATGTGAAGGGGAGCCTGCCCTGAATGCCCCTCGCCTGGCAGAAGCTATCAAAATGGTACGCCAACAGACTGATCGAGGTACTATCAACATCAACACCAATGCCGGATTCAGCAGTGGGTTGAGTCAGTTGTATGATGCTGGTCTTGACAGTATGAGGGTCACGATTTTTTCATTTGCTGAAGACAACTATGTCAAGTATCATAGACCTCGTAACTACAAGTTTGCTTCGGTGAGAGATTCCATAGCCCATGCACGCGCAAAGGGAGTCAATGTTTCTATAAATCTGTTGGTTTTTCCGGGATTTACGGATCGCGAATCGGAGATAGAAGCCTTGCTGGAATTCATAAGGAAAAACCCAGTGGACATGATACAACTGCGCAACTTAAACATTGATCCCGATTATTTGTTGGATTTGTTTGATAGCCAGGAAGCGGGTATGGGTGTGCTAACTTTTTTGAGCATTTTACAGCAGGAATTGCCGCAGGTGAGGATCGGTTCCTATACTCACCCGTTGCGTTGCGATAAAAGGGAGGGATATCGAAGAATCTCGTAAGATTCTTCGGTTTCAGATGCCTTACAAGAATGAAATGGCAAGTAAAATATCCCACGAACGAATCGTCAATCTTACTGAGGTAGCTGAAAAACTCAAAAAATTCAGGGTTGTTTACGACTGTCCAGAAGAAAAGCTAAATTCGGTTTCAGCATTATTTAAGCCTATTGAAATCTTAAAAGAAGATATCCAGGACATTCGATATGTATTCACGGTTGACAGTTCTCAGTATGATCTTCCAATAAATGATATGATACCTTCTGCAAAAGTCGGAATAGTTACTTTTGGAGGCTTAGTGGTAGATTTGCAGGAACGAAACGAGCTTAGAAATAATGGATTTGTAGATCCTTTAAGATTTAATGATCTATACGAATCCTCGTTTATGGTGTTCGTAACTCCAAGTCATAATGTTATTACAATTGATGCTGAACGGCCTATGGACAACATTCAGTCTATAAGATGGGAAATTTACAGATTTTTAAAAAAATCACCTTTTAAAGAAATTTCGTATCTCGAAACTTTAAATACTCTTTTGAAAGAAGGGGATCCGCAAGAAATAGCTGAATTCAATTGTCCTAACCCAGATTGTAACCAACGAATTGAATGGGATCTTGTTAATAATGATCCTTCAGCGGTAATTCCTTGTCCGAATTGCGGTGAGCCGGTCTATCTTTCAGATTGGTTAAGATTGGATGAGGCAATGGACTTTGAATTTGGAACGGGCTCTATTCTTACTAGGTTTTCCCAGGTAGTTGAGCATTTAACTGTGCTCAATTTTATTCAACATATGTTACAGATTACTATCCTTAAAAGGGCTCTATCGAAAACAGCATTTTTGATAGACGGGCCTCTTGCTATTTACGGTGAACCAGCGAGACTGCATAGGTATATTTTGAGATATCTTTATAGAATTCAGCAGGAGTTGAACGAACCCCTAATTTATTTTGGATTGCAGAAATCAGGCCGAATAAAAGACCACTTTACTTTGATAGAAGAACGGGCAGAGAAGCAAGGTATGGCAATTATACCTAATTCATTTTTTTTAGTAGACGATGATTACAGATTTAGATATATTCAACGAAGGCCATCATCCAATAAATACTTTGGACAGGATGTTCTCTACGGTCAAGATTTTGCATTTTATTCAAAAGATAAAAAGAAATATGTTATTTCAGTTTTATATCCTACAGAAAAGAAAAACGATGAAAGCTACAAAAAAATATTTGATGCAAAATTTTATCCTACACTTCCAACTATCTTTCATTTATTAAACGAGCTTCAAACGGATATTTATGAAGACGCTGTACTACCTGTAGCATTAGCACATACATACGCTGCTGTTAGCTTGAATCCGGGAACAAAAATACTAGAACTTTTTGTGCGTCAGCATACGCGTACATAAGGAGGTAAGAAAACATTGACTGATATACAAATGTTGCCTTTAAGGTTTCCCGGAGGCAAGCGACAGCTTTACAGTTTTGTTTATCAAGTTCTTGAAGAAAACAATTTGATCGGATGCCGATATATTGAACCTTATTGTGGAGGAGCAGGACTAGCCCTGACTCTGCTTTTAAGTAATTGTGTAAACCAGATATTTCTAAATGATATTGATCATAAAATTTATGCTTTTTGGTATTGTGCTTTAAACATGACAGATCAACTATGCGAGCTTATAGAAAAAACACCTGTCACAATAGAAGAATATCGAAGACAAAGTGAAATTTATAGAAGTTCCAAAGATATGCTTCAATTGGGCTTTGCAACTTTGTTCCTAAATCGTACTAACAGGTCAGGAATACTAATCGGTGGGCCGATTGGTGGATATGAGCAAAATAGTAAATATAAAATAGATTGTAGATTCAACAAGAACAAGATTATCGGTGCTATTAGACAGATAGCATCCTTCAGAAATAGCATCAAGCTATATAACTTAGATGCTTTGGATTTTCTTAGAAGAATAAAAGCTATGCAGTTCAAAACCAAAACACTGCTGTTTATTGATCCTCCTTACTACAAAAAAGGTAGGCGATTATACACAAATTTTTATATACACGAAGATCATTGCAAAGTAGCTGATTTTTTGGCTAATGATCTTAGATATTTACCTTGGATTCTTACTTACGATGATGCGGACGAGATAAGAGAAATATACAGTAATTATGATGTTCCTTACATCATGAAAAGAATAAAGTATAGCGCGGCTAGAAAACGATATGAAACAGAACTGCTGTTTTTCAATAATTTAATTATTCCATTTCAAGGAAAGGACGGAGATAAGATTTTCGATAATCTCGAGTTATTTTCTGAAGTAAAAGAGAACAGACAGGAATTAGCAAAGATCCATCATAAGCTATGCCAAACTGCGCAAAGATCACATTAAAAACTAAAAAACTGGCTAAAAATTACAATTCCTTTCAAAATAGTATCTGCAGTTGTTTGAGATACACCATAGAGTAGTAATTTAGGACTGGGCGGCATTTATGATACCACGTGTGCATTAGTCTGGGTTGCGCAATACTAGCTGCAATAACCATCCTGCTTAATATAATTGCCTGGCCCTTCTGCAGGGAGAGGAGCAAGACTTAAAACCCTGCTTAGTACTGTGCAATATATTATACTAAAAACGCCTTCTCCTCCACATCCAGTGCCGATGTGTCGCCTGCTTTGATTATTTCCAGGGTGGTATCTATTTCGGGCACGATGTTTTGCAAATAGAACCGGGCTGAGGCTACTTTACCCTGATAGAAAGGATAATCATAATGGTCAGGTCCCAGTTCTTTAATCTTCTTTTGCGCCACTAACGCCATGTCCAGCAGGACTTTGCCGCAGTATATCTTGCCGGTAGAATGGAGGATGCGGGTAGCATAGAGGCCGATCATACCAATTTTCCCTTGGCCTAAGTAACCAACTATAGCCGCCTGAATTTGCCTGTAGTTGTCCAGCCCTTTCTGCAGCAGGGCGAATTCCTGGGCAAAATCGGGATTATCCTTGTTTTTGTCGATGAAATCCTGAATGGATTGCAGCCATCCGGCAAATACCGTACCTTTGCGCTTGGTCCATTTACGGGCGACCAGGTCCAGAGATTGCAGGTAGTTGGTGCCCTCCCATATGCAAAAGATCCTGGAATCCCGCAGCATTTGAGATATGGGGTAGTCTTCGGTGTAGCCATAGCCGCCGAAAATCTGGAGGGCTTCGTTGATGCACTGGAAAGCCATATCGGAAGCGTAAGCCTTAATGATGGGGGTGGACAGGTCCACTATATCCCGGGCCTGGGCTGCCAGTTCCTTATCATCGCTCCATTCCGCCAGGTCCAGCAGATACAGGTTGTAGACAATCACCGCCCGCAGGCCTTCAATATGGGATTTTTGGAACATCAGGTTGCGCCTGATATCCTCGTGGCGGATGATGGGAACTCTTGGGCCCCTCAGATCAGAAAGCAGCCGTCCCTGGATACGCTGGGACGCGTAATTTGCCGCATGATAATAGGCGGCTGCGGCAGCGGCCACCGCCCCGTGACCGGTGTTGAGACGCTCTTCATTCATCATTTTGAACATTTGATAGGTGCCCTGGCCCGCCCCGTTTTCATCAGGGGGATCTCCTAATATGTACCCCCGGCAGTTGTTGTCCTCGCCAAAGTTGATCAGGCAGGTGGCAGAGCCTTTCATGCCCATTTTATCTTCGATGCTTATGCAATTGATATCATTGAATTCTCCCGCTTCTCCCTTTTCGTCAAGCCAATATTTAGGCACCACAAATACCGACAGGCCTTTTAACCCAGGAGCAGCTCCTTCCACCCGGGCCAGGACCAGGTGCACAATGTTTTCGGTAATGTCCTGCTCAGCTCCGGTAATAAAGCACTTGGTTCCCTTGATTTTGTAGACCCCCGGTTCATCGGTGGGATAAGCTTTGGTGAGCAGGTCACCTAAATCAGAACTTCCTCCCGGTTCGGTGACTGCCATGGTACCGGTCCACTGGCCGCTGAACATCTTGGGCAGGAAAAGGTTTTTCAATTTATCATCGCCAAAGGTCTGAATCAAATTGCAGGCTCCCGCACTGAGGACAAAATAGGGAGCCAGCGCCGGATTGGCCGCCGCCAGGTATTCCCAGGCACATCCTAATATACACAGGGGCAGTGCCGATTCATCATTACGGTTTTTATTGCTGGGCCCTAACCCGCTGGATTGGATAAAGTGGTAGGCTTTCTTCATTGATTCGGGAATCCTAACCTTGCCATTCTCAAACTGAGCCTGGATCTTGTCCCCATCTTTATTGGTGGGGGCTATTACTTCCTGAGCTATTCTGAGGGCATTATTCAGTATGGCATCTATATCATCTATGCTATAGGTGTCTTTAAACCGTTCAGTATTGAGAACCTTGGACAAATCCAGCCATTCCTTGAGCAGAAAAAGATGATCCCGGGTGGAATAGATATAATTGGAAGCCATCATACCATCCCCTTTCTAGACAAATCAGGTTGTGTTATTTTTTTCGCCAAGTGCCATTTTATCCCTGTATAATTGCTCGAAAAAAATCCGCAATATTATGACAATAACCAGCTAAAACCCTTCCTTAATAGGGGTAGTTAAATGGTAAAATTTATAAAAGAATAATGCAAAGATGTGAGAGTTGTCTGGTAAGGAGGCTGAAGAATGCTTGGGTTAGTTATTGTCGGAGTGGTTATAGTTTTGCTGGCCATATACCTGATCGGTACCTACAACAGTCTGGTGCAATTGAGGCAGCGGGTGCAAAATGCCTGGTCCCAGGTGGACGTGCAGTTAAAGAGGCGTTATGACCTGATACCCAATCTGGTCAGCACTGTTAAGGGCTATGCCCAGCACGAAAAAGACACCCTGGAAGCAGTTACCCGGGCCCGGACTATGGCTATGAATGCCGGGAATATCCGGGAGCAGATGCAGGCGGAAAACATGCTTAACAATGCTTTGCGTTCTTTGTTTGCGGTAGCGGAAGCCTACCCGGACCTGAAAGCCAATACCAACTTCCTGCAGCTGCAAAACGAACTCTCGGATACGGAAAGCAAAATCGCTTTTGCCCGCCAATTCTATAATGATACCGTGCAAAAATACAATACCAAGCTGGAGATGTTTCCTAGCAACCTGGTAGCGGGTATGTTTGGATTTGCCGCGGCTGATTATTTCACCCTTCAGGGCGAGCCAGATGCTCGTCAAGGGGTAAAAGTGGAATTTTAAAAGGGGAATTCGGTATGACAATTAAAAAATATGCCCGTGTTTTGCGTAATGCGGCTTTAAGTTTCCTTATAGGTTGGTTTTTGATGATGACCTGCATGGTCACCTGGGTTTGGGCTGATGACCGCTATTTTACCATGGAGCAAATTATTGTAGATGCCCAGGTGCTTCCCGATGCATCTATGCAAGTGACAGAAAGGCTGACTATAGAGTTTTCCGGGCAATGGAACGGCTTTTTTGTGAAGATTCCCCAGGATGGTTCTCCGGTTACGGATGTACAGGTAAGGGAAAACGGCCGGCCCTATGAATTCAATCCCGGTACCGAATACGGACCGCCGGGAACCTTTCTGGTTAAATCCGAAGTTGATGGGATGGTCGTTGACTGGAGCATAAACGCTCGTGATCAAGTACGTACTTTTGAACTGTCCTACCGGGTGGAAAATGCCGTCCAGATACATACTGATGTGGCCGAGCTCTATCGGAAATTCATTAATGAAGACAACGGCAATGAGATTTCTTATCTCCAGGTGAATCTGACTCTCCCACCGGGAGCGGAACAATTCAAGCAGGGAGAAGATATTCGCATCTGGGGACACGGTCCCCTGACCGGGGTGATTGAATTTGCCGGGCCTGATAAAGTGGTCTTGGAAGTAAGCGACCTGCCTGCCTATACCTTTATGGAAGGCCGGGTTGTCATGCCGGTCAGCCTCTTTGCAGGTGCTCCGAAAGAAGCCTATACGAACAAGCCGGCTCTGGAGCAAATCTTGGCCGAGGAACAAAAATGGGCCGACCAGGCTAACAGGCAGCGGACCCTGGCGCGCGTGGAAAATGGCATTGGGGCAGGTATAATAGCTGTGGCCCTGTTGACGGTCTTCCTGTTGTGGCGCAAATACGGGCGCAAACACCCCACCGTTTTCGATGGTGATTATTACCGGGAGCTGCCCGCTGACTACAGTCCCGCGGAGCTAAGTGTGCTGTGGAATTTCCAGGCCATGAACACCAATGACCTCACGGCTACCATCATGGACCTGGCTCGCCGCAAGTTCCTTTCTCTGGAAGAAGCCACCGTCCAGGCCAAAAAACTCTTTGGCAGCAAAGAAGTTGCTACCTTCCGGATTAACTTCTTACCGCCCCCTGAGCCTACCTCCCTGCGCAAACCGGAAGAAGCGGTGCTTAGGCCCCACGAAGCCAAACTTATTGATTTTCTCAAAAAAGAAGTCGGCGGCGGCAAGGATTATATATATCTGACGGATATAGAAGAATATGCCAAAGAGTACGGGGCAGACTTTCTAGACTTCTGGAGTACGTGGACTACTGGCATTATCGGCAGATGCGAGAAGTACAATTTCTTTGACAACAATGGCAGGATGCTGCTTTTCACCGTGTTAACCGGAATAGTTCTTGCGGTGCTGGGGTTTATCATGGCCCTGAACATAGGAACTATCGGCTGGGCCACCTTTATTGCCGGCCTTATTATACTCATAGTCCCGCTTTTTTTCCGGCGACGCTCGGTGACCGGGCAGGAGGATTATGTGCGTTGGCAGGCTTTCAAACGGTTTTTGGAGCATTTTTCGGAAATGGAGCGCCATGAGATTCCCAGCCTCAATATCTGGGAACACTACCTGGTCTATGCGGTAACCCTGGGGGTGGCCAAAGAAGTCATCCGGCAGCTGGAAGTGGTCTTTCCCAATCTGCAGGATGGAGATTACCGCTTCGGTTACGGGTGGATGAGGTACAGATCTGGTCGTTCCGATATGCTGGCCCTTGCCAATACCTTTGAGGGAATCGGCAGTTCCCTGGAAAGAGCTATGCAATCCGCCGAAAAGGCGGTCAGCAAGTCATCATCCGGCTCCGGCGGCGGGGGAGGATTCTCCGTCGGAGGAGGCGGCGGAAGAGGCGGCAGCAGTTACGGGGGCCGGTAGGATTGAGAAGTGAGAAGTGGGAAGTTGGAAGTTGGAATTGGGAAGTTGGGAGTGAGAAGTGTGGTATAGATTACGATGAATGAAAATATAGTTGCAGGATTTCACAGCAATTGTCACCTGCGGCGCAGGCCACGATGAATGAAAAGTCACCATTTGTGTCATTGCGAGCGCAGCGAAGCAATCTCGAATAGTGCCTGCAGGTATGTTGAACGAGATCGCCACGGCACTTCGTGCCTCGCGATGACACGGCGAAAGCTATTTTCACAGCAATGGCAATAGCTACTGCATTTGCTGAGATAGCTTCTTGCTCAACTCCAGTAAGGTGCCACGGTTATTCTTTTGAGGCTCCTCCAGGACGATTTCCAGAAGCTGATTTAGCAGCTTGCCCATACCGGGACCCGGCTCTATACCGATTTCCATTAAATCATAACCATTGACAGCCAGATCCTCGATGGTTAAGGGATGCTTTTCCCGGAGAATCTGCTCTATTTCCGCCTGCATTTCCTCCAGGGAGGTAAAGTCAAAAGGCGGTGCCGAACCCAGTATATCGGCTTTTTGCAGATCATACAGGTCCTGCAGGTTGTGTTCACCCACTTGGCTTACCAGCTTTTTGAGATTGGCATTGCGAAATCTGGCAAAACGAGTCATATGGGCGCCGACCAGAGTGGTAATATCCTCAATGGTTTTATGGTCATATCTCAGGCGCTCCAGAATCTGGCGGGTTATCTCCTGGCCTTTGAGATGATGACCGTAAAAGTGGCCCACTCCCTTTTCATCCCGGGTGAAAGTGGCGGGTTTGCCAATGTCATGCAGGAAAGCTGCCCAGCGTACATTGAGACGAGGAGGGACCCCGTCCAAAACCGCCAGAGCGTGCTGGAAAACATCCTTGTCATGGTTCTTGTTGTACTGGTCAAAGCCCACCATAGGCATGGCTTCGGGAATTATATATTCCAATAGATTATGCTCCAGCAGCAGCCTGATTCCCAGAGAAGGGCGGTCCGATACCAGTATCTTATTTAGCTCCTCCCGGATTCTCTCTATGGAAACCTGGCTGATCGAGGGGTAACACTCAGCCATTGCCTCAGTTACCGATGGATGCAGGGTGAAACCCAGGCAGACCGCAAAGCGTATAGCCCGCAGCATTCTCAAGGGATCTTCCTGGAACCGCTCCCGGGATTGGTTCAGCGGGGAGCGGATAATTTTTTCCCGGAGGTCTTCCCGGCCTCCAAAGGGGTCATAGATTACTCTTGCTGCATCTATGGCTATGGCATTGATGGTAAAATCCCGGTGCCGCAGGTCCTCACTCAAGCTGCCCTGTCCGATGTCCAGGCCCTTAAAGGTGGAGACTTCCACCGGCACTCCATCCATAAACACCGTCACCGTTCCGTGTTTGATGCCGGTGGGCACGGTCTTGGGGAATATAGCCATGATTTCCCGTGGAAGGGCAGAGGTAGCCACATCAAAATCAGTGGGCGGCTGTTCCAAAAGCAGATCCCGTACGCATCCGCCTACGGCATAAGCTTCTTTATTGTGGCTGTTTAACGTTTCCATTATTTTTATGACATAAGGGGGTAAAGTCATGATGTCAAGCCTTTCCTTAAGAAACTCTACATATCAATTATCCATGAGAAGCTTTGTTTCGCCAACTATTATTAACTTAACAGCCATAAAAAAACCGGACTGTTCTGGGTATAATACAGTCCGGTCGGATTAACTGCCAGCAGTCTTGAATTAAAAGAAGCCCAGGCTGGAAACGGGAACGTGAAATTCGATCTTGTTTCCGCAAGATATGGAATAGTCATTAAACTCCCGGTGCGAGAGCTTGATCCTGATCTGATGTCCCACATCAACCGAAAGGCTGACAAAATCCTTCTGCAAAGATATGCCGGTAACAATCCCCTGGAAACAATTCCCCGAGCCGGGCTCACTGCCCAGACGCACATCTTTGGATGAGAAGTAGATATAGGAAAAACTCTGCCCGTTGGCTGGCGGAGCAGGGAATACCAGCTGTTCATTGCACTTGAAAGTGCCGTCCATATACCGGCCGGGAATAATATTTTCTATCCCCAGAAAAGTTGCTACCTCCAGACTATTGGGATGGCTGAATACCTCATGGGCAGTTCCGGTCTGGGCCAGAGTACCATTGATCATAACTCCTACATGGGTAGCCAGGTTTATTGCTTCGTTGAAATCGTGAGTAATGTGCAGGATTGTGGTTTCGAACTCTTCATGGATTCTCTTCAGCTCTAATTGCAGGGCTTCTTTGCTGTTTGGGTCCAGAGAACTGAGGGGTTCATCCAACAAAAGGATGGTAGGCTCAATAATCAGGACTCTGGCCAGAGCTACCCGTTGCTGTTCTCCGCCGCTGAGAGTTAAGGGGTACCTATCCAGCAGGTGGCCGATGCCTAACAAATCTACCAGACGTTTCATTTTATCCATTGCCTGGCTCAAGGGGAAGCACTTCCTGGCACCAAAGAGGATATTGTCCTTGACAGTCATGTGCGGGAACAGCATGTAGTCCTGATAGACAAATCCCATTTTTCTGGCTTCCGCCGGCAGACGAGTAATATCTTTATCGTATAAGTATACCCGGCCTTGGTCAGGACGGTGAAAACCGGCGATTATCTCAAGCAAAACGGTTTTGCCGGTGCCCGAGGGGCCAAGTATTACAAAATACTGGCCCCGGTCCACTTGCAGGTTGATGTTGTTAATGGCAAAATCCCCTAATCGCTTAGAGACGTTTTCCAGTTTCAGCATTACCATACCCCGTCCTTTCCACGGTCAAGTACTGTGGTCCCGGAGCCCAGGCCTTCGAATACCAGCAATGAGGCAACTGAAATCACTATCAATATGGTAGCAGCAGCCATAGCCAGGCTCAGTTCTCCAGTAGACATATTAAGGAATAGCGATAGGGGAAGGGTTTCGGTTTTCAGCCGGGTTGCTCCTGCTAACATCAGTGCGGCACCGAATTCTCCCAAAGCCTTAGCCCAGGTAATAATGACAGCTGCCATAATACCGCCCTTGGCTAAAGGCAAAGTTATTTTTACAAAGGTTTCCAACTGGTTGTAGCCCAGACTGCGGGCTACAAATTCCATGCGAGTACTGACTGAACTAAAAGCGGTATAAATTACTTTGACCATGTAGGGAACATTTACAAAATACTGGGCTAAGATAATACCTTTTACCGTAAATACGAATTGCAGTCCAATACTGGCCAGGTGGCGACCGAATTCAGTAGTCCCGAACAATAGCAGCAGGGCTACGCCTGAAACGATCGGCGGCAGGGCCAGGGGAACATCCAAAACCGTATTGATTATGAACGCAAACCTTGATTTAACCCGGGCCAGGTAATAGGCTACCGGTATAGCCGTAACAATGCAGAGAAAAGTGGATATGAGGGAAGTATAAAGGCTTAATTTAATGGCAAATATTATCTCTGCACTCTGCAAACTGGTCTTAAAATCAGGGATTCCTCTTATGAAAATCAGCGATACACTGGCTGTAATCAAGATAACCAGCAGAATCCCCACCAGGAAATTACTCAACCGGAAGGCACTGTTTACTATGGAATTATAAAACCCGCCTTTATTTTTCATAGAGTCTGTATCCTAGCTCCTTGAATATTTCTCTTCCTTCACCAGTTGCACAAAACTCAATGAACTTGGCTGCCATTTCCTTGTTTTCGGCACAAGTCAGCTCTACTACTGGGATAGTCTTGATCTGGTTTTCCTCGTCGGGAATGGGTATGGTTTTGATTTTATCCTTGGCGTTTACCGTGTTTTCTTCCCATACTATGGAGGCATCAATTTGACCTAGTCCCAGGTAGGCAATAAGTTCGTTAACAGTGGGAGTGCGTACTTCCACATTCTTCTCGACATCAGCCAGAATGCCTTTGTTTTCGAATAATTTGTCGGCAATTTTACCAATGGGATTGGCGGAAGGATCTCCCAGGCCCACTTTCACGCCCGGCTTGGCAAAATCCTCAAGCCCGGTAATGCCGGCAGGGTTATCAATAGGAACGGCAATTATCGGTACATGGTAAATGACCCGCTGCTCTCTGGCTACCATATTTTCCTGGCGTAACGGTTCAACTTCTTCCTCGGCTCCGGGTACGAAAAGATCTCCCTGTTTCAGCAGCAGTATCTGGCTGCAGTTTTGGGCAGACCCACCATAGGTATATTCAACTTTGCAGTTATATTTCTCTTCAAAAGCAACCCCGATTTTATCCATAGCCTCACGCAACCCTGCACCAGAGTAAACATGCAGGGTACTGGGTTCATACGTTACTTCCTCTTCTGCTGGGGCTGGTTCTGTGTTATCCGCGGCATTATCCTGAGAGCCGCATCCTACTAAAGCAAATACCATCAGCAAGCTTAACAATAACACCAATAATTTCTTAGAAACCTTCATCCCTTATTCCCCCTCACTTTATTTTGACTTGAAACACAACCTGGGTATTTGATTGATACTGGCTACGGCAGCACAGGTGGTACCGTAAAAGTAGTAGGGTTTATTGCCAACGCTGTTGAGAATGGGCTGGTAAGTCCCGTTGGCCAGTACGGTGCCGGTAATAAGCAGCACCTCTGCGCTATTGATAAGCCTGTCCGTATCTGTGGCACCGTCCCATACTTCTACACCATACCTGGTCTGCCCAATATTATCGGGATTCAGATCAGTAATAAACACATGGTCAGGCCCGAATTCTTTGCTGCAGGCCTCCAGCAGAGCGGGTTGATAACCGATGATTCCTACCCGGCAGGGACCATACTTTTCCCGTAAAAAACTGCACACCAGAGCAGCACATTCCTCCGGTTCGTTGTTAACGCAATGAATAGTACGGTCAGTTTTGCCCATTTTGCGGGCTAGGGCATTAAGAGTAGCTATCAGTAAAGCCTGGTGTCCGGGACGGTCCGGATCCAATTCCAGTACATCCTTGACCAAACCCTCAAAGACTAAAGGGTCACCGGTAAATGCCTGACCGGCAAAGCCGTCGATTTCCGCCTGCATTAGCACCTCCTTGCCATGCAGCAAAGGGAAATCCTTGCGATCGGGATTGCCGATGGCTTCTTCTGGGGTAAGGGCGCGACTGCTTACCGTCACGGCGAGGTTTTCGGTTTCCCCATGTTCCTCGAGCAGTGCAGCCAATATCTGCCGGGCATCTTGAAAAGTCATTTTCTCACCTCCTTGTTCATGGTTCAGACCGTGGTGTTCGGAATGCGGGTGATCGGAAAGCGGGTGAATAGAAAAGGGCTAAACTCATAAAGTTTAGCCCAGCGCGAATATCCATAACATGGATTAGCTGTGAATTTTCTTTCCGCACCGGGAGGCATAGCCGTTTCCAGCTATACCCTATCGGCCTTATACCGTAACATCTGTCCCAGGTATAGAGGCTCGAAAATTCCAGACCACCAATAGTATTTAATTATCTCCAGACAACAACATTCGACGTTAAAAAACAAATTCCTGCTCACCATGTCTTTCTATGTATAACTTAATATTTTTTAACTATTATTAGGATAAATAATTATTGTGCTTACAATATTTGTTATTGATGGTACAATACAACTAGCATAGAATTTATTGATAATTTAAAATACCTGAACCGCAATTGGATGTTAAGGTTTGCAGGGCCACATATATAATAAAAGCCTGGGCTAATCATTTTCCAATAGATATCTCAATGGTATAATATTTAAAATGGGAATAAAGGAACCGGAGAAAGGTGGAGAAATAACCATGATAAAAGAATTTGAAACCGTTAAACTGGAAATCAAAGACAACGGAGTTGCGATCGTAACTTTAAATCGCCCCAAGTATATGAACGCTTTTAATTATGAGATCTGTCGGGATTTCCCAGCAGCCTGCCAGGAAGTAAAGGACCAGGAGGCTAAAGTTTTAATAGTTACCGGAGCCGGTGCTGGATTCACTTCCGGCGGTGATGTATCTGTACTGGCGGCGATGGATAGTCCGGCCAAAGCCAAATGGACCTATGACCAGTCAACCAAGGTGGTTCAATCCGCTTATGAAATGGAAATACCAGTCATTGCAGCAGTAAACGGCGCGGTTGCCGGAGCGGGACTTGCTCTGATGATGGCTTGTGATATGATTATTGCTGCCGAAAATGCTAAGCTTGCCTTCAGTTTTATCAATGTAGCCTTTACCTCCGACAGCGGAGCATCCTTTTTCCTGACCCGCCTGGTAGGATACCAGAAAGCTGCGGAAATACTTATGTTCGGCAAGGTTTTATCTGCTCAGGATGCGGAACGGTTAGGCATTGTCAATAAGGTGGTACCTGCTGACCAGCTTATGGACGAAGCTTTGGCCTGGGGGAATAAACTGGCGGCTGGTCCTGGCTTCACCCAAAGGCTGGACAAAAAACTGCTGCGGGCGGCTATGTTCAATGATTTCTATGCGCAGGCCGAACTGGAGAGCATGTATCAGATACTCACCTGGGCTTCCGATGACTTTAAGGAAGGGACTCAGGCATTTCTTGAAAAACGTAAACCGCAATTCAAGGGAAGATAATGGTTATTCATGGATCTTGTCACAAAAGGCTGTTTCCTGATGGAAGCGGCCTTTAGCTTATTTAAAGACCACACAAAAACCTATAATCTATAATCCACATAAATATGGTAGCTTTTACTTGCCCCTGGGAAAGAATATCCCCTATGATGTATATAATAACCCTGCCGCAAAAAGGGAAAGGAGGAATAGGAATGAGTGCTATAAAGATAACAGAGCATGTTCACTGGGTAGGAGTTCGAGACCGCAATTTGCGTATTTTCGATATAATCATGACCGCTGAAGATGGAACCAGTTACAATTCCTATTTGGTCAAGGGCTCCGAAAAGACTGCCTTGATTGACTCGGTGAAGGTGAAGTTCTGGGACGAGCACCTGAACAGGCTGAAAGAACTGGTTGATCCGGCTGCTATTGATTATTTGATTATCAGCCATGCTGAACCTGACCATACCGGATCCATTGAAAAATTCCTGGATATTAATCCGAACGTTACCATTTTCGGCAGTGATGCAGCTATAGATATTCTGAAAGAAATCGCCAACCGCAGCTTTAAATACCAGGTAGTTAACCATGGCGACAAACTGTCCCTGGGTAACCTGACCCTGACCTTTTTAAGTGTTCCCTTTTTGCATTGGCCAGATTCCATCTATACATACTTGGAGGAGGAAGGCATCCTGTTTTCCTGCGACTCCTTTGCCAGCCATTATCCGGATGAAAAACTGTTTAATGACCTGGTAGACGGGGACTTCCTCCATGCTTACCAGTACTATTTTGACAAAATTATAGGTCCCTTCAAGCCCTACGTATTGGAAGCTCTGGAGAAAATCAAAGATTTGGAGATAAAGATAATCTGCCCTGGTCATGGTACAGTGCTGCGCAAAGATATACCTTACTATATTGAACTTTACCGGCAGTGGGCAACGGTGCCGAAATACTACAAAGATGATCTGCCCCGTATAGTGGTAGCTTATGTCAGCGCATACGGATATACCAACAGCTTGGCTGACAGCATTATCGACGGGATTAACTCTATGGGCAGCTTTTACATTGAAAAACATGATATGGTTTATGCTGATTTGGACCTGGTGGTGCAATCAATTGACCAGGCGGACGGGCTCCTTATAGGTTCACCGACCATCAACGGCGATACCCTGCCGGTTATCTGGCAGCTGCTGACCAGACTCTCTCCCATAAACCACAGCGGAAAATTAGCCGCTGCTTTTGGCTCCTATGGGTGGAGCGGGGAAGCAGTGCCCAGCATTGAATCCCGTTTGAAAGCCCTGCGCATGCAGGTTATCCCGGGAATGCGGGTACGGCTTAAACCCACCGCCAGTGACCTGGATAAGGCTTTTATGTTGGGAGTAGAGTTTGCCAAAGCCATCCAACAGAAAAAACAGGAGGTATCCAAATTGAAGTGGCGCTGTCTGATCTGCGGACATATTCATGAAGGACCAGAACCGCCGGAAGTTTGCCCGGCCTGCGGAGTAGGCAGGGAGAACTTTGAACTGGTACAGGCAGAGGAAGCTTTCAGAAAAGATACCGATGAAAAATTTGTGATCATCGGCGGAGGTATTGCAGCACTCTCGGCTGCCGAAACGATTCGGGAACGCAATAAAACCGCTTCTATAACCATGATAACTGATGAACCGGTGCTTCCTTATTACCGGCCTATGCTGTCCGACTACCTGGGAGCGGACATAGAAGGGGAGCGGTTGTTTATCCATGATCTGGCCTGGTATCGGGATAAAGGTATTGAGGTTATTACCAGCCAGCCGGTTACCAAAGTGGATACCAAAGCCAAGCAGGTAGTGACTCAGGCAGGCACGGAGATTAGTTATGACAAGCTGATTATTGCCACTGGTGCCCGCAGCAACGTACCGCCCATTAAAGGAGCTGATATTCCCGGCGTTTATACTATGCGCAGCCTGGAAGACGCCCGTAAGCTGAAAGAAGCCCTGAAAAAAGCTAAAAAAGCAGTAGTAATTGGCGGAGGAGTATTAGGCCTGGAGGCAGTGGAGGAAATGGTAAGCCTGGGTATAGAGGTGGCAGTGGTTGAATATAATGAACGCCTTATGCCCAGGCAGCTGGACCCGGAGGCATCCGCCCGTTTGCAGAGCTTGATGGAAGCCAAGGGTATTTCTCTGTACTTAGGGGCATCCACGGAGGAGATTATCGGAAAAGATAATGTTGAGGCAGTTCGGATCAGCAACGGTCAGGTACTGCCTGCAGATGTGGTTTTGCTGTCTACCGGAGTCAAACCCAATGTAGAGCTGGCCAAGGAAGCCGGCCTGGAAGTCCAGCAGGGAATAGTGGTGGACAAGCAAATGCGTACCAGTGTGGATGGGATTTATGCAGTAGGAGATGTAGCCCAGTTCGGCGAGCGAGTGATCGGATTGTGGCCGGTATCCATGGAAATGGGCCGGGTTGCCGGTGCTGCCGCCGCCGGGGAATGGGTGGAGTTTAAAATGCCGACCCTTTCCACCATGCTGGCTGCTTTTGACCGTGAGATTTTCTCCATCGGAGAGGTCAATTGGCCTGCTGATCAGGTGCGTACCGTGGTTGTGGATGATCCCCCGGCTAATTACTTTAAGAAAAGCTATCTGAAAGATGGAGTGCTGGTAGGAGAAATAATTATCGCTCCGCGGGTAGACAGCAGTGAGAGTATGAGCAAGCTGGGTAAGGATGCTGAAGGCCAAAAGGTGCATAACAAGTGGAAATGCAAGATATGCGGGTATATACATGAAGGTCCGGAGCCTCCCGATGAATGCCCCGTTTGCGGAGCCAGCCGGGATGACTTTGAGCCGGTCGACTAAAATAAAGGAATAACCGTTCTGCCCTTTCCGGGGCAGAACGGTTGCTATGGTGGTGCTGTGATTTGTCTTATTTGTTAATAGTAGTGGTGGGCATGGCGGCTGGATTGATGGGTGCCATTTTGGGTATAGGCGGTGCCATAGTTATGCTGCCGGCTACAGAATTATTGTTACATTTACCCACAGCCAACGCTATCGGTACCACCTTGTTCGCGGTGATGTTCACCGCAGTATCAGGAGCCTGGGGCCATTACCGGCAGGGCAATGTAAACCTGGCCTGGAGTTGGCGAGTGGGGCTGGGAGGAGTAGCCGGTGTATTGCTGGGTTCCTATATATTTAAGGAATACCTGAGCAGCCGGGAACAGCTGTTAACCTTGCTGCTTGCGGTTTTATTTGCCTTTATGGCTATCCGTATGGCCAGGGATACTATCCGGGAGATAAAGAATTCCCATCAGGAGCAAGCCCAATCAGAACCCCAAACCCCTCTTTGGACGATGCCCCTCATCGGCCTAGTAGTAGGCTGTTTGACCGGTGTACTGGGATTGGGAGGAGGATTTCTGATTGTACCGGCTATGATTTGGCTGTATGGGGCTTCTCCTTATTTAGCGGTTGGAACCACCCTGTTATCCATCTTCCCGGTAACGGCAGTAGGGGCTATTGCCAAGTTAACCCAGGGCTTTGTTGTGTTACCAATAGCCCTGTTAATGGGAGTCGGCACTCTTATCGGTGTTCAGCTGGGAGTTCCGGTTACCCGGTGGATTAAGCCGGTGGTTTTTAAAGCCGTATTTACCCTGCTATTTATCTTTCTTGCGGTTAATTACCTGTCCAGCTCAATATCTTAGCTTTTTGCCTCATTAAGTTTTCACCCATTTTTAACGATAACTTAAAAGTAAAAAATAAAATGGCTGAGGTGGCTCATGAGCCTAAGAGACAGACTTGTCAATTCAATGAAAACCAGCCCTAATCTCTGGATATGTGTTTGGGCTCTATTTCTGCTGAACCTGCTGATGGTGTATATATTGATAAGGGGTATGTCCTGGGCAGCGGGAATTATATTTGCCGTTTTATTATTGGCCGGTGCCCTGGCAGTGCTTTTTATAGCCAATTATAAACCGCCCGAACCGGAACTTGATGAAGATATACAAGCTCGCCTGGAAAAGCTCATGGAAGAAATCAGACCTTACTGTGAAGAAGTTTTCGATATCCAGGTCAAGAAAGCCTTACGGCCCATTGAATTTGAATATCGGGAGAAGTTCAGCCAGGGTCTGGCCTGGTTGTGGGAAAAAGTCGATGATTTTTATGCTCAAGTTGAACAAGTCACCCAGGATGGGCGCACCATATTCCAGCTTGTCAACCCTGCCCAGGAGGAAAAGGCTAAACTGGTAGAGAGCCTGCAGGAAGGTGCCCAGCAAGTTCTGAAGATCATTCAGGATTTGCAGAGACGCCGTTTTTATGATCAAGATGATATTTCCAGCCGGATTCAGGCCAAGATCACTGATTTCCGCAACAGTTTGCTGAAAGAGCGGCAGTACTACTATGAGTCGGTGTATAAGATACTATGGGAACAGGCCCGCTCTCAAGGCCGGGAAACAGAAATGGCTGACTACCTTAGCCCAGTCAAGCTGGGACAGCAGTTCAGCATAATTGTAGAAAAAACCCTGGCCAGCCGTGTAGCTGATTTTAACAACTCCCTGACGGAAGACCTGGAGAACTTTTCTGCCGATATAGTGGGACGTTTTCAGAAATCGACTGTTCACGTGCTCAATCATTTGCGGAATATGAAAAGTTTGCTGGAGAAATTGATTGACCTGTCCACTCATGAATCCCGGATGTTATTAAAGAGATTGGATGAGTACCTGCAGCAAGTAAGCCAGTTGGAAGAAAGAGCCGGTGAGATGCTGGTGAGCCTGGCCTGGCAGGATATCATGGTGGAAAAACGCTGGGGTGAGATTCAAGAACGCTTATTTTCAATCAAGGACAAGGTTATGGAAAATACCGAGGAAGGTGTACTGGAATCTATTGAAGGGGTGGTAGAGGAGGCTATCCCAGGATTGTCAGCAGTACCCCGGGATACCAGCCATGCTGTATTTTACAAGGCTCTTCTGGAGGCGGAATTAATCTATCAAACTTATATCAACCAGAAAATGCCCGAGGTTTTGGATGATGGGGTATACAGCCTGCTGCAGTTTATAAGACCTCTGGAAATACTGGCTGCCAACAGTATTCGCATCAGCGATGAAGGACTGAACCGGCTGAGGAAGAGAAAGAACCTGAACAAGGAAGGCGGTATTCAGTCCCTGTTTGACCAAGTACGTATGTCGGTGGAATTTCATTACCCCCAGGTAGCTAATATACTGGAAGGAGTTTTTCCCCGCAGATTTCAGCAGTTTGCCAGCAATCCCTATCTGAAGAATAAACCGGATAATCTGGATCAGGCCGCCTGGATGATCTTTAACGCGGCTTTAGACAGGCAGAATCTTACTGAAGACGGCTGCCTGCTGGTGGGATTGTTATTGGTAATTAGCCAAATTCGTGATAAGCATATTGATCCTTTTAACAACATACCGTTAGGAATGGAGGATAAAGAAGAAGTCCATATCGTAAGGGAGATTGTCTACCGGGCTATATCCATACTGGTGCAGAAGGACCTCAGCGAGTTCACCAGTAACCGGTCCCGGCAAGTTTTAGTAAATCAGCCATGATACCTGTAGATATGACCGGGGCTTTTTGAGAATATTATAGTCATAACCATCGCGTAAAGGAGAATAGAATGTTTCCTCTCAGGGATAGCATTCCCAGCCAGCATTTTCCCCTGGTTACAGTTTTGCTGATAATAACCAATGTGATTATTTTTGTGCATACCATTTCCCAGGGCCTGGTTGGTATGGAGCAAATTTTTTATACTTTCGGTTTGGTTCCAGCTTATTATTCCAGTCCTATAGGCGCTCCCATTGGTTACCTGTCCTTCATTACTTCCACATTTCTGCATGGAGGCTGGATGCATCTTATCGGCAATATGTGGGTATTATGGCTTTTTGGGGATAATGTTGAAGATCGCATGGGGTCAGGACGGTTTTTGCTTTTCTACCTGCTGTGCGGGATAATAGCGGGCATGACCCACTATTATGTTAATCCAACCTCCACCGTACCAGTGGTGGGAGCCTCGGGAGCAGTGGCAGGAGTAATGGGAGCCTATTTCCTCATGTTTCGCCATTCCCGCATATTGACTTATGTACCCCCGTTTTTCCTGTTTACCGTGCCGGCTTGGATTTATTTAGGGTTCTGGGCTCTTTCCCAATTATGGAGCGGTACAGTGGAATTAGCTATCAACAGCTACGGGCAGATCGCTTTTTGGGCTCACATTGGCGGCTTTGCTGCAGGAATGCTTCTGTTTTCTTTCTTCGTACAGAAAAAGAAGGATGAATACTATTATTAATCCTTCTGACCCCGCAGCAGCAAGTCCAGTTGCTCACTGGCTATTAATCCCTGGTCGCTGCTGTTCTGCAGGAAGTAAATAGTATTTTCGATTCTTTCCTGACTGGCTTTAATTTCCTGCCAGTGTTTCTCTTCTTCATAAAGATTCATACATTCCTGCAGGTCGCTGGCCCGCCCGGTTTCTAAGAAGTAGCGAAAGGTCTCCAAGATTTTAACATCCTGGTAATCTGCATGGACTGATGACTTGTCCAAAATAGTGTTGTACAGTTCCAGAGCCTGCAAGGCCTGGTTCATTTTGAATTCAGCTTCTTCAATATCATTAAAGCAGCGGTCATAAAAGGCCTGCTGGTACATAGGCCAGTTTTCCAATACTTGCTTGTACCGGTCGCAGGCTTTTTCATATTCCCGGTAGCGGATAAAGTATACTTTGACATCATGGTTATAGCGACTGCCTTCTTGCTCCTGTTTTTTGCGCAAGCCCCGCACCCGGGAAAAGGGGATTATATTGTCCAGCCGGCGCTCCTCACTTTCTTTAATGGGTTTTTCCGGCACCCCATCCGGTTCGCAAGGAAGCAGGTTTTCCTGTTCCACAATGGCATAGCGCTGTTCCAGGAGCTTGCGCAGGTAGTTGGTATGGCGGTTGATTCGCTCAATTTCTCGCAGGGCCAGGATACACATATCCATTTCCCGGATCAGGTCGGCAGTTGAATTCTTCTTGTTTTTGCGGGTCTTGGCGTACTGCTGCAATTCACGATTGATGGCTGTGGGGCTGTCCAGCTGTTTAAGCAGTTCCAGATCAAATGCGGTCATAACATTCTGGGGCTCTGGGACTTCTTTGCAAAAGTAAAAGCGGGTATTGGTTTCCGGGTAGTAATAAGGACCGATAGCCTTCAGGTAGGGATTATTGACAAAGGACTGCAGGTCTGCTTCCGCTTCCAGCTGGTTTTCGATCAGGTTCAGCCATATCCGGGCCATATCTGACAGGACCGAATCATCCAAAGCAACTTGCTGGAGAGTTAAATATGCTTCATCGGTAATGCGAACGGCGTTATGGTAATAATAAAACAGCACTTCCCGGGGGAAGGCATTGAGAAGCACTGAAGAGTCAAGATAGTTGGGGTTTTCCTTGTTTAAGAAGGGGTAAAACATTCAAATCCTCCTTTAGAACGGTAATTTTGCCTGCTGCCAAGGCCACGACAAATGAAAGAGTTCGAAATCCTGTTCTCGCTCCCTTTCGAGCCCTCAGTTGCGCCGCGGGTTGCAACGGCAGGCTCGTACGTCGTTCGCCGGCTAATACTCCTGGCTGAATCCTGCAGCGACGTTTTTATTCATCAAAGCCTGCGCCGCAGGGGATAATTACGAAAGCAGCGCAGCAATCTCAAAGGGACAGCAGCAGGCTATTTTGGTATCATAAATTTCTATAAATTACCAATAATTCCTTCTTAAGGATATATAAAATTTGTACGTTTATCGCCCCCCGGTAAACCTGGCTTTATTTTCCGCGGGCACTTACCTATAATAGTTTAGTAAAAGGAGGAGAGCGTATGTCCAATTTACCTTGGTTTGCCGAGAAGATGGCGGAATATGACCCGGCTTACCATAAAATTTTGCAGCAAGTAGGCGACCTGGCTTTGTCTCCTTCCGCCCTGGATCAGAAAACTATGCTGTTGATCCTGGTGGCCCTGGATGCCGCCAAAGGAGCGGGGCAGGGAGTCAAAGTGCTGGCCGGGAAGGCCCGTGAAGCCGGAGCCAGCGATGATGAAATAAGGGAAGCATTGCGGCTGGCCTATTATGTCAGCGGTATGGAAACGGTCAAAGCCTCCCTGCAGGCTTTTGATGACGAAGGATAGGTGACCGGAACAGCACAATTAAGGAGATCAGAATGTTTAAGGCAGTCTTATTTGATTTGGACGGAACTTTGCTGGATATAAATATGGATGAATTTATACAGCATTATTTCCGCGTGATGGTACATATGGCTCGTGAAGCCGGTTATTCTGAGACCGATAAACTGGTAGAACTTGTGTGGCACTCCACGGGGGCCATGATTGCCAACCGCGACCCCCGGCTGCGCAATGAAGAGGTTTTTAAGTTGCATTTTTACCGCCATTGGCCGGTTCCCCAGCAGGAGTTTGACCTTTTTTTCGAGCGTTTTTATGCCGAAGGATTCCCTAGTTTAAAACAGTACACCCGGCCTTTCCAGGGCATACCGGAAATGATGGAGCGGCTTTTTTCCCGGGGCTTGAGAGTAGTTATAGCCACCAATGCAGTTTTTCCCTTGACGGCTTTGCAGCAGCGCCTGGATTGGGCTGGGGTAGGGGATTTCGATTACGAATTGATCACTTCCTTTGAGGTGATGCATTTTTGTAAACCCCATACTGAATACTACTATGAGATTGTTGAGAAACTGGGGCTGACCCCTCAGGACTGCCTCATGGTAGGCAATGATGTTGGTGAAGATCTGGTGGCAGGCAGTATCGGCATGAAGACTTTTTTGGTTGAGGATTTATTGATAGATAAGGGGCAGCCATATATTCCCAACTGGCGCGGGCGCCTGCAGGATCTTTACGCTTTTTTCAACAGCTGGTAGCTCCTGTGCAACCGATTTTTGCCTAACATAATCCACCCTCTGCCCGGGTAATCTTTTAACAAAAGTACTCCTGGGGCGGAGGTGTTATTATGTCGCAGCAGAAATCCCGGGATAAGAAAAAGAAGGTTCTCACCGAATATGACCGGCTCAAGATGGAAATAGCCAAGGAATTGGGACTGTGGGAGCAGATTGAACAAGAAGGCTGGGAATCTTTAAGCAATGCTGCCTGTGGCCGGTTGGGCGGAATAATGAGCAAACGCTTGCGGGAAAAACGCCAGCAAAATAAATAGAGCATTATTAAAACTGAAATATTACAGAAGCGGGAGAGGAAAAGATGAGGACTATTGATCGTGTGCAGGCTTATTTAAATGAACGCATGCCTCATTTAAAGGTTATAGAATTTGAACAGGATACCAGTACCTCCGCTCTGGCAGCGGCTGCTTTAGGTACTGAAGTGGGGCAGATTGCGAAAACCATGCTGTTTAAAGCCAAGACCGGCGAATTCTTTCTGGTAGTGGCTGCCGGTGACGTGCGCATGGACACCAAAGCCCTGCGGGATTTGGTAGGTTCCAAGGTGAGAATGGCTAATGCCGATGAAGTCATGGAAATAACCGGCTTTCCGGTGGGAGGGGTGTGCCCCTTTGACTTGAAAATGGACGTGCCTATTTACCTGGATGAGAGTTTGAAAAGATACCCGGTAGTTTATGCTGCTGCCGGAACACCCAATTCCGCCTTGCCGATAACCTACGATGAACTCATGACCATCACTCAGGGAAAACCCTGTAACGTATCCATCCTTCCGGAGTAGACCTCGATACCGATCGCGCAGACCGAGTGATAATTGCTGTGAAAATAGCTCCCAATTGTGTCATTGCTGTGAAAATGACTGCGCTGTGTCATCGCGAGGAGCGAAGCGACGTGGCGATCTCAACCGGTAAGTCCGGCTGATTATGAATGAGATTGCCACGCCCCGCCGGGGCTCGCAATGACAATTAAGAATTCCTTTCATAGCGATGACAG